>Ga0307945_1000095_pt1 | contig 46893 bp, 33 predicted proteins | sample OrgLakmetagen228_FD_201818 | JGI IMG/M metagenome (GOLD analysis project Ga0307945, IMG submission 201818) | Saline water microbial communities from Organic Lake, Antarctica - #228 | ecosystem: Environmental > Aquatic > Non-marine Saline and Alkaline > Saline | place: Antarctica: Organic Lake...
GCTACGTTCTGAGGGGCTGGGAGTTCCTCTGGGGGGTTCTAGAGGGCTTGGAAGTGCCTCTGGGGGGCTCTAGAGGGCCTGGGAGTGCTTCTGGGGGGCTCTGGGGGGCTTGTGGCTGCAAAATTCGCCCAAAATCGTATTATACGGAGCAATTTGAAAAATACGGTTAAATACGTGATAATTACGATACGACGTATAATACGCCTACGCCGTATGACCCATCCCTGGAAATCACCAAATATACGGTGTTATACGTATATATACGGTTCTGGCCAACCCTAGACATGAGGTGTACGGTTGGCCAGAGCCAACCAAATACATACGGTGTACATACAGTTTTCTTTTCAGGGATTTCATCAAAGTCATGGTCGATTACAGCGGTGTATCATACATATGGTTCTGGCCAGCCCTAGTTATAAGGGAAAAGCTGGTATGCGCATGCTCTTAGATCAACAACCTAATTGGTGCTAAACTTAGCTAAGACTGTTGCCAACGCAATTTTTTACTCCGTTCATGCATGTTCTAAATGATGACAAGACGAAAAGATATTTGCAAAATGGAGCCAATTTTTGTTGTTTGCTTGAACGCACCCCCGCGGTCTACTTGGGGGCGTTCCATGCCAATTCGTAGCCATGCACACAGACCCCCCTTCATAGACTTCCCCAACAAGGGTGCCGATCGACAGGTCTTAAGGTCTGGATTCAATGATCTATTTAAATTTGTTGAAATGGCCCCAGATTTTCTGGAGCACCCCCCAGAAAATCTCAGAACCCTCCTGACCCCCTTCCTCAACCACCCCCTCAGATTTGACCAATGTATATTATATCAATATACAGCTTGAAGTCAGGATTCCGATATGTAATTATATACCATATCTTGTAATTTGGAGTGACACATGGCGCCAAAAATTGTGTTTGGCGCAGGCGCTTTTTGGTACCTGTAAACCACTACATTGGCCCTCATTCCATCGCTCTCGGTCAGTTTAGCACAAAATCTTGCTCTGTGTAGTTCCTTTGGTAACAACTTCACCAGGTTTTCTGCTGCTCGACACCATGTGTGCCTCATTGCTACTTGCGTGGTTAATTTGATACCTCCATCAAATTGGTTTATCCTGTGAAGGAGAGTTATGCGTCGAGCCTAAACTCTATTGCTTTCAGGGTCGTTCGGTATCGTATACCATATACAGTGCATAATGCAGCAGGTTCTGCAGCGGGTCTTTTTAATACATACCGTACATACACAATGCTGGCCAACCCCCCTCACAATTGCGCCTGCTGCTTAGTATGCTGCCATCCTCTTGAATCCTATACTTCAACCGCACAGGAGAAGAGTGATGTCGAGCCTGAGCTGCCGGATAAGCTGTCCAAGTCGTGGAAAGACCTCATGTCACTAGCAAAAACCACTGCTGAGGTGAGCGACGCTTGCTTAGCACAAATATGCCTTAAAAATGCTACTGCCATATCAAATATTCCTTTTTTCAACTACCGATTGCATACCAACCCATGCACTATCTCAAAACAACGATGGCCTCTTTGCTATCCGGCCGAGAGTCATTGGTGAGAGAGCAAGAGGAATCTTTGAATTCATTTATTTCATCGTCATTCTGAAACACAAGAATCCGCTGAGGCGAGGCCCTCAGTCTCGTATCCTGTGTAGCATCACGCCTCTAACCGAAAACACAAGCAAGGAGCAATTTAATTGCAACAGGTTATGGTATTTATTCATATTTATTAATCATAATTACCATAGTCGATTTGGGAGATAAAATGCCATTGAGGTCAGAGGTACAGATGTAGGTTTGACCAGAAGAGCAGGAGTGCGACAGAACTGCTGTGGGGTCCCTCTGAAACCCGCCTAGAGAATGAAGTTTCAACTTGAGATTAAGGCCTTAACATGCATATACGTTTCTGTTCTCGCTGAACAAAGGTGGAAGCTTATGCGGAACCATGTTTGTGCTGAACTATGCGTGTGCTGAATCATGCGTGTGCTGAACCATGCGTGTGTTGAACCATGTGTGTGCTGAACCATGCGTGTGCTCAACCATGCTGTGCTGGATTTTCATGTGGAGGTTCAGTAGGGATTTCTGGCTACTCCAATTCTTGCTCTCTGGCTTCTCCAAATTTTACTCTCTGGCCTCTCCGACTCTTGCTCTCTATCTTTTCCGACTCTTGCTCTCTGGCCTCTCAGACTCTTGCTCTCTCAATCTTTTCCAACTCTTGCTCTCAATCTTCTCCAACTCTTGCTCTCTGGCTACTTTAATTCTTGTTTTTTTGGCCTCTCGAGTGCATGAGGCTGTAAAACAACACAGCAGAGCACTGAGCACTGCTGAGGATCGAGCTTTCTGTCTTGCATGCATACTGTGTGATCGCATGCGCACTTGCATGTGTTTGTCTGACTGTGTGTGTAACTTTGCACACTTGTGTGAGACTTTCCTCGCGTGTTTGATGTCACATGCGCATTTGCATGTGTGTATGAGTGACTGGGTGTTAGAGTAACTATAATCGGGTAAAACGTAAAGCTGTACTTGCGTATATCAGGTACATGCATCTCTGTAAGGGACCACTTATTAGCTACTACTAAAGAAGTGTGTGTTTAGTTCTATTTCGCTTGCATCGTGAGATGCATAGGGCTCTGTCATTATTACAAGGAGAACACAACAACTCAGAGAAAGCAGAGAAACGGGAGAAAATTAAGGACTAAAATATAGAAAAGAGGTGAGGGAGGGGGGGAGGTATGCTAAAGAGAGAGAGTTGTGTTCTCGAAGGAATTAAAGAATGGAGAAGGGAAGCAGAAACCGGAAAAAAATTAGAAAATGAGGACATCTCACTTTATGCTACATTACAAGAACCTGAGTTTAGGTGTTTCACACTGAACTCATAAGTTTTATTTGTAGGGACGCAGATACTGCAGCGCAATTTGTTGCTGTGCTTGGAGTAAGGCAGGAATTCCAAAATAAGGACAGGGGAGCAGATGCGCGCTTATCACATTTTTTGCTGTGATGTTTGTGCGCGCTGTTAATTTTTGTGCGCGCTGTTGATGTTTGTGTGCGCTGTTAATTTTTGTGCGCGCTGCAACCCAGACACCCAAACATTCAAACATGTGCTTAACGTTTTCCTTACACCATTACAGAGTCAAGCTTGCCAGGGCTTAGACATTGACCCTTCGGAGTATGTGCGCGAGATGCTTCACCCGGGTATCATGCAGGTGTGTGTGTGTGTGTTTGATGTGTATGGATGTGCTGTTGCGTAAAGTTAGGGCGGGCTAGAGCCATGTATTTATACGTTTATACGTTGTTATACAGTACTGCTAGCAGGGGGAAAATTGCCATACATACGGCCATGTACAATGTACTTATACAGTTCTGGCCATAACTACGTACAGTTGTTGATTATGTTGTTTATACAAGTGGCTCATTTTTGTAGGGTTGGCCTGAACAGTATATACCTAAACACTGTATATGGCCGTATATTAGGTAAATCTCCTGCCAGAAATACTATATATATACACCGCGTGTTATTTTTTGGCTCTCACCAACTCTACACTTGTAATGCGTCTGCAAAACTCTGTAACTCTGTATATGTGCGTCTGCAAAACTCTGTATATGTGTGTTTGCAAAACTCTGTAACTCTACACTTGTAATGCACCTGCTAAACTCTAATGTGTCTGCAAAACTCTACACTTGTAATGCGTCTACACTTGTAATGCGTCAAAATTACCAGGCTAGATTGGCAAAAACTTACCGATGCCAACAACTATGGCTTGCACAAAAAGCTACAGAAAATTGGTTTTGGTCCCCTGATGCATTGAATTGCAACTGCCACACTTCAGTTGTTTTGCAGACGCACCAGGTACCAAAAGGTCGATCCTTTTCAAATGCTGCTGAATGGCACACACACACACACACACACACACACACACACACACATACATACTTACACACACACACACAGACACACACACAAACACACACACGTTGATATACGGGAGCCGGTGGTTACATGAACATATAAAGCTGGCTGAGCATGAAATGAATTAACGCATCAAGGAGGGACGATTTGCCAAATTCTTGCATTTGTTAAAGCCTTACGTGCACTGTGCTTGCTAACACACTCTGCAACAACTAAGTGCCCCCGCACAAACAACAACTTGCTGTGACACCCACACCCACCATGCGCACTGCAATAATGTGCCGCTGTACACTGCAGGTGGTGTATGAGTGTGCCCAAGGCACGCCCTTTGCTGACATCTGTGATTTGACTGTATACTCTGCTGACATCTATGATTTGACTGTACGCTCTGCAGGTGGTGTATGAGTGGGCCCAAGACACGCCCTTTGCTGACATCTGTGATTTGACGGACGTCATGGAGGGGTCGATAGTGCGGGCGGTTGTGCGCCTTGACCAAGCATGCAGAGAACTGCAGGTGACTGAATGAGCGATTGTGTGTGATCAAATCTGCTAGCTGGTGACTGAATGAGCTGTTGTGTGTTCAAATGTGCTGGTCGTAATGTGCTGGTCATAATGTGTTCCTCAGATGCTCAATTTGCGTGCGTTTCAAGATAACAAGATATAACACAGGTCAACAACGGACGGCTGCAGGCTGATGAAGTTTGAAATTTGACAGCAGGAAAGAGTGTTCCTCAGAATGACTTTACTGAATGTTTTAGCTGGATGCGTTCTGGACCATGCGTGACAGCTGGATGCGTTTCCGGAGTGAAGAGTAAACTGGCACGCACACATACACACACAGAGATGTACATGCACACTTATACACAGGACGCTGCACGAGTGATGGGCAACACCGCTCTTTTCAAGCAGATGCAAGAAGCCAGCGCTGCCATCAAGAGGGACGTCGTATTTGCTGCTTCCTTATATGTAGCGTAGCATCTCTTCTTGTGTTGGCACTGCCAGTCTTTTGATTTAACAATTTCTTTCGTGACCACCAGGGGCCTTCTGTTTTTGTGAGTTTGCTCGTATTTGCTTTTAGTTTCTCCTTGCAGATTATTTGCACGGCAAGCTGCAACTTTATTGACTCCTTATAGCAGTTAAGAGAGATTTACTGCACCACAGCAGCCTTCCTGATTCCTTGGCAGCTAACAGTAAAGTACTGCACCTCAGCGGCATGCCAGCCACCAGCAGAGCTTCCAACCCCATACAGCACCATATTCTGCAATGCGGCAATTTCTAGTGGACATTAACCTTATAAAAATCAAGTACGATCAAGACTTTTACTTCTCCAAGCACTAGAGGCACAAAAATTTAAAATCTGCTTAATAACGCCAGAAGAGGAAGACGGTAAGTCCTTCGTACCAATCTTTGATAAGGTGGGTAATGTTACATTGCTATATATGTCTCTGGGGGCATCTGAGCGGAAGCCTGGAAAACATAGGCCTGTCACCAACTTCTTTGTTAAGTCTCCAATAAAACTTAGAGCATCGTATAGATTAAAAATAATTAGGCGATAGGCACTGCTTACAACAGCCAAATAACCCCAATCCACAGCCTCTAAATTACGGTCTGCATGCCACAGCACTCGTGAGGGAAGTGGCATCATACTGACGAGGCATCAAACACAAAGTTCATTTTGAGTGCAACTTACCACAAACGATATCAGGGAAACATGGAAAGGTCGATTTTATCAGACCACCTCCAGTACAAGAGCCAACACATGACAGTGAGCAATACGATTGCTGATAGAGCAACTTGACAAGTTCAGGATTGCTGGGGTGATGTGAGGTGTACGCTGGAGGAGTCAGCTTAGACAGTAACATTTTACCAGCCTAGGAACTCAGCATAGACCCCCTGAGCAGCCACAAACTTGATAATCTCCGTCAGCATGTATTCCTGAGCCCGAGGCGGGGGAGGTCCGTCAGCAATTTTGAACCGGAAATATTGAACATTATATATTATTATATTTTTCATATAATACTGTTAATTTAATACATAGAGGAGGTGTCTCTCTGTGCTCAATGTCATTGATGGCTGTGCTCTCCGTGCTCTGGTGTGTATGTTTGTGCAGCTGCTTATGTCATGTCAATTGCTGTTTGCATGTCCAAAATAAAGCGTCCTCGCTTCGCCAACTTTGCAGCGTTGCTTGCAACTTGCAACGCTTCCCCCACTTGTCCCCTACAGGCCTCCCCCCTTGCCTCCTTTTTCCTGTCCGACCAGCCTCTCTTGCTGCCCTTCTTCTATCAATTTTCCTTATTTTCTCACGTAGTAGGGAGTTTGCTATCTCCCCTTGATCTATGTAATACCCTCACTATCAAATGCCATGCCCTGCTGCCGTACTGATCATATGTACAACAGAAGGCTCAGAGTAAACATATACTACTTATAGTATAAACATATACTACTTATAGTATAAGACCCACCAGTCTGCCCCATCTCCCAAAAGTTAGACGGTACATACCACACAGTGTCAGGCTGCAGCCACCCAATTAACCTAAAATGATAACTAAAAAGGTACATCGTTGCTGGACAAATGGTTTGAAAGCAACTAATAAGACGCACAGGGAGCTGGCGTGCTAGCACAAGCACACATAGGCAGCGATGCAACAATGGTACAACAAGGGGCGATATTTCTCTTCAACACACAGGTGGGGATGATCCCAACCTGGCTCTTTCCTTTCGAATTCAACCCGCAACAAGCCAATGTCGTCATCTTGTGAATGAGATTCCAAAGAAAGAAGAGATGCCTTCTTCCAAACAGACTAACCTGTAAACTTAGAAGCGTCTGGCTATGTAACCAAAAACAATCAACCAAACAAGTGTGATAAACAGCTGATCGAAATCAAGTACTGCGTGGACACTTGTCCTACTCCGCAAGCAGAAAAGACGCAAGAACAACATTCCTGCTAATGCATCGCTTCCCAGGACGTCGCAAAACCTTCCACACCAGCCTACTAGGAGCAACAGGCCCGCTTTACAGCAGTCGTACCCAAAAACCACTTCACAGCCTCTGAATTACTGATCTGCATGCCACGGTACATAAAAAACAAGCTTGCATGCCATCAGGCCCGATTCACAAATAACTCAAGCCAGACGTAGCACATCCCCAAACACGTAGCACATCCCCAAACACTTAGCACATCCCCAAACTCTTTTGATCAGTATTCCTGGTGGTGCGCAAGCCTGTGCCTCCCAACAACCCCAGCCACCTGATCGCACCAAAAAAGCTTACACTGTCTAAAACAGATGCAACCTTGGCTGTATCCTCGTACTTTACTGCAGTTTTTTTGTCAATTGTTAAAATATTTCAGGGTCGATATAACCTTGAAAGTATTCGACGCTTTCAGTGACTGCCCACTCTAAAACGTCACACCAGCCACAGTTGAGTTGGGGCCTGGACTGACAGGTGCTGCAGCACCTACGCCAACCCCCAGTAAAGCAGGCACGGCGCTTTGTAAAAAGGACAAGATACGTGATGCCATTAGTGTGGGCGCCCACCTCGGCGACCAGGGCAGCTCGTTGAAAGTATGAGTAGCGTCAGGCTTCCCTATCTGCCTGCAGAGGGCATGCACAATGCAACGCGTGGCATCCAAACCAGGGGTCAGTTTGAAGCGAGAAGAAGTCGGCACTGGTCCCGAAAAACGTTCTCCAGCTGCAATAAAACGAGCGAGCTTAAAACCAGGCACAGATGTTTGCACAACAAAGAAGCTGCCTGACAGTCCATTGCCTGCAAGTTCAGCTTCGTCCTGTCCAGAGGTGCGCGTACCTGACAACCAAAACTGTGAGGCGTGGCATAACATCAGGGAACCTAAGGAGCTTAGAAGGGGGGTCACCACGACGAGCGTTGCCGTTGCACTGAGGGCAATGTTGGGCAACAGGTACATATTTGGTTAGTATAGGTCATAGTAATGGGTAGTAAAAAGATTAATTTGGGTAGGTATTAGGGATGCACAGCTATACATATTGCATTTGGGAGACACCGCATAGCAGCCAGCAAATTTGGTGCAGGAAGTACACGCCCGGAGATCATGTTGATGACTGACGTGATGACTGCAATTTGCAGTGATACAAACGGTGCTCTTTGTGCACTCCTGATGCTACGAGCGGTGAACACATTTAAGATTATTGCCTCAATTAAAGCAGGTCACTTTGCTTTCTCTTGCTTCTCTTGCTTCTCTTGAACAAGAGAATTTAAAGTGTTATTTACCGTTTCAAATCACCTGCGCAGTGACTTATGCATAAAGCAATTGAATCTCAAGAGCGCTTAAGGCTTAGAGCTTTATATACCGCTTCAAATTGCTTGCACGGTAAATTATGCATGAAATGCCGTTTCAAATGTAATACCTGCACAGTGAGGAGCAGTGGTAGGCCCCCGTAAGCCACACTCCAAAGGGCCGAGCCTTGCAGCGTGTTTTCCTCTAACGGGTCACCTAGCTCCATCCGTAAAGCATTTAGTAGCTGTGCAGGTGGATCAATATACAAAAAGCATTCAGTAGCTGTGCAGGTGGATCAATATAAAAAAAGCATTCAGTAGCTGTGCAGGTGGATCAATATACAAAGGAGGAGTAAAGCATTCAGTAGCTGTGCAGGTGGATCAATATACAAAAAGCATTCAGTAGCTGTGCAGGTGGATCAATATACAAAAAGCATTCAGTAGCTGTGCAGGTGGATCAATATACAAAAAGCATTCAGTAGCTGTGCAGGTGGATCAATATACAAAAAGCATTCAGCAGCTGTGCAGGTGGATCAATATACAAAAAGCATTCAGTAGCTGTGCAGGTGGATCAATATACAAAAAGCATTCAGTAGCTGCGCAGGGAGATCAATATACAAAGGAGGTTATGCAGCGATGTAGGTCGAACACAATAAAATGGCAACATTGCAAGCACACACACATTTGTACACAGACACCCACCCACACATGCACATATATATATATGCACATGTGAATACATGCAATAAGTTACTTCCACACCCACACCCATTCTTACACCCATGCACACACATACACAAATACCGGTCATGGGACTAACAATAATTTTATCTGACGAATACGTTCATACACAGAAATGGTCAGGTCTCTCCGATATAATCAGTGAGCTCACCTGCACTTGCAGAGACAGCGTGGCACACAAGCTGTCCAATGCTTGTTGACACTTTTCTGCAGAAAGAGAGCATGGAAAAAATGTGTCGTTTCTTACGTCTTACTTTTTTCAGTAGGAGCATGCACAACTGGCCTGGTCGTGCCACGTCACTACATTTGCCTCTGCACATTTACCGGGCATCACCACAGTGCACCAGCATCAAGCCACAGTGCGTGAGTTGCGTAACGCTTGCTATTTCCTTCAAATGCTTCAACTGCTTCATCGTCCTGGTGCAGTGAAATGCTGGCACCGACCCAAGGCTTCAATATCTTAATCCATCAGACTTTAACACTAGGTCACGGGGCATCGTTCCAGTGCCGCTGTTTTGTATGACAAGCTATTTTCATGCTTTCCACTGAAGCGCGCCTTACCAAGCGTGCTGACCTCTTGTCTTTTTTGCGTTATTGCAAGCATAGCATCCACCCAGAGGGGGGTGACTAGCCAAAAACAGGGGTGTTTTAAAAATGTGGATTGAGGATGAGCGCCAAAGTTTGCTATGTTTAAACTTAGCACCCAGAGGCAGCCCTTGCTCTAAACTTTTGACAGCACCTGAGCTTGAATATAGCAACTTACGGCGCACGTGTCTGATTTTCCGCGGCGTGGACCCCACTTTTCACCACAAAAATCTTCACAGCAGATCACCAACTCCACCAAATGGCATACTTTTGTGTGGTATTGTGTTGTTGTAATAAACAAATATGTTTCCAAAAATCATGTGAAAAGATGAACTGCATGGTGATGTGGCTCAACATTTGCTGTTTTCCCATAGAAAGGCACCAAATTAGGGTTTGGGCAGTTAAGGTGAGCTTTGACCCCCGTCAATTTGCGCACACTGTGACTTACATGGATATAAGCACATCCTAGTGCAGCTTACAATATCAGCTTTCATTATAAGCCAGGATGGTGTCAGTTGGCTGAGTGGGCAGTGAATGGCAGGATTCAGAGTGCAAAAAGGGCACGTTTTCAGGCATTTCCTCAGTCAACCCCCTCTGGCATCCACCATGCCCTGGCACGTGATTTTCACCTACACACAAACGCGCACACACACACACACAAACACACACACACACCTGATACAAGCGGCCCGTACTCCATCATGCACATGTGGCTAGTCCAGCTGGGTAACGGGATTTGGGGAAGAATAGAGTCCTCGAGGCCCTCTAGGCAAGCTGGCGCCTAGAACAATAGGAAGACAGAAGGAAAACGAAATCGTTAGTAGTGTGTGTGTAATTGTACGTGGCTTTTTGTATCATGTGCATCACGTAAACAATGTAAAGTGTAGTACGTAAAGATTGTCAAGTGTAGTTATTATGTGACTGTCTGTACCACGTGCATCATGTAAAGAATGTGAAGTGCATTACGAAAAGATTGTAAAGTGTTATTGATACGTGGCTTTTTGTAAAGAATGTGAAGTGTATTACGAAAAGATTGTCAAGTGTAGTTATTATGTGACTGTCTGTACCACGTGCATCATGTAAAGAATGTGAAGTGCATTACGAAAAGATCGTAAAGTGTTATTGATACGTGGCTTTTTGTAAAGAATGTGAAGTGTATTACGAAAAGATCGTAAAGTGTCATTGATGCGTGGCTTTTTGTAAAGAATGTGAAGTGCATTACGAAAAGATCGTAAAGTTTTATTGATACGTGGCTTTTAATATCACGCGCATCACGTAAAGAATGTAAAGAACAAAAAGGGCACCTATCGGATTACCCTTTACCCTAGCAACGTTACTGTAACCCTAGCTACAGTGACCCTTACAAACGTCACAGTTAGCGAACGTTACAGTAAGCGTTACCAGCATGAATCAATAAGCAACAGTTGGCAACGTTACAGGAACCCTAGCTACAGTGACCCTTACAAACGTCACAGTTAGCAAACGTTACAGTAACCGTTACCAGCATGAATCAATAAGCAACAGTTGGCAACATTACAGGAACCCTAACAATCGTTACAGTAAGCGTTCCAGCATGGACAAATAAGCAGCAGTTGGTGTAATTGTTTAGGGAGCACCAGCGTAAATCAATAAGCAACAGTTGGCAATAGCTGTTTAGGGCGCACCAGCGTAAACTAATAAGCAACAGTTGGCAATAGCTGTTTAGGGTGCACCAGCGTAAATCAATAAGCATCAGCTGGCAATAGCTGTTTAGGGCGCACCAGCGTAAAGCAATAAGCAACAGTTGGCAAAAACTGTTTAGGGTTCACCAGCGTAAATCAATAAGCAACAGTTGGCAACAGCTGTTTAGGGTGCACCAGCGTAAATCAATAAGCAACAGTTGGCAACAGCTGTTTAGGAGCCTGCACCGACCGCCCAATGGACGCAGAGGCATACGCTCAGGCATTGAGGAGGAGGATAGGAAAGAAGTAAAGGATTCAGTTGTAGGTGGAGGCAGATAGGAAAGAAGATGGGAAGAGGGAGCAGGAGGAGGCAGTTAGGAGGATGCGATGCATGCATTAGATAACGATGCAGTGCGTTAGGACCTACACAGGAGCACTATTTGATGTGGACCCGAACCAGGTCAGGGAGCGGATGAGATGCCGTAACACTGCAAGGGAAGCTGCAAGCAAAACAGCCGTGTACAAGCAAGGGCTATGTAAAGCAGGCAACGGCAAAGAACAGAAAGGAAAACTACGCAGGCAGTGAAAGCCACTCCCCACATTAATTAAGGAAAAAAAGCCACTTTGGTACCGAGTACCGTAAAGCTCCTCCACCGCGAAAAGGAAAGGAAAAATCAATGGGGATCAAGAGGGTTGCAGGCTTGGCCTGAAACCGGCTCCTGGTGAGAGTCGATTACAGAACTAGAAAGGGCACGTCTAGTATGGACAAGGTTAGCAGCAAAGCAAGGTTAGCAAAGAACAGCTGCAAGCACTGCCGCCTTCGTCGGCCAGAAAATAAAAGTTGCATAGTCACCAGCAGCATCCGTTCCGGTTCTTGGTTTCCGGGCACAGCTGGGTACGTGAGCTGCAGCAACGCACGCGCAAGCAGAAGCCATATGTGTGAGCGGTACGGTATTGTGTGTGTAAGAGAGTGAGTGTGTGTGCGTGATTTTGTAGCGCAAGAACATGACTGTGCGCAATACTGCCCCTGTGGTGGTGGTGGTGTTGCGCAGCAGAGGCATGCAAACGTCTTGTGGCTAGCATGCTGCACGTTGTCTTCACAGGATAGGCATGCTGCACGTTGGCATGTCAGGTGGTTTTGCGCAGCAAAGGCATGCAAACGTCTTGTGGCTAGCATGCTGCACGCTGTTGTAACAGGATAGGCATAGACTGTGCTGCACGGTTGCTATATCAGGTATAGCCTATGTCAGGTGTAGCCTATCAGAGAACAGCAACATTACACTACATCAGGCGTAGGCTATATCAGGCGTAGGCTATATCAGGCGTAGGCTATATCAGGTGCAGCCTATATCAGGTGTAGCCTATATCAGGTGCAGCCTATATCAGGTGTAGCCTATATCAGGTGTAGCCTATCAGACGAACAGCAACACCACACGGTGAACTTGCCTGCAGCTTGAACGCGCCAGTGATTTCTGGTGGGTGCGGGGCAGAAGAAACTGCATGTTGCAGGCCGGACATGTTCACAGGGATGGGGATGCGAAAGCATGCCTGTGAGTGAATGAGGCCGGACATGTTCACAGGGATGGAGATGCGAAAGCATGCCTGTGAGTGAATGAGGCCGGACATGTTCACAGGGATGGGGATGCGAAAGCATGCCTGTGAGTGAATGAGCAGAACAGGTGTGGAGGCCTAAAAAACTGCGTTATCGTGTGGATGCAACCATCATGTTAGGGGTTTGCAGGAGTTTGTAAAGGTGCGTGAGAGGAACGAGTGGAGCAACAAGAATTGTAGCAGCAAGGTGCTAGTGCCTGGCGTGAAATGTGTTCCCACATGCCACATGCACATGTGTAGGGTTGGGCAGAACCATATATATACGGTGTTTATACGATATTTTTGGCAGGGAAATCACCAAATACACGGTCATATACGGTGTATATATACGGTTCTGGCCAACCCTACACATGTGTGACATTGCCATACACCTGGGAAAGCATGGAGTGCTGTCCTCTTGGGATTTATTACATTTTCGACAACCATACATATGCTGCAGCCTTGAAGTCCATCCTGGAACTTTTGAAGAGAAGGGGCAGTGTGTGCACAAACTTTGTCTGGAGCCAGGATGTGTCGTATGGCATATTCGTATAATATGCCATATCGTATTTAACGCGTAATTTACCGTATTGAACGTCCCAAAGGACTGTATGACACATCCCTGCTTTCAAGTGGAGCTCCTTTTGGCGTGCGCCGCTTGGTGCTCCTTTTCTCAACCTACCTATCAAACCTCTGCCCAACCACCCTGCAGACATTTCCAAAACAGCACCTTCACACTTTTGCATTCATAACCCATCGCACAGTTCAACCATATAAAAATCCCTTTTTATAAATGCTTTTAACTATCGAGTGGCTCCCTTACAAAGCAGTTGCCCAACCTCCGCATAAGGTATTATAAAAAGGCTGATTGATTGGGTATACAGCACCCAATCCGTGTGTGATGGATGCTGCAACACGTGCTGGGAGTTAAGGTGCTTGATTGCATCCCAGGAATGTGGTGCTTACAAAACTGTTTACGGTTTACGGCATTAAATTATGACAAATGTCAGCAAGCCAAGCGTGTTCTACAAATTGCACATGACAGCAGTTGATCACCCTTCTTGCCCACTGGTACTGTCTCTTATGTCTCTGTCCAGGAAGCAGGGCATGAACGAGGGGACAACAACATTGCGTGCCCACCCACATCCTCTCTCTTTCTGGGGCGGCTGAATAGGCAGTGCCTTGTGGATCGGACGGAGCTTTGTCCGTAAACATTTCAAGGACCTACAATATCAATGATGTTAATTTCATTGATAGTTGGGCAGCCGACGCCTTGTCTCTGCTGTGACTCTTCTTATGTCCTCAATTGACTTTCTGCTGTCACATGCCTATATGCTCCAAGGGCCCTTGACACACACCCTGCAGGGTCCGGCCAGCATTTGAACCGTTTATTATTTATTTACTGCCCTTCTAAGATCTGTGATCAGGCCAGCGCAGCTGCAGTCACACCCTTCACAATTACGTGAGCACGCTAAGTACCTTGGGTGCCTCCAGCTGCGGATGGTTGAGGAGCATCATCTCAGCACTGCCCTCCGGCTGCTCTGCTGGAAGAGTCCCGATCTCAAACTGTGTTGAAAGGGAGGGATTACGTGCGGGCAAGGCCAAAACTTGATGTGACGAGATTACACATTGCCAAGAGCAACCCAAAGGTCTTGACGACTTGTTCTAACCGCTTCATACACTCACACACATTCTCACACAATTACACTTTCTGCCCTCACGGGCTGCTCTTTTTAGAGGGCTCCACCCATCTTTTGCCGAGCAATTTATTTTGAAAGTTGCAATTAAGGTTCAAGTTGCATTTAAGAATGACGTACTAGTGGAGGTGAGAATGTGGGATCGAAATCGAACCTGATGCATTAGCGCACGCAAGCGCATACGCACATGCACACGCATATGCTCACACACACATACATACACAAATACAAATGCAATATCAGGCAAGCACGAGTGCACAAACGCAAATACATGCACACAAATGCACGTACACATGCACACACAAACACACACCTGGAGCCTCTCCACTCCCAGATCCAGCAACTGTGCTCGCTGCCACTCGTTGTAGCCTTTAAGAAGAATGTTGCCAATTACTTCATGCAGGCATGCATGCGCAGCTGCACACGCGTGTGTGTATGTGTGTGTGTGCGTGAGTATGTTCATTTTATCCTTTAAGAAGAATGTTGCCAATCACTTCATGCAGGCATGCATGCACAGCTGCACACGCGTGTGTGTATGTGTGTGTGCGTGTGTGTGTATGTTTACATCCACACAGTATAGTGAATTTTGTTGGCTTTGTGAGATGCGATAGGCAGGGTGTTATTACCAAGATAATAATTTTGAGCAAGTTCTCAGGACCAAGATAATAAAAGATTGAATGAGCTGAAATTGCGGACAGAAAGCAAGAGTGACGTATCACTTTTGCTGCATTACAAGAACTGGAGTTCATGTGTTTCAAAATCGGCAGTTGTCTTCCCTTAATAATCATTATCACAATACACATACTCTCAGTGAGTTCCTTGCAGCAGCGGCACATACAGCTGCTTGCGATGGGAAGAATTTGATGGCATTCTGCACATGCACTGCACTTCTTGCACCTCTTCATGCAATTGCCTGTGCGCATGGACAAGGCGCACAAAAAGATACAAAGATAACATCTGCGCAGGCATAAAGAGATACAAAGATAACAACTGCGCCCTGTGGGCGCATGGACAAGGCGCACAAAAAGATACAAAGATAACAACTGCGTAGGCAGTGACAAACGTACACTTTCTACATTATTTAGGAGGGTCACTTTGGTGCCGGCTAAACGTCCTTGACCATTCATTGCTGACGAGAAAGGCCCAAGCAAAAATTTTGCATGTGCATACACAGGAACAAAGATAACAAAGATAACTACCTCTACTTTCCAGCAGCAGGGTAAGAAAGAAAAAACAGCTTGCTCACCTGTCCGGCCTTGCTGGCACACATCCTTCCACGAGCGCAGCTGGCTGACCTTGAAAGTTTTAACAGAGTCAGGAATGAATCATCTGTCAATAAGTGTGCTTCCGGTGTGCATAGTGCAAATGTAGGGTTGGCCAAAACTGCATATATATACTCACCGTATATGACCATATATTTGGGATTTCTGCCAAAAACACCATATACCGTATACACCTTATATACACGGTTCTGGCCAACCCTATGCGAATGCTTTTAGATAAGCAGGAGGTAATGTTTTCCCACTTATTGTGCAAGCAACTTTATATAAGAAGCCGGACGAGTGGAGGCATGCTCTGCATGACAAGATTGCCAAAAAATGAGGTACAAATGTACGAATGGACGCTACTGCATACCCTCCTTATCCTTTAATTCATAAGTGCTGAGTGCTAATTGCAAAGCGCCAAGTGCTTGCCTCTCTCTTGCGATGAGGAGCTGCTGGGCATCTCAGCCTAATCGCGATGTGTGTCACTTTTCTTACACAAGAGACATGATGAGCTACCGGTGCAGCTAGCAATGCAGAGGGCGTTGCACAAAAGCGCAAAAGCGCAATATCATAGGGTGCACAAGATGACTCGTAGCACAAAGGCATATCATATGACACACAAGATGAAGGAAGGCACGCACCAATCGCTCACGTGCTTCCGAGCACAAACACCCAGGCAACAAGGGCTGAAAGTCTGAGTCCGGGAATAAAATGTCTAGTGTGGGAGGTTGCTGAGATATGAGGACCTGCAGGCAAATCAACATGCGTATTCGTCTGTCATGTGCAAGTATAACATGCTAAACCTGCGTGGAGGACGGCTCGTCAGTGCAAGTGTTATATTTAGGGTTGGCAAGATATATACGGTGTATGTACGGTATTTTTGGCAGGGAAATCACCAACTGTACGGTCATATACGGTGTAAAAGTATATACGGTGTATGTACGGTATTTTTGGCAGGGAAACCACCAATTGTACGGTCTTATACGGTGTAAAAGTATATACGGTTCTGGCCAATCCTAGTTTTAATGCAGACTCCTGGGCCAACAGTCGTGATTGCGTTGGTTATTCATTGCAATACTTCAGAATGTACTCAGGGCAACTTTTCGTGTTCAAGTGCCCAAGCTCGATCTGCACTTTTGTGCATGTGTGCATGTATGTGTGTGTGTGTTTGTGTGTGTGTGTTTGTGTTTGTGCGTGTGTGTGTGTGTGTGTGTGTGTGTGTGCGCGTGTGTGTGTGTTTGTGTGTGCGCGTGTGTGTGTATGTGTGTGTGTGTGTGCGTGTGTGTATGTGTGTATGTGTGTGTGCGTGTGTGTGTGTGTGTTAAATACATGCGCGGACAAGATGCGCCTACCTGCCACTGTTTGGAGTGCCCGGCCAAGGGCACAGAGATGTTTACTGACTGATCCTGGTCCCCATCCTTGATGCTCAGAATTTGCTGGTCAATTGCTTTGAGATTGTCTTCCATCCTATGGCATCAACGTGAAAAAAAATAATGGTAGTCAGCTCTCAAAAAGTTCCTACAGACAAAGCTTTTTATTTACATGTTGCATGCACAGCCATTTCCCTCAGCCCCTATAATCTGTTCTCAGCCCAGCCCCCTTTCACGAGGACGCAGCTTAACCTTGGCAGCAGCAAAAAGCACCAGGGGGATTTCTGAAGCGGGCAGACAGGCCTCCAAGATGGCACCAACACAGCTTCCTCGACTCGTGGCTTTTGATTTAGTGAGTGCAAAGCTGTGCAGGTGTGCGAGGTGTCATGCGCATGGCACAAAGTATGAGCCTCCTCAGCATGTTCCCTGCTTCTCCCCATGCTGGCATGGGCGCTGGTACTTGCATATCTAAGATTTTTGTCGCTTATGTACAGGTGCTGTATTACCTTTTCGCTCGTCGACGTGCGCTACAAATCAGTATTCTTGCAATAACCCATATCTCGCATGAGCTCATGTGCGCATGCCTGCTCCTCTTCGCACACGCCAACACACTGGATGCCCGATAGCACTTTCCGCCAGTTCAACCAAGCTTAAACTTCTTAAACTTCGGTGGGAAATCCCACAGAGCGCTTGAACAACAACACCCGTTCCAAACTTTCAGTTGGTTAATTCACAACATGACTCTAACTTGAGTGCATGTATTACCATGGCAGGTTTAACTTCTCAGTTGCAAGAGGTCGTTATTGTACGCTTGCTCAGCAACTTCAAGGCATGCTACAAAATGACATGTGTCCTACCTCCCTCGCCGCCTGTGCATGTGTTGTTGCTATTTTGCTGTATATGTGCCGCTATTTTAACTGGAATTTGAAGGGGTTCTTGATACCCCTTTGGATACCCTCCAGCTGCTCTCAAGGGCAGAATGCAATTGACGGAAGAGACTAATAGCTCCCCCAGCCGTACAGATAGCGCCCTGTGCTGTGGTATAGCATAGGGCGCTATCCCACACCCCACATTGCTTACGCCAACTCCTGCTTGCAGGACGGAACACTGTGGTATCCAGAGATGTACATGCTCAACGGTGCTCCCTTCAAAAAGGACTCAGCGGGCGCTGTGTCTGACAGGTTTGTCTCTCATACAAACGGGCTTGTTCAAGGCAGGATTGGGTTGAGTGTTAGACAAAAAATTTCATCATACCAAGGATTGGTTGAACGTCAGACTCATTTATACTCATTAGACCAAGGCAGGGCTGGGTTGATCGTCAGGCTCGTTAAAACTCATTAGACAAAGGCAGGACTGGGTCGAGTGTTAGACTACATCTTCCATTCTTGCATGCCGACCGTTCCAGCCAAGACCGTGCTGGAGTGTTTCTCTAAAGTTCCTCTTGTGTCCTTTCAAAGCCTGCCAAGCGCTTAGCACATCAAAGTATTGGATGCAGCCATTGAAGCAGAACATGTTGGTTTATGGTTATGCATGCCTTTACCCTCCTTCGTTATCCCTGACGCTTGACACGCACAATTGGTAAATACGGTAATTAGCAAAAACGGAATACGCAATAATGAAATGTGTTTCAGCCTGGCTTGAATGCGAAAGCTAAGTTTCATTATAGAAGCTTGTCATATGCCTGGTACCGTTGTCGGCTGTCATTTACTTTGCTCAGGCTTTAGCCTAGCAAGGGGGGTTGTGCTACAACTCTTTGTACAAACCTACCATCGGCTACTTTCAGCATTTTGGCACTTCTATAATTAATGCTTATTCAACTCATTTCGTCGAGTCATCTGGCTTGAATGCAAAAGCAAAGTTTCATTATGAAATATGTAGATGACGTTGGATGTAATATTGATAGGGTTGGACAGAACTAATTATATTTTATATACGGTGTATATATGGTATTTTTGGCAGAGAAATCACCAGATATACGGTCATATACGGTGAATGTATACGGTTCTGGCCAACCCTAAATATTGACGTTTGTAGCAAGTATTGACCAGGGGAGGTCACTCCCGCAAAGGTGAAAGATGATATTTCTGAAGGTGATATCAAAGGTTTTATTTCCCAACATAACTCAGAAGTCTACAAATTTATTAGTGCAGCTGTCGATCTTTTTGATTGATTTATTTGTTGGGACCTATAGGTTGAGCAGCCATGCCAGGCTGGAGGCCTTTGTAATCTAAACTAAACCACTCCCGCAAAGATGAGGGTCTACTCTCAAGAACTTAAGCCAGCTTCCCTGGCTGCATTGATCCCAAATCTTTTACCACAAACGTGTTCGTTGGAGCCTGGGGTACCTCATGGATTAAAACTATTGGAACATGAGTAGGGTTGGCCAGAACCGTATATATACACCGTATATGACCGTATATTTGGTGATTTCTCTGCCAAAAATACCGTATACACACTGTATATATATGGTTCTGGCCAACCCTAAACATGAGGGGTCCATGTGTGTGCAGTGTGGTGCTAAGGGCCTAGAAAGAGAGGATACCCCGGTACAGGAAGGCCGTTGAGACTGCCCATAGTTTGGCTCCTGAGCATCAGAATTACGTCTAAGCATGTTCACAAAGTGCCTTGTCGTGTCCCACCAATGGGCAGGAGAGGAAGATCAGTGTTGAATTCCAGACATGATTACAGTTTGACTAAAGCTTGTGTTACAGCATCTTTTGGTCAACACTCCAGCCAAATATTCACAAAAACATGACAGGAAGCACGATGCCTCAAATGGCAGCAGTTGGCTGAGGTTCCTCAAGCAAACATGTTTAGTGCGCACAATTTACAGCTCTCATGCTACCTAATATGTCATTATATTTTCTGCAAAGAGACGATCTACTTACCATTCTTGTTCTGCGACCGTTTTACATTCTGACTAACACACACACACACACACACACACACACACACACACACACACACACACACACACACACACGCACACACACCTTTTTGCTGACGCTTTGAATGTCTATAAAACATAAAGTACACCAAGATTTGCACAAAATGTCTTGCATCCAGAGATCACACAGACTCACAGAATTTGGCAATTTCCTTCTGTAGGTTAATCAATGGACCGCGTGAACTGAACCTGAGCACGTGCCTTATACATTCCGTATCACACTTGTGCACAATTACTATGCGCACATTCAAAAAATTATGCATACATGAACTAACTCTGTACGTGCACAGGAGAAATGAGCAAGTCGAGCTCATAGGAGCTTCAGCAGCCATTTTGAGGGACCTTGCAACAAACCCTGAATGGCAGCAGAATGGCACAGAAGTGGCGTACGCGTCACGAACTGAGTATCCAGACTGGGCAATATCGTGAGTCGTGCAGTGGTTGTACACACTTCTTTTAGTATGTTTCACCCGTTGCATGTGCAACAAATTGGGGTCTTCTTGCTGTTGCTCAGATCAACAGATTTGGTTCACCAGTTCCATATGCATCAACTGGAAGTCTTCTTGATGCTGCTCAAATCACTGCGTCGAAAATTCACTCCCTCCACCCTTGAATTTGGTCAGCGAGTGTGAGCGTTGCACGTTCTTTTTGCAGATGTATGAAGCTTTTTGACATTGCCCCGGGCCACACCATGTTTTCACTATCCTCCCACAACGGTGAGCGTCATTTGCCTGAGCATCATGTCATTTGCCTGAGCATTGTGTCATTTGCCTGAGCATTGTGTCATTTGCCTGAGCATTGTGTCATTTGCCTGAACATTGTGTCATTTGCCTGAGCATCATGTCATTTGCATGAGCGTTGCGTCATTTGCATGAGCATCATGTCATTTGCATGAGCATCGTGTCATTTGCCTGAGCATCGTGTCATTTGCATAAACATTGTGTCATTTGCATGAGCATTGTGTCATTTGCCTGAGCATTGTGTCATTTGCATGAGCATTGTGTCATTTGCATGAGCATTGTGTCATTTGCATGAGCATCGTGTCATTTGCATGAGCATTGTGTCATTTGCATGAGCATTGTGTCACTTGCATGAGCATTGTGTAACGCGCTGGGTTTGCTTATGCACCGCACATTGCTGCCTAGGATTGAGGCGTACCAAACACTCACTCGCTTTTAAGCTGCTGCTACTGTGTTTTATGACAGCTGTGTGTTATGTGCTACTTAGTGCTTTGTGTTAATTAGTGTTATGTGCTGCTTTGTGTTATGACAGCAAGTTATGACAGCTACTTATGTGCTACTGTGTGTTATGTGACAGCTACTTATGACAGCTACTTAGTGTTATGTGCTACTGTGTGTCATGTGACAGCTACTTATGTGCTACTGTGTGTTATGTGACAGCTACTTACGACAGCTACTTAGTGTTCTGTACTACTGTGTGTTATGTGACAGCTACTTATGTGCTACTGTGTGTTATGTGCTGCTGTGTGTCATGTGACAGCTACTTATGTGCTACTGTGCGTTATGTGCTACTGTGTGTCATGCGACAGCTACTTATGTGCTACTGTGCGTTATGTGCTACTGTGTGTTATGACAGCTAGCACTCTACCTTTTAGGAGCTCTGCCACTGAGTAATGGACACTTTTCTCATTGCTGCACTTGCTCGCATGTAATGAATTTCAGAGATCCACGAATGCTCCAAGAAGCACCACTTCAGGAACATCCACAAAAGAAGTGGCATTGACTATCAAGATATGATCTTCTTTGACAACGAGGTGCGTCCATCATAATTTTTGAGGGTTTCCTGTAAACAATTGCTTCCTATAAACAATTGCTTGATGTGTTTGTTCTATAAACAAGCAACGTAGCCCTGTCTACTTAAGCGAGTAGTTGATGTAGAAATGCTGTTGTGAAGATGAGGGTTAGCGGAACTTCCACGCTTTGCCCTCTAACTACACATAGTAAGTTGAATGTACAATCTGTGGTAAGTTCTCACTAAAATATGCGTAGACTTGTGAGGGGTGGCCAGGGCTGTCCTCCTTATATGACAGGTTGAGCTACAGATTTACAAATGTATTTGTAGTTGCGTAACATTTCCTTGCCTCCTGCTTTGCAGCGGTACAATTGCACTGACTGCCAAACCTTGGGGATAACTTGTGTGTATACACCAGAGGGCATGACTGCGTCGAATTGGGTGAGTCTGTTAGTAATCATACTGACTTTGCGCACTAAGGCTGGTCTAACAAAAACAAGGCAAAAAACAATAAACACTACTCCACATGTGAATTCAGATACTCTGTACAACTCTATACATCCATATACGCAATTTTGACGGGAGGGGCTTTATGTGCTGGCACCTTTTTTTGTGTGTGCTGGATGTGTTGACACCACTAGCAAAGCCTGTTTCTTTTTGTGCTCTCAAGTCCAGACGCAACTGAAGTCCTCATGCATGTTGGCATGAGGAGCATGTATGTGCTGAGTGACGTTGTACCATTCCAGTAATTTACTGGCAGTAAATCATAACTACTTGTTCTCTCCTTTGTTACAATTTGTAACACGCAGAAAGAAGGCCTAGCTAAGCACGCGCAAAAGCTGGCTGGAAGGAGTTGACACTAAATGTTCTGTGGTGTAAGATTCTTCTGCCGCCAGCTCTAGCGTGAACCTTGATGCAGGACTTTCAAACAAGTTGTACTGCTAGTATCTAGAGAACGGAACCTAACTTTAAAAAACCTGAACGATGTGATTTGAGTTCTCGCTTGAGCTGATTAAATATGGTTGGATGTTTTATGTACAAGCTTGGTCGTCAAGTACTTTGTTTGTGAATTCGGTTCTCTTGTTATTCCCGGACATTTCAGTTTTTGCAATTGTCGCACATAGACCGGCGACACCTTTTTCTATTACTCCTTTATTTTGGGAGTTTAGCAGGCCTGCCTGTACTGAGCGAGTCCTCTGTTGTGACAATAACTTGTATTTTCGGACCAGGCCATGTTTTCTTCTCATCAGTAAAGGTCTAAGCAATCAGCATGCACTGGGGAAAGACGTCAAACTGGTGCGCAAGAGGGCAAGTGCTTATCTTATTGCCGCACCGCAGGAAAAAGAAAACTTGCAAGTGACACCACATCAATCTCAACAAAGGCCACATGAATGAACTTATTACCTAAAATATAAAAGGCTGCCACCCAAAGCGTTTACATTACGTAGCATCGCCCAAGTGCTTGTCACTCTACACCAACCACTTTATTAGTAATCAGACTCTCCTTTCAAGCAGACATTGCAACCTATAGGGTGAACTCCATGTTTCATTAAAGCCTCCCTGTTTGCAGCTCCCAAACAAGGGATAAAAAGTCAGTTTTAACGTGCCTTGCACTCTGCTTGATGGCTCAGGCTGTCCGCAGAGAATGGGGCCAATTGAGTACGAAGGTCACCAAGGCGGATCCAACCACCTGTGCAGTCACATTTGCTGTTTTTGAGCACACCCGGCCATTCTGCAGTGCAATACTATATCTTCCATGATCCCAAAATGGCTCTTGTCATGACTGATCAGGGACCAGCTGATTTCCCAGGCATTACCTTAGTGTTCATCACCACTAATTTCACATGAAAGCTTTCTTGTAACTGGATCCTTCTTTGCTTCAGCACCTTGACTACCCAAACAAGAAAATCACGAGCTGTGGCATTTGCAAAGGACAGGCAGTTCTCACCTTCTCTTCCCCTGCTGTGCTTTAGGGCCAAGGGCTTCCTGTCATACAGCACCCGGACTTCAAGGTCGTCCACGCTTTGCATGGTATTTCCTGCGGCGCGTTTATTTATGATGGCAGTATGTAAGCTTGCATGCGCTTCGTGTATACAACTGTATGTATAAGGGGAACAGTCTTCTTAGTATATCAACTGCATCATGTGCTCGTTACATGTGTTAGCATCTGTATGTCAATTTGTACAAGAGCACACCTTCCACCTTCGTTACATGTGTCAGCATCTGTATGTCAATTTGTGCAAGAGAGCACACCTTCCACCTTCGTTACATGTGTCAGCATCTGTATGTCAATTTGTACAAGAGAGCACACCTTCCACCTTCGTTACATGTGTCAGCATCTGTATGTCAATTTGTGCAAGAGAGCACACCTTCCTCTGCTTGCCAAGCTGGCATACGTTGCTTGAAGCTTTTGCAACAAATTACTTGCCTATGCAGAGCAGTAAAACCCAATTTGACCTACTACCAAATGTGCCTATTCTGCTCTAGACCACTAGACAACAACCACTAGACAACAACCACTAGAAAACGCATTTGATCTACTACTAAATATACTATGCTCACAACTACCAGGAAAAATCCACTGCTTCGCTTTTCCACGTTCTCATGGCGACGATTGAAAGAAAAGTTATGCAGCCAGTATCAACTGTTGTGCCGCTCACCTGGCGTGGCTTTGCTGCCCCAAAGCTCAAACACGACACTGGCCACGAAGGGAGGCCAATTGTGCAATGGAGCACCTAGTGCTGCCTGCATGCACATTCGTTGGGCAAGGAAGGATGAAAAAAGGGAAAACCAATTGTGCAATGGAGCACCTAGTGCTGCCTGCATGCACATTCGTTGGGCAAGGAAGGATAAAAAGAGAGTTTGCGAGCCACAACCACGCAGAGGAGCACCCAGTTCTCCCTGCATATTAGAAAGCTGGACTGAAATGAACCAAAGAAGTGATGCTTGCCACAACTACACAGACGAGCTTCCTACGAATTATGACAAGGAATTAGGAATCATGCCAGCTGCAACCAAGCAGCTAAGTGCCCGACGCAGACTGCATTCGGGGGAAGGAGGAAGGCGAAAGACGCAGTGAGTTAAAAGGAGCAGGAAAAAAACAGCGTTAAGCAGCGCTTCCCATCAAGTCACACATGAAGGTTGTCACACGGGATGTTGATGAGAATGATTAACTGAGTGTTTCGATGGAAAGCATGTTCAACATAACACTCAGAGGGTGTAGCCAAGTTGCTGCTGCCCTAAATTAAGGCATTGCAGGTCAGTTTTGGCCAGCATCCAGGAAAGCTATGTATCATGCTGCCTTCTCAAACGGGTGGACAGACCACGAAAACCTTCTGCTTAACTTGGACACGAGACTTCCCAGCCTGACCTCATCTAATGCCCCACCACCCATGTGCACCTACCATGACCGGAGTTATGGTGGAATCATGGCCACTGAATAAGAACAGTTTTTTGGGGCCTGCTGCTCCACCCCCACTTCTGCTACTGTCTCCCTCTGCATGCACAGGTAGTTAGAGCACTTGTATCCTGGTGCAGCTAAAGGGGTGAAGGCAAGACACCTGCTCTTCTAGGAGATTATGCTCTTCCACACTTCTCGCTTTTGTCAGGCAGCAAACCCCTTTAGAACGTGCGGCTAGACAATGACTCACTTCATACATAAATGCTCTGCCATCACACTTTGTAGCAGGGGTTGCCAGGATGCCTACTGCCACAAAGATCAGTGCTGCAGATTTCGATTGTTATACAGTGAGCGCTTTTCACCTCCTAGGACGCTCCGTTGCCGACTGTGCCACAAGGTCTGGTGTTGTCTTAAGGCCCTGCCACCTCCTCTAACATCGTCGCTGCAGTTTGCCTCTTTTGCTCGCTGCTCCAAAATGCCACGGTCGTTGTTGCTGCCATTCACAGCAGATTGCCGCTGCTGCTGCTGCTGCTGCTGCAATTTATGGGAATACCCGGCTTGCTGCATATTTGATACGAAGCGCTGGATCAAGGGGCCGATGGAGCGACGCACCACCTGCGTGTGTGGGAGGGAAACACATATATGCTTTATTCCTGTGCGTGAGTGTGCCTTGCAGAGTTGTGTGTGCGTGTGGATGCTGCGCAAGTGTTTGTGTGTTTATATATGTAGTGGGGCAGTTGATGATTTGGCAAAGTAGCTGGGTGTAGAAATGTCCACTGCATTCAGGAGATTGTGTGTTGGACGCTGTAAGAATTGTATTGCCTGAAGCAAATTGTCAATCGTTACACCCCTAGCTTGATGAGAGGGGTGACAGCACACAGTGCTTTGGTCACACGAGGTAAGGAAGTGGTGTACATGTGGGGCGAGCATGATTATATACACACATGCACACACACACACACACACGCACACACACACATATACACACAGTGCTTTGGTCACACAAGGTAAGCAAGTGACAAGTTGGTCAGGAAGTGACAGATTGGTCAGAGAGTGACAGGTTGGTCACACGAGGTAAGGAAGTGACAGCACACACATAGGAAGTGACAGCACACATAGGAAGTGACAGCACACACAGGAAGTGACAGCACAGTGTTTTGGTCACACGAGGTAAGGAAGTGTTTTGGTCACACAGTGTTTTGGTCACACATTGTTTTGGTCACACAGTGTTTTGGTCAAACAGTGTTTTAATCACACAGTGCTTTGGTCACACGAGGTAAAAAAGTGGTCCAACCATCGCCCACCTGCTGGCATTTGTCGGTTGGCAAGAACTTCTGCTCTGGTGTGGGTGCAATTACAGCACCTGAAGGAAGGAAATGTGCGTGCATATGTGTATATGTATGTGCGTGTGTGTGTTTGTGTGAATGTCAGAGAGTGTATGTGCCCAATTGCGTGTCAGTACATGAAGGTGACTGCACCATGATTAATTCATGAGTTGCCCTGTTTTAGTTAAAATAGATGCTTTGATTATGGACCACAGAAATACATATCTGGAGTAGAATATAAGAACATTTTGGAGCAACCAGATCATATTGCATAGCCAGTCACAAGGCTCCCCCCTTATGATTTATGGCAGGTGAGTCTGGGACGCTTCACTCCTTTGGCCATAGAGCACACCTTCGCGCGCAATTGCCTGTACACAGAAGCACAAAAGTAAAGGCGATTTAAGGAGTGACTAACTGCAGACAAGGGACAGAGTTGTTAACAATTTGGATTGGGCCATGACATGATTCAGGCTCAAGAGGTTTCCACGTTCCTTTGACTATCGGAGCCGGCATTATTAACGCACATGCAAAGCTACGGTAACCATGCTCTAGCTCAAACATGATTTTGACAACAAACTGGTCGCAGGCTCCATCCTTTGACTCACCATGTCAGAAATTTCCTCAGTCAGTTTCAGGTCAGCGCCCTGTGTGCAAGACAAGACAGATTCCACTCACTACCTTGCATATGTATTGAATAAACGTGTGTGTGACACTCTAGCTGAAAATAGGTGACACACACTCTAGCTGAAAATAGGTGACACACTCTAGAGAGTGTGACACTCTAGCTGAAATAGTTTCTTGCTGTGCCTACCTTGGGAAGAGGGATTTCTTCAGCTTTCATTGCTGCTAAAACGTCATGTAACCTGATGATTAGAATATTAAAAGTAAGCGTTGTTGTTGTTGTTATAAGCCGAATTCAAAAATGTGCAATGCGCGATATTCGTTCGCTCATCGTGTGAAAATGTGCGTGAGTTAGACAGCATTTTTTGTGACCAGGTTCTATCCATGATGATATATTTTTACGGTTTTAGAACCAGACAGCAATCTGTGCATAAGGATCTACACAGGTGGGCACGTAGGAGTGTGCACTCAGACCTCAACAGCACATTCTTAAGTTTGGCCAGACCCGTATATAAACACCGTACATAACCGTACATTTGGTGATTTCCCAGCCAAAATGCCGTATAAACACCGTGTATATATGGTTGTAACCGACCATAGACATTTGTAACTTAGCCATATGTCACTATAGAAACCTTGTCAAGTAAACCACACTACATGATGCTACAACGTGAAATTCTTGTAATACGATCCTGCCAACTTGTGGAGATGCATCTAAGCTAGTAATCAGCACATTTATTCTCACCTAATCCACGATAGGGAGGCGGAGGGCAGGTGCAGACGTTTTGCCACGTTTGCTGCTTGCGCTGCCACAGTTGCATCCTTGGCATCTCGTGCTGAGCACAGATATTACGGAAAAAAGCAGGGACACATATTAAAGACAATTTAAGACATCAGCCTTATTATGATAAAATAAATATGACATTACCTCCGCTCAAGAAACGGTTTGCAAAATCACCTTTGTTGTGGTTATGTGGTATTCGACAATATAGGGTTGAAATGCAATTCTGAATCCACACCAGTGTTTTTGTTAAGTCGATATACCATTTCACCATATCGATCGAAATGAAAACATGGGTTTCCGATTTTTGAAATCAATATGAAATTGAGCTTTTGGGGGTGTCATGAGCCCCTGTGTAGAACGGTTCTGTGGCCCTTAAAGGGCCGTCGAAGGCCCTCACACACCACAAATCTCAAGATTTTTCCTAACATTTCCAACATTTAGTTAACGATATTGTTGAATGAGCAAAAAACCCACCAAAAAAGGCCAGAGTTGCCAGGGGAAAAAGTGATGGGAAGTACTTAGGGGCCCATGGGCCCACAAACAAGTTCCAAGCTCAGTGGCTTGAGCATCCAGCCCCTGAGGGACAGCCCCAGCGCAAGGACTGGCTGAGTGATGGGGGGCGTGGACGGAAATAACTGGTTCCAATTTCACTGCAGCATCTGCCCAGCCACTTTCCAGTGCAAGAAGCAGAACATTGCGTCCCATGAGATCATCAAAGCCCACAAAGACTTTGTTTAGACAAAGGACTCAGTTAGAAGGACAGTATCGGAGACAAATTTCCCCTTGCAATTCCAGACCAACCTTATCGAGCTGATGCTATATTTTTAAATCTTGAAACTCAATTCAATTTACTTACATACACCATTCACCATATGGCGGGCTGGGGCAGCAAAGTAAAATCGATATGAGAACCCACTTTCTCATATCCCAGAATTTGGGGTGATATGAAATCAAGGTTTTCCCATTTCCTTAAAATACAATGATCCACACCTTGCACATTCATCTTAATAAAAAAAGGTGTACGCCAGGCACGTTGTGCTTGTCTTATTGTCTCTGTTGTTTTTGTGAGTGAATGATTACTCTAACCTTCAGCCACAGCACTGCTCACCTCACTGACCCCTGCTCTGCACTATCTTTCTGCACTCAGTCTGCATAACACACAACAAGGGTGCATAACACACAAAAATAGCATCTGATCATGAATCCTGTCCTTAGATTACTCTCACCTGCAACCATGGCCTGCAAAAGATCCTGTCCTTAGATTACTCTCACCTGCAACCATGGCCTGCAAGAGATCCTGTCCTTAGATTACTCTCACCTGCAACCATGGCCTGCAAGAGATCCTGTCCTTAGATTACTCTCACCTGCAACCATGGCCTGCAAAAGATCCAACTGAGGTCCTAACGCTGGGCATGTCCTGTTCTTGCCGTACCTGCATGCCAATTTCAACGATGCGCAACATAAGCTTGATATTTTTATATACTGCTCATGCGACAAGTTTGAACTAAAAGTGAGGTTGACATTGTTCACGCTCCTTTTGTCGATTGCATGTGTGTCTGCAGCTCACAAATGTCAACGTTAGACTTGTGGACAGTTGCAGGTGACTTTTCTATGCCTGCTTGCAGATGGGTAATTTAATCACGCACGCAACATGAATAGGGTTGGCCAGAACCATATATATGATTTACATACGATATTTTTGGCAGGGTAATCACCAAATATACGGTCATATACGGTGTATATATACGGTTCTGGCCAACCCTAGACATGAGCAAAACAAGCATTGCAAATGTTGTCATAATCGCGATAAGTTCGGTCGCACACCCTGGAGGCAGTTCTACGGTAGTATATTGACTGAAAGGACAAGGCCTGTCTAGCCAGGATCAATGGCACGTGATATGGATGAGGGAAGACCCACTCTTTCCGTCATTGCCAGCAGAACTCACTCAATTTCGCTGATCTCCTTGGATGCGTTCACAGAGATCTGGGGAGCACCAGCTCGTGCTGCATCCGGAAAGAGGCCCGTCATCACACCCTGAAAGTCGGTTCAGTTCACAAGTATTTCAAAGCGAATGAGGCTGGTTTCTGGGCAAGCCCGCATGTCTTATCAGTGTGTGTTGATGTGAATTGGCAGAGCAGTTTGAGCGACGCAATTGAGGCAGCTAAATCACGGCTGCGTGCTTTACTATTTATCATGCAGGAATATGTGCGCTGGGCCTTACCTGAGAAATTATATTTCGTTTTCATACATTATAAATTATAAGCCTTCCAACCACTGGAAGCAAAAGGCTGATGATTACATCTGCGAACTACAACCAAGATATCTTGCTTAACTGTTTGTTTTCTGTGCCGAACATATTTGTGCATGTGCATATGCATATGACATATGACTCTTACCAACTTAATTGGGCTCATCCTGACAGCACGCTGCCCACAAAAACAAAGGAATCCTGCTGTAATCCCAAACACACCCGCACCTTAAGTGTTGCCACTGTGCGCTTAATACAAGTAGTTCGCAGCATAACCTCCTCAGCCTGCGTGCAAGCCGACACGTTGAATTCACAGCGAACCGAGTAAGTTAAAACAGCTTTGCATAATAGTGCTTGAGGTTCGTCTGCTTTTACGCATGCAAAATGTATGTGCTGGTTTGACAATACGCTAGCTGAATAAGCAGCCCAGGCGCAATTGACCATGAAAGTATGCTCATGCGGGCAAGTCAGGAATTGGTGGCTCTGATGCTGCCATGATAAATGCATAAATGTAAGAGAACGCTCGCTCAATAGTTTTTAATCTCATCCACATGTAGTTGGAAAAGACAAAAAGAGTTTGGCAGCTCTCTTTTTACACATGCACGGACCACGCATACAAACACACACACACACACACATACACACACACACACGCACATGCACACACACACACACGTGCACACACATGAGTGCAAACCTGCAGTTTGTCACACCTTCCATACAGACCTTGAAAGACGGAGACAGGAACTCCATCTCCTGTGTATAACGGGAACGTAGCCACGCCCCAAAATCCTGAGCCATGCCGTAGCCATTTTGAGTAAGCTCCCCCATTCTGCAGCCACCCGGCAGCAAGGGCGCATTCTGCGTAATAGGCAGTAACAAAAATGTCCCTTGATTCCAGCTGAGAAAGCACCTGTTGGACGGGAAGTGAGTTGTTTGCTCTCCTGGTTCCTTCGTCAATCATAAGAGCAGCGTGCACGTTCACAAGCAGACTATTTCTGCTGTACAGTGATAAGCGATGGCATTGTGTCGTTCAACTTACGGGGGAGGGCACACATGGTTTACAGCGCTCCCCCTCCCTGCCCAACCTCCTTCCTCTTCCCTCCAAAAACCTTCCTTGACCTCTTGACCAAAATTAAAACCAGATGATCTCACATCCCTTGCTTGGTCAGCACATCATTCCTCCTTTATACGCTGATTCCCCATCCGCAGGTTGTGATGCTTCATTGAGCCACGGATTCCAATTGTCAAACCATCATGGCAATGCGTTAATGCGATGCCCTAGCGATGCCCTGAAGAGCAATCAACCCAGGACCGATTAGCCATGAGGATCACAGATTATACTAGCCCACTGCTTTCTCAGAACGAACAGTTTTACTCACTCTGAAATCACCACAGCTCCTGTATCAGTGTATACACTTTGAGCAATACACACACGCATAATGCCGAGCACGTGTACGTTCTACTTACACACATCCATTCTGACATTCTGATGAACATTTCAAGCTACCTAGGATGTGGCCTGTGCGGCTTTAGAGTCAAGTTTGTGCAATTCTTCTCATCTAAAAATGACATGCCTTTATTTCCCACCTGGTCTAAAATAGGCGGAGAATTCTTGCCCCCGTTCTCGTCACGCAGGACGAGGTTTACCCCCTGCATGGTGTTAAAGGTCAAGCCCACATCAGCTAAGTAATGTGCCAGTCACAGAACAGAAATTGGAATTTCATCGTAGGCCTCAATCCACTACTCAGCGAACAATGTCGCAATTTCCAGGAATGTTAAAAGCCGTTACAAAGAGAGCTATATGTTGAACACCTCAAATTCCCCACAGTTTTTCCATTCGGTGTCTGCAAAGTAAAGCTCTGCTAACGGAGTCCGTGCTCCGTGCCTGCGTGGATGCAAGTGCGTGCGTTTGCTTGTGTTTGCAACATGTAGTCCGTGGGCGTTTTGATCAGCTGGTGCGGCAGGCTCGCAGCAAGTCAAACACGCGCCTGAATACAGCTTGCACCAGAAGTAACTCCCCGGTCGGGCGGTCTAAGGCTATTTTTGCAGGGCTCTTTGTGTCCCGCAGCAGCACAAAAAGCAAGGCCAAAGCACAGGCAATCAGTATGCTGAGCCTGAACAAAGGCCTTCTGGTTAGGGGCAATGGCCTTGTAGCGTTATGTGAGGGCATTTCAATCACCATTTTTCACCAATACAAGGTGACACGCGATGAAAGCATCATAAACACTAATAGAACATTCAATTATATTTTTATTTGTATACCAAGGTACAAAAGATTGTCCAGCTACTTTACACGTCCGACGTCCGCTGTCCGTTGTACTTTACACAGCTGAAACAAAATTTCCGTCGTTAATAAGACTCGTGCAAGTTTGAAACGTTAATCCTTTCGGCCCCTTTTCATTAAGGGAGAATGATGCCGATCTAGATTTCGGATGTCCATTCATATACCAACCGGTGGGACGGTTGAGGTTGAAGCGCTATGCTCCGCACTGGTGTAGTGCTCGCCGTGAAAGCACGCCGTGAAATCACGCACAGCTGGAACAGATGAGACAGTACATACCATGGAGTACACCAGGACTTTTAGACTCCATTAAAGATCTTACAAATTCAGGGAAGGAGGTGCCAGGACGGGAAAAAGAAAAAAGGTGTTGATTAAAGGGAGTGCAAGGGATGCAGACAGGGTAAATACTGCTAATATTACCGACAATCCAGGATTAGGAGAGAATGTTCTTTCGTGTTCGTTAAGCGCCACCCAATAGATGCAAATCCACACAACAACGATTTTTGGCGATAGAAGCTGTATGTTCAACGGAGTTCAGACGGGAGGGAGGCTGGCGCACATCGTCTTCATCTTACCTGAGGATTTCACAACTAGCACCGAGGCTTATTCGTGCACTCTCTGATCTAAGACCAAGCTTGTTCTAGTAGAATGGGGAGTGCCAGAATAAATACAGGTTACCAAAACTATGTCAGGTAAGCCCTTGCAATGCTGCATTTTTGACCGTTGATTCATTGACCTATGAGGGTAAATTTAAGAAAGTGACAGTTACAATGCTGAAAAAGCCAAGTACATCAAAACAAAATGAGTCCACTACTATTCTCCACCATCCTTATGGGCGTGGGTGGCGCCATTTACAACACTAACACATTGGAGCCTTTCAAGGGCTTGGGTCTAAATTCTCAAAGAGTTACAAGACTTGCTTCCAAGCCATGTTCATTCTGTCAGTTACGCTGCTAAATTTGTCCATTACCAACTCTCATCAGGAGCCGGTTTTTAGGCCAAGCCTGCAACCCTCTTGATCTGAGGGGATTTTACAGTACCAGATACCAAAGTGGCTCCTTTTTCTTAGTTAATTTGGGGTTTCACTGCCTGCACAGTATTTTTCTTTTCAGAAGTTCATCTACTACAAATAGTTTGTGCAGTCGAGCAATGCATGATGCACATTGTATGCACAGTGGGAGCGGTGTAATGCTGAGGTAGTGCAAGCAGTGTTTGCTTAGTAAACTTTTCTATAGGCTTGCACCGAGTGACTGTGTTGGTAGAGTAGCACGGCAGGTTCAGTGCTGTAGGACTGGCTATGAGGCTCGGTAGTTTTTGTGGATTGGCAGTGGCCGAGATGGTTGGTCGTCCCTGTATACCCTTAGCTTAGCTCTGCAATGTCTGTGCCTGGTGCTCTTGCTTGTTTGAGGCTGGTACTCCGGTCTCTTTGTGACTTCTTTCCTCCTTCTGGTACTCTGTAGGACCTTTCTGACTGGGCCTTTTTTGTCTGCCGGTAAAGGAATTTTACGGTACTCGGTACCAAAGTGGCTTACAATTCCTTAATTTCATGTTGGGAGTGGTCTTCATTGCCTACGTAGTTTTTCTTTTCTTTCTATGCTGACATTTGATTCCTACTTAATACAGGCACAAACATGCACGCATGTGCATGTGCGTGTGTGAGTGTACGCACACATCCACACGCACACTTAAAAGGTACACTCACATCAATTAAAAAAGAGATACGCACTCCCTTGTTAGCACGTGTGAAACATATAACCACTTGCTCACATGCTCAAGGAGACTGTAACATCAACATTGGTGCCTTTGTTTACTTACGTTGCTTGTGACGGGCTGTTGTATTGTCTTACATGCGTCAATTTACTAGCTTAGACAGGAGTTTGTACAGTGCAGTTCCTTTTATGATTGGGTGTGGTGGTGTTGGTATAGTTGAAGCATCAACCATGTTGCTACTTATTGAGGCGCTTCGCCCTCATTTTTGAGGCTCTACAGTATAAGGTTATTATATTATGAGAGGGAGGAATTCCAATCCTTCTGTTCACAGAGGTAAATAACACCTTCACTTCCCAGTACACTGAATGCCCACGCACCTGTCCACGCTTGATTGTCGTGCCGAGTCTATAACGTGCATGTCTACAAATTCCTGTAAGGTGCTAGCGCCTTGCACCGTCAGCTGTGCCTAGATTGATTTGAACCAGACCATCCCTCTTACGTGCCAACATGTGTATGCACAGCTTACTGTGGTATTGTCGGCGACCTTGGCATTGAGACTAAAAATAAACTTAGGAACAGAGTCTCCTCTTACTTATTGGTGGGGGAGAGTCACGGCACAACGGGCCAATGTGTCTCCTTTTGCAGGGAATGTTTTGCTGCATGGGTTTTTTTTTCTGTTCTTTTCCTTTGTAGGAACAATGCAATGGGGAGAAAGTACGCGTTGAAGTTTCCAAATATTATGCACTTAAATCCCATTCAGAGCTCGAACTGTATTTCAGCAAAGCAAAAGTTCAGGAGACCAAAATTTGGACTGCTGGTCCTCTCCATGATCAAGCGCGCAATAATGTGCAATTTGGCGTCAACCTGTCACGGAAGACATTACTTTCATTTCATGGCCGTTCCGGACTGAACCAAAAGCCGCTGACACAAGAGCTATGCTTTTAATGCATGAAAGAAGAAAGGAAAAAGAGACGTAGATAATGCAAACACTACCGGCATGGATAAGGAAAGGATAACGTTTGTGTTTTGCAGCACACAATGGATGCAGAGACAACATCCCACCTGGAGAATAAGAGAGGCTTTCAGTGGGGATCAGGTGGTTGGGAGGCAGAAGCCTGCATAGCCCAGGAGTATATTGCTCATATACAACCCCCACAATATTGTGGGGTTTGTATTTAATGTCTCGTCTCATCTATATCATTTTTGTTGCGGATCTGATTGCATGTATCGTAGGCTTGATTTTTCATGAGTGCTGTGACATGTAGGCCAGTAAATCTGAGGCTGTGGAGTAGATTCCTTGCGTGGCTGCTGTAAATGGTGCCTATTGCTCCTAGCAGGATGGTGTGAGGATTTTGCGGTGTCCGAGTAAGCAAGGCATTAGCAGCTTCTCACTATTCCTTGTGCCTTGTCTGCTTGTTGGGAAGGGGAAGTGTCTATACAGTACTTGCGTTGTTTGGTTATATGTCTCTTGGTTTCACAGCCAGGGTATGGAATGGCAGCGCCATCTTCTAGGTTATCACGGGCAACTCCTCTTTCATTATTGGCAGACCTAGTTTGATACGTGTTTTTGGGTTTCGTTTGGGGCGTGGTTGCTGGGTCAAAGTAACTACCATCTGGCTTGCTAAATTTTCGCTGCTGTTGTGCATTGAGATTGGAAGGTAATAGCCAAGTCGGTATCATCCCTATCTATATCTCCTCTGAAGAACATATAATGCCTGGTTGTATCATTGTTGCACGACTCCCTTATTATGCTTGTGCTAGTATGCAAGCACCCTGTGCACCTTTTGACTTGGTTTGGAAATCATTTGTGAGCAACGTAGTGCCTCTTTATTATAATATGATTTGAAATGGAATGGCTGCAGCCTGACAGCATGTGGTATGTGCCGTCTTGCTTTTGTCAGATGGGGTAGATCGGTGGGCTTTCTATAGTTGCACTGGGCAGCACGCTTTTGGTGTATGTTTAATCTGTGCGGTAGATTAAGACATATTTCTCTTCCCTTGAGGTGACACTTGAATTTTCCAAACATACTTCTTGACAATGTCCTCCTTGGTCACTTTTCGGTCTGTGGGCTGTTGGCTTCAAACCTATTAAGTTTTGGACCTAGTATGTGTTAGACGTGCATGTGCGCCGTCCCGGCGTCGAGATCTGGAAAAACTTTTGGCTGGGGGCTCTGGTTGGCAGGCGTTAGGAATATCTGGTAGGCAGCTGAAAAAGGGTTTTCCACCCTTGCCGGCCAGAAATTGGATGAGTGGAGATGGGCGTCAGTGTTAATATGGATATCATGGCCACTTTGATTTTCCGCAGAGCACTCGTTCCAGTAGGATGCCAGCACGAGCTTTAAACTTGTAAAGATGGATGGTATCTTTAGATTGCTGGATGTGTCGTAAGATGGTCTCTAGGAGTTTTACATGTTTATGCCGTTTCATGCACTGGGGATAGGTAATGCTATTCCTTACTTGCCATGTGCACCAGCTCTGTCTGTCGTAATATGGGTGTATTATTAACCAAAGCAGCAGCAGTTCCTGCTAGCTCGGCTCCGTTTATGGTATTGTTGATGCTTGTGCCTCCAGGATTTCATGTGTATGGTTATGTTGGACTCCAATCGGATCGAGGGAGGTATGCTCCAGCCACTATTGACTGAGATCCATTTTCTTTGCTTGTACTCCCATCTACAAAGGCCCAATCTTTCCAAATAGGGGCCATGTGTCTTAAGGGAGTCTACGTGTATTAGCCATTCTTGGCATCCTTTCAGTTTACGATTCAGGGACCTTTTCCTTTCTTTATGCACACACTTCACTTTTTATGCACACACTTCACTTTTTATGCACACATTTCACGAACGGATGACCATGCAAAATCTCCAGATTCCTGAAACAGCTGAAAGTAGAATTGTTCCCAAATGGCTCTTCCCACCCCGCTTCCCGATAAAGGCAGATTCACCTCCAGCCGCCCAGAATTTGTGCTGGTTACTCCCATCGCTGCAAAAACACAAAACAACAAACTAATGTAGGGGGGTGGGTTCTTCGAAGTGGCAGGGAGCAATTGAGGGAGACTGGGAGCACCTCAGCAGCACCGCCAGCCACCAGTAGAGCCACCAACCCCAGACAGCACCGACCTAAAAACCTCAGCAAACCTCGGCGTGACATCCACCTTGTCGAGATCAAGTACTGTGAGGACACCAGACCTCAGAACCAGCTGAACGCTGCAAAGGAACAGCACAATGACCTTTGCAGCATTCTCCAAGGAGCCTCTGTTACTCTCCACATCATCCTTTTGGGTGTGGGTGGCACCATCTACAACACCCACACTATGAAGCCTTTCAAAGAACTGGGTCTCGATTCTCAAAGAGTTAAGAAGCTTGCCTCCAAGCTCCATGTGCACTCTGTGAATTCACATCTTCACATCGTCTTTGCTGCTCAACTTGTCCATACTAGACGTGCCCTTTCCAGTACTGTTATCAACTCTCATCAGGAGCCGGTTTCAGGCCAAGCCTGCAACCCTCCTGATCCCCATTGATTTTTCCTTTCCTTTTTGCGGTGGAGGAGTTTAACGGTACCAAAATGGCTCCTTTTCCTTAATTAATGTGGGGAATGGCTTTCACTGCCTGCATAGTTTTTCTTTTTCTTATGCAACCCGTATTTCTATTATCTTGTTTTATTTCTAAACAAAGCTTGTAATAACAAGATGCTTCTTGGCAGCTTTGTTCTGCTCTGGAATGAACAGCAAAGCTGGATTTGCTGCCTTTTTGCTGCCCCCTTTTATAATTAGTGAGTAGCACTAGCAGAAATGGACGCACGCGCACGAGGATGAGCAGAGAGTGCACAGGCATGGATATATCGAGCTTGTAGAAGTACTAAGACTGCAGTGATGCAAAGAGTTCACTCCTCTGCTGGGTGATTTCTAACCTTGAAGGCCTTTCATGGTCCGAAGTTGTATATTTCAATAAGACTGGCATGTCTGGCTTGTTGGTCAATACACACAGAAACTCTCGACCTACTACTTGTCACACAATTTGTTGCTGTCGACGACCTCGGACATGACAAAGGTACTAGCTACCCATGTGGTTTCTGCTTGTTGCATCGCACTGTGTTTTGCTCCAAGCAAGTTTGTAACAAATTTGTCATGGCAAATCACCGTCACTGCAAAGTATAAGACTCAGCACATCAACCATTGCCCATGTAGACGGGCCTGAAGGTTAAAGCTATACGATTGAAGGTTAAACCTATACAACTGGAGGCTAAACCCTTAATAGAGAACATACAACAGTACTTGGAGAGATGAGCCGTGATTAATTGGCGTGCTCCGTCCTACACTTGCAGTGATGAAGATTTGATCTTACATGGGAATCTCTTCTTGTCGCATTTTTGTGAGGAAGGCTGCTATCGAGTGTGCCTTTCTGCCTGGAAAAAAACACTTTGCACCAGCCAAAAATTGTCAGGGGTTAACTATGGATGGAGAAGTAGTCAACCCCCCCCTGAACCAGTGGCTTGGACTTTTGTATGTGGTTTAAAGTTCTTAGGCACGCTCTCCTTGTTAGTCTCCTCCTCCTCCTTTTAGGTAGTCTCTCAGAGGGGGTCAACTGGGGGAATGTCCAAATATGTGCCCTTTTTGCACTCGGAAGCTAGCCATCCACTGCCCCTTTATCCGATTGGTACCATCTTTGCCTTAAATTGAAGCTGGCATCATAAATTACACGAGGATGTGTTGGATTCATGTAAGTCGCTCTGTGTGCAAATTGGCAGAGCTGAAAGCCCACAGTGATCACCAAACCCTAATAAGGTGGCTTTGCATGGGAAAACTTCTCAGCAGAACAATAGACTTTTTCTTTATCTTTCTGAGCTTATGGATTTATTTGTGGCTGGCCGAGACCAGTCAGCAGCCGATCAGCCAAACAACCTGGCTGAAGGTCACCCCCCATTGTAACCATTGTAACCATTGCATGGGAAAACAGCATATGTTGGCCTACATTCCCAACTAGTTGACCGCTTCACTCCATTTTTTTGCAATGACGTTTGTTTATTACAAGGACGCTATAACACCAAAAATCGATTTTGTGGTGAAAAATAGGGTTCATGCCACGGGCAAGGACTTGAATCAAAACATTAACTCCTCTTACAGGACTCCATTAATAAGCGTGCTCCAATTATTGGCTGCTCTAGTTATAGTTTGATAGTATTGGCGGAAAAGAAAGGCATTAAAAAACACGTCAAACACATCAGACCAAATGTGAACAGGCTCAATTCTTCAACACCTAAGCTGTGCACCAATGGAAAACCATTCCAGGCTAGTCTACCGAAGCAGCACAAAGCAAGTCAAACTGGGAGAGGTGCTCCCCCAGCCGTAGAGCTGCACTTCCATAACAGGCACAGTACGAAAGCCTGAAAGCTACCTACCCTGCAGGCTGACACATGCTCTAGTGATCACAGCCCTTCCTTATGCTCCCGAAACTCATCTCCACCACCAGTGGTTACAGAAGGTCCGACAAAGAGTGAGGCTGAATTGCGCCCAGAGGGCTGGTGCGGGGCTGCGTTCCCGCTGCCCAGCATTGCTCTCCACTTCAGGCATGCCGTCTTGACCTCAGGGCTCAAGCGCAGGGCCTCTAGTACACTCAGAGCCTGACCGCACCCTGCATCACTCAGCACCTGCCTTGCCTGCACACCCGCCTTTTGAGGCCTTTTTAAGCGCTGGAAGCCCTGCTCGCACACGCTGTGCTCTCTTTCCTCCCACTCTCGCCACATCTGATCTCTCAGCAACACCGCTGCTTCCTCCCCACGTCCTGGCGCCTCTCGTTTGCTGCTCTCCGGGTTTGTGCTCCCTGCTGCGTTGGCCTCTGCCCACTCGTGCAACAGTGGCAGTAGGACACGCACGTACGGCGCATCAGGGCCACAGGAAGACAGGGAAGCCTTCTGCTGTGGGTCAGGCGTTTGGGGCCAGGTGTCACCAGACTTGTCAGCCGCCACGCCAGAGGCAAGGAAGGCAGGCGAGTGCAGCAGCAGGTTCACTGATTCAGGCTGGAGCACCTGCAATGCAGTCAAGAGAGCAATGAGAAGTGTAAGTGGGCATGTGTGCGGTTGTGCATCGCTCACCCTTGCATCCATCATGTGTGGATGCAGTGCAAAGTGAATTCGTATGAAGAGAGCACAATCTGGATGCACAACCCACACCTTTGCATTCATGTGCAGATGCAGTACCTCAACGCCTCTACTCTAAATCCACAACATCATCTCACGCACTACCACCATCGCACAATGCCTAGGCTCTGTTTACACAAGGTCCTTCCAAATTATGGCTACGCCAGCCGGCTTAAATTCTGTCTTGACCGCTCTTATATAGAACCAAGAATTTTCGAATGGCCTTCAGCAATTGCCAATCAGCAGCTCATACTGCAACATTTCCTTAAACCCTTTCCGATACCTCGTTTCACAATCTTTACTCATTCTATCAGAGGGCCTTCACGCTCTAAACTAGAGCAAAAAAAAGATGTTCTTTAGGTGTAAAAAAAGGTAGACAGCACAGTCTCAGATGATTTCTCTAGTTTCTAAAACTTGATACATCATACGGTATGCATTGCATCGAAACAAAATGCCATGCATCTCCATCTGATACACACCTCAGCTAAAACCAGGGCTTCCAGTATCCGCTCCTGAGTGGTGGAGCTCTGGATACTAGGCAACGTGCCTTGTACCTGAGGAGTGTGGGTTGAGGAAAGCGATTGGGAACCAGGATTGGGTGGCAAAAAGGGATGGGTGGAAAATGAAAGGGTGATAAAAATAGAAGGTTTGGGGAACAGGAACAGGTGATAAAAAACTTGAGGGCGACGGACGGAGCCCTTGTGCAATGAAGCATCGCACAAGTACCAGGCCAAAAAGTGGCAGCCCCGGAAGAATAGGCAATTCGCAACACAGGGTAGATAGAGAACACCATGCAGGATGTTGCATGCTGGATGGAGCACTGAGCAAGCACAGGACATTTACAGGACTGAGCATTTACAGGACATTTACAGTACAGATTCACGCACTGAGCAAGCACTGAGCAAGCATTGAGCAAGCATTGAGCAAGACCTGAGCAAGCACTGAGCAAGCACTGAGCAAGCATTGAGCAAGCACTGAGCAAGCACAGGACATTTACAGGACTGAGCATTTACGGGACTGAGCATTCACAGGACCGAGCAAGCACTGAGAAAGCACTGAGCAAGCACTGAGCAAGCACAGGACATTTACAGGACTGAGCAAGCATTAAGCAAGCACTGAGCAAGCACTGAGCAAGCACAGGACATTTACAGTACAGATTCACGCACAGTCATCTGTTCCTTGTGTATGTGCCTTACTCTTGACTTGGACGCACCCTTAAGAGTATTGAGGAAGTCACCAGCTTTTTCTGCAAATACGATGGAACGTCCTGCATGCAGTATTGAGGAAAGACATACAGTAAAGCGTTGGAGACTTTCAACGTTTGCCTGAAGGCTCGTGATCTTTAAATGAAATTGTCAACCTCCGCAGTATTCCCTCAAATGCTCTGAGTCCTGAACGTGAAAAAAAGTGTCAGTCACCGTAGCAGCAAAACCCGATACATGCTGCATGACAGACAACAAAGGGTTTGCATTTTATTTCCAAAAGGTGGTAAGACCAAATGGCACACATAAAATGGCACACACACCAAATGGCACTCATAAAAGGAGCTGAGCCACTACATTCAGCATACACTTGCACCTGTTTTGTAAGGGAAGAAGGCCCCTTTCCCTTGTCCTCCTTCTCATCCAAACTGCTGGTCCTGCCTCGAAACTGCATTTGTGAGCAAGTGTTGAAAAGAAGAGGCTACTCAGACTAAATGCGCTCAGTGTTCAAAGGGAGGTACACATTAGAGGCACTATGCCAGCAATGCAACTCATAATGACGGCGCTGTTGTTACTAACGTTTGCTCACACAAAGATTGCCGATTTTCTAACCAACGCTCTAACTAACAACGGTTAGTGCCGAACTGCAGCACAACAAATGTTGCAGCAGATGGCAACCATGCAGGCGGTGTCCACGTTGGACTAAAGGCTTTGATATCCGAATGTCTTTTTGCTTGATGTACGCAGCTGCTGACCCAGAGGCAGCCATGACAACAAACGTTGGAACGATAAGCGATTGCAAGGGTCCTCTTCTCTTGTACGATCAAACCAAGGCGATCGTACAGCAAGCTGTCAACATTACAGTCACCTTAAATGTGACACTCTAATTTCAAAGGTGCCATTGGTCTTGCAAAAATACACAAGCAAAAAGATGACGTCCTGAGTTTCCGTGGAGTCACCTGCATTGAGGCTCTGGCCACTGCCTCCACCATGGATGCAATCGTGCTCGTGTCCAAGCACAATGACCATCGGACGTTGAACATGAGCAGCGTGCACAACAGGTAGGTGCAGGAGGGCATACCCTGCAGAAATGGTTGCGAAGGCAGAGTGGAGGTGTGAAAGAAGCTGCGTGTGAAGAGGCGGGCAAACCAGGGCAGGTGGGATGCTGTGTGCTGCGTTTAGGCATAAGACTACAAAGAGCCCTGTTTTAAAACGGCAAGAGGGATGTTATGTGCTGCGTTTAAGTCTAAGAGTGCAAACAGCTTTGTTCAACAATGAAGGTTTCTCCCTTCACTTGCGTCACCCTATGAGCATTTGCAGAGAAAACTGCGCAATAAATGCAAACAGCATTGTACATTTTATTGGCAACGACGACATATACGCTTGCCCATGTACACACACACACCTGGTCATGCAGCACCCAAACACACCACCCCACCCCCTTTGTCCATCCTCCTGTACATATGCCGTAACTGGGACACCACATGCCCCCAATGAGGATAGGCCTGCACCAAAAAGCTCACTCACCTTATGCGTGGCTACAAGCGGCTGGGAGGCCAGCAGGTGTGCTGCATCCCACAGCAGCGAAACCAGCAATGCACTATCCCATTGGCGACTGCCTGGCAACAAAGCTGATGCAAAGAACCTGCCACCACCACCCTGACGGAGCTCATGTTGCGACACCCCTGCTGCTGCTGTGACTTCTGCAGCTGTTGGCGCAGCTGTTGCTGACCACCCTGCTGCCCTGCTGAGTTCTGCTGCTGCAGCTTCTGGCGCTGGTCCTGTGGCCCCTAAAACAGGGTTGTACAAGTGAAAGGCTGTGTGTGTGTGTGTGTAAGAGTGTGTGTGTGTGTGCATGCACCTGTTCTCTCCTGGTTGGAAAGATACAACCCACCCTAGCAAGGTTGAAAAGCAGATCGGACAAGGGTGAAAAGCAGATTGGACAAGGTCGAAAAGCAGATTGGACAAGGGTGAAGACGATTTCTGATGTTGCCTTCACACACTTCACAAAACGTGCTTCAAAGCACGGTGCTGGCTATTACAAACTCCACGCTCTCTCCCAATACCCAGCCTGCCCTTACCCACTCTCACTATTAACATATCAGCGCACACAACACAACAAAACCCCCACTGCTTTCTTACCCGTCAGCCCTCTTCGCAGCTCCGGCATGTACACCCATGCAGCCGCCTCCCTCTCCCCCTTCTCCCTGAACCATCTCCGCAGCTGCACATTGCTGTCATCTGCTGCCGCGAGCACCTCAAGCATTGTTTTCAGAACCATGCCCACCACACGATACGTGTACAGTGCTGCGTAGCTGTTAGGCCCACCGACCAAACTCTCCCTGCTATCTTTACTGCTACTGCTGCTGCTGCCACCCTCCCCGCTAGCAGCACCTACAATACCACCGCCACCACCACCACCGCCACCACCACTGCCCCACTCTGTGATGCCTTCAACACCCTGCTGGCTGCTGCTGCTGCTGCTGCGACTGCTGCTGTTGAAGTTGCCTTGCTCATCCCCAAGCACCCTACCAGCGCCACCTTCCTCAGAAAAGGTGCTAGTGGCATTGTTTGTGGTCACTGACACAGGGGCAGCACGGCTGATCTCGTGCGTAAGTGCATGGGGCGCATGGAGGTAATGTGGCTGGTGGTCCAAGGCCTGCTCTGCCATGGCAACAGGCACATTGATCAGGGCCGCACCCCGTGCAGCTGCGTGTTTGTGTGTGTGTGTGTGTGTGTGTGTGTGTGTGTGCATGTTTGTGTGTGCGTTCGTGTGCGCGTGTTTGTGTGTGCGTTCGTGTGTGTTTGTACGTGCGTGTGTGAGCGAGCATTTGCGTATTGGTACACCAGTGTTTTGCAAGTTACAAATGTGTGCGTCTGTAGCGTGCCTGTTGCGTGCCTGTGCGTGCTTGTGCACGCATGTACGTGCGTTATCCTTAACTTAATCTTACTCAATCTTAACTCTCTATCAAAGAAAGAGCCCCACCCCTGTTGTGCATCCTGCATGCTTTTCTCAGCGCACCTGACTCAGGGTCACACTCAACCATTGAGCCTTTGAGTCCCACCACTGGATCGTGCAGGAGCTGCACCGTGCGGACGTAGCCCAGACACGCATGGACGGTCATAAAGGACTGCGTGGTGTTCACAACAGTATGTACACGTAATGAGTTGCATCAGGTTGCGTGCATGTGACGCACACGAACGTGGTGGCGGGCGCACACACACAAGTGTATGTGCAGTATACAGCTATTGTGCAGCAAGCATGCAAGTCACAAAAGTGGCAGCACTTGGAAATTTGCGCAATATTGTGCCAATAGTGCCAAGGACCAAGGACCACAAAAAATCGGCTGCCTTGCCGCATGCCCGTTACACACACATTTGAGCAGCACAATCACATTCACCCACCCACCCTCCCAGCCAACGAACACTCATACCCACACACACCCAAACACGAGCCGCTTCACTTACCCAGCCATCTACCCACATGACGTACACAAACACTCACACCTTAAACACACCTCATTATTGGCCGCAAGGATATCGTCAAGCCTGGCGGTCACGGCAAACAGTCGCTCCCATAGCTGCACCAGTGCCTGCGCCCGGGCCTGCACTCCCGAGGCAGCTGTGCCCTGTGTTGCTGCAGTGCCTAGCGTAGGAAAGGCAGCAGCATCTGTTGTTGTTGTTGGTGTTGTTGTTGTTGGTGGTGGTGATGTGGCCGGTTGCTCTGCTCTGCCGGCTGCCTCCGCATCCCCCGCATCTGAGGCTGAGGCTTTTGGCGATGCGCCCAGAGAGGAGGGAGCAGTCTGCTGCATGGTGTTTGCATGCGCATGTGCTCATGTGTATACGTGTGTGTGCATGTGTTTGCATCTGCATGTGTATGTTTGTGTGTGAGCAGTGTATCAAATAAGGCAGATTTCGACGCACATTCTCATCCACATCACACCATTTCGTTCTCCCCATGCTGCCCAGACATATTTGCTTAAAACTCTGCTAAAGCAATTTTCAATAATGTTCCTCTGCCAAGATGCCCTTCTACGGCATACAACTTTCCTGTTTGTTATTGTTATTGTTATTGTTATTGTTATTGTTATTGTTATTGTTATTGTTATTGTTATTGTTATTGTTATTGTTATTGTCACTGTTATTGTTATTGTTATTATTATTGTTATTGTCATTGATATACCCCCCTCTCCTCTCTCAGCACAACCTTCTCTCTCCGCTTTCCTACCTGGGACTGAGACAGTGCGGACAGCACATGCTGCACAGTCAGCACAGCGGCTTGCAGCTGCACACGCTCGGTCCGGGAGGGAGAGACCTCCATCTTCTGTGGGGGCAACAGGAGGATGGCACATCAATCACATGGCAGTGCACACGCTGCACAGTCAGCACCAGAGGCTACGACGCACTATGAGACACGCTGCACAGTCATCACTAGAGGCTACGACGCATTATGAGACACGCAGAGGAGGGCCAGCAAGAATGATCAATGCAGGGCAGCGTCATTGAGCAGAGCAAATTTACACGACAAGTTTCATGACGCATACTTGCACACGCAGCAGTGCACACATACACGCACGCCCTAATTGTTAGCATGCAATGTACAGGAGGAGGGCCACGCTCTGAGGAGTATTATGACATTATTAGGGCTGATGAAACTGTACGCACAGTGTAGCTGGGAAGTAGCATGTAGCTGATGAAACTGTACACAGTGTAGCTGAGAAGTAGCGTGTAACTGATGAAGCTGTACGCACAGTGTAGCTGGGAAGTAGCATTTAGCTGATGAAACTGTACACAGTGTAGCTAAGAAGTAGCGTGTAGCTGAGAAGTAGCGTGTAGCTGAGAAATAGCGTGTGGCTGACAAGTAGCGTGTAGTTGAGAAGTAGCATGCCCGGCGCATCGGCAGACATATTCAAAACGCAACTACTTACCAGCAGGACATGGCTGAGAGAGTTGAGCAGGCAAGCCTGCTGGAAAGGCTCCTCAAGCACTGACACAGCATAAGGCGCAAGCCTCAGCTTCTTTGAAGGCTTCAGGCCTGAAAAAAACAAAAACACCAGTCAAGAAGCTGCTGCAGAGTGACGCAAAAAAGTGAAGCAATTTTCTGCAGAGTAATGCATCGACACGACATGGCATAACGCTGGTTTCGTCGAGGGTAGAGCTCTCAGTGCTCCAGTCAGACCTGACAGCAGCCACAAAAGGAATCCGGCACGCACATCAAACATGTAGGCACAAAACCCAGAGCACTTAAGAAATTGTTCAAGCCACGGAAACAAAACACGAATTGAGAGTGCTTGCCCTCCAGCACACAATCACACACACACACGCTGGTGTACTTGCAACGTGAAGACACGCTGGTGTACTTGCAACGTGAAGACACGCTGGTGTACTTGCAACGTGAAGACACGCTGGTGTACTTGC
>Ga0307945_1000105_pt1 | contig 45811 bp, 19 predicted proteins | sample OrgLakmetagen228_FD_201818 | JGI IMG/M metagenome (GOLD analysis project Ga0307945, IMG submission 201818) | Saline water microbial communities from Organic Lake, Antarctica - #228 | ecosystem: Environmental > Aquatic > Non-marine Saline and Alkaline > Saline | place: Antarctica: Organic Lake...
GCCTCCCCCGCCCCTGGCGGGACGGGTCCGCCGGCGTCCCCCGCCCCTGGCGGGGGAGACCGTCCGCCGGTACCGGCGGGTCCCGTCCCGCCAGGGGCGGGGGACGCCACCCTCACGGGTCCGACTCTACGAGCGAACCTACCCCCCCTTATATATATAGGGGGGGAGCGACGATCCCCTATATATATAAGGGGATCGTCGCTCCCCCCCTTCGGGGGGGTAGGTTCGCTCGTAGAGCTCCGTCGGATTTTTGCGGACGCAAAAATCCTAGCGTCGGATTTTTGCGTCCGCAAAAATCCTAGCGCTTATTACGCTTTAGCGTAATAAGCGACCTTATTACGCTTTAGCGTAATAAGCGACCTCGACCCCCCTACGGGGGGAGAGCGGACCTAAAAACTCGAATATTTTCTACCCCGAAGGGGGGGAAAAATTCGACTTTTATTCGATTAAGTCCCCCCGCGGATATAAGGTGGGACGTAATCGACGATGTTTTCTTATATATAGGAAAACATCGTCAATGTATTCGACTATTTCGAGTAGTATTTTACAGGTTGGACTTAAAACCAAAGTAGATAGGTAGCATACAACCTAAATTAGGTTGTGTTAAAGTGCGTTACGTAGTTGTTTAGATTAATGGTTTGGTACGCGATCCGGATCTTTAGGTACGTTTTCGTTTGGTACGAGTCCCCCCCCTTAAATATGGGGGGGGGGAGGTAACCTATAAATGGTTCTCTGTCGGTGCATGTCCCTTCGGGGCTTATCCGCTTGTTATAGGTTGATTCTCCCTCGGACTTTTTCCCGTCCTTCCTTTCGACTCCTTTTAAGCGTTCCTGATACACCCGTCCCTGTCCCCCTCACGGGCGGGGAGGAGAACGTGCCTGTGCTACCAGGTGTAGGCCGCCCGTGAGGGAGGCTGAAACCCACAAGCGGGGAGTAGACGGGGCCATAGTAGTATAGTAGTATGTGTAGAACCGCCTATGGTCCCTAGGGCCAGAGAGAAAACCTTCGGGTTTAAGGACTATTATTGGGCTCCCCCCACGGGTAAATGAGTGGGACACTTATCCGCTTAGGCTCCTTTGCGGTCTTTTTAGCGGCTGTTAGGTTATGGTATCAGGCCGGCTGCTTAATGGAGCCGGTCGAAGATTTTTATTTATGGCCCCGGGCTAGTTACGTAGTCTCTCTGTATATAGCATCAGCTAGATGAAAAACGTGTAACTTCCTTTCGTCTCCTGTTCCGCAGACCGGGTTCTCCTGGATCTATAATCAGGTGGTTTTGAGCTCCAAGCTATTTGCTTATGGCGATGGTCAGGGTAAGATGGTCGTCCTGTCAGGGTATCGCGGTCAAAGAAATAGCCGCCAGGGGATGTTACCTCTTCCTAGTATGCTATTTCCTGAATAGGGCGTTCCTTGGAGGTTGGGCAAACCTGGATCCACGCATCCTCCTCGGAGGAGGCAACCCGTGAGGGAGGCGACGGAGCCCCGTCCCGCCAGGGGCGGGGGACGCGCCTCCCCCGTCCCGCCAGGGGCGGGGGACGCGCCTCCCCCGCCCCTGGCGGGACGGGGTTGTAATCTTCAATTATGAATTAATTGGGTGATATGCCCGGTGCCCCCATATATATGGGGGCCCGGATAGAAACAATGAGGACTCTTGGCATGATGTTTCTTGGAAACATGTGGTGCGGCACGTCGTTGTTTTGAGTAGTGGTTTGGTCCGCGTTCTTGGTCGGTAGAAGGGTTCGAGTCCTCTTGGAGCTGTTCTCAGGGCGGGGTTTGTCCCTCTGGGTTCTCTGACTCTCTTCTTTTTCGCCCGGTTCGCGTCCCTGATTCACCCGTTCCTGTCCCCCTCACGGGCGGGGAGGAGAACGTGCCTGTGCTCCCAGGTTAAGGCCTCCCGTGAGGGAGGCTGTAACCCACAAGCGGGGAGTAGACGAGGCCATGCGGAGTAATTGTCCCACCGCCCCATATATATGGGTCGCTAGGGCAAGAAAGAAATCCTTCGGGTTTGAGGACTATTATTGGGCTCCCCTCACGGGTAACGGCCCCGTGAGGGGGGCCCCCTCACGGGTAACGGCCCCGTGAGGGGAGCCCCCTCACGGGTCCACCGCTTAGGTCTTCTTTGAAGTGTCCGTTTTGCGGATATGAGGGTATGGGATCAGACTAGCAGCTGAGTGGTGCTGATTGAAGGTATTATTTAGTGTCCCCGGGCCGGTTACGTAGTCTATCTATCTTTCGCATCTATTCAATGCAAAACGTGTAACTTCCTTTCGTCTCCTGAACCTCAGACCTGGTTCTCCTGGATATAGACTCAGGTGGTTTGGAGCATCAAGCTTCTTGCTCATGGCGAATGTGAAGGTAAGATGGTTGTCCTGTCAGGATCTCGTGGTGAAACAAATAGCCACCAGAGTACTGCCCCTTATTCCGCAATGGTGCGCCTTGAATCGGACGTATTATAGGACTTTGGGTAAATCTGGATCCGCGCATCCTTTCGAGGAGGCAACCCGTCCCGCCAGGGGCGGGGGAGCCCCGTCCCGCCAGGGGCGGGGGACGCGCCTCCCCCGCCCCTGGCGGGACGGGGTCGTAATTTTCATCTATTAATTCATTGGTTGATATGCCCGCGGCCCCCATTTATATGGGGGCCGCGGATAGAAACAATGAGGACTCTTGGCACGATGTTTCCTGGAAACACGCGCACAAGGAAGTCCAATCTTTCTCGAATAAATTGAATATTCAATTTATTCGAGAAACTCGTACTCGCTAATAGACTCGGAGCGCTTGTTTCGCAGACTTCGAACCCCCTTTCTCAAAACTCGAATATTTTCCCCCCGCGGATATAAGGGGGGGAAAACTTCGACTTTGTTTCGGACAAAAAGACCTCTTGGAGGGTTTATAAGTATTTCGCGATGGAACGTAATCCTCGACCCGTGAGGGGGGCTACTTTTCTCGAATAAAATTATATATAATTTTATTCGAGTACGAGCGAACTAGCCTCGCTAGTCGCTCCCCCCCTTCGGGGGGGTAGGTTCGCTCGTAGAGTCGGAATTGGGTCGGATTTGGCCTCCCCCGCCCCTGGCGGGACGGGGGCCAAATCCGCCGGCGTAATTGGCGCACGCCAATTACGACGCCCCGTGAGGGACGCCAATTCCGAGCGCGTAATTTGCGTACGCAAATTACGCGTCCTCCGTCGGATTTTTGCGGACGCAAAAATCCTAGTGTCGGATTTTTGCGTTCGCAAAAATCCGAGCGCTTATTACGCTTTAGCGTAATAAGCGACCTTATTACGCTAAAGCGTAATAAGCGACCCCCTCACGGGGACCCCCCTACGGGGGGAGAGCGGACCTAAAAACTCGAATATTTTCTCCCCCGAAGTGGGAAAAAAATTCGACTTTTACAAGTGGACCCCCGATTACGGGAATTCCTATGCTTAGGGCGTTTTGGTTTTGGCGCAAAAAGATTCCTGGTGGTAAAGTCATTGATTACTAACCAGTGAAGCTTGATCAGGTCCCTGTTATTCCAGATTCCAGATTCCAGACAGTATTTTCACGATCGACAACTTTCGTTGTTGTCTCGTGGTTATGCAGACCTTACTAGGAAGCTGGATATTCATCTTGCTGCAAAGCAAGATTGGGTCTGTCCGGTGTGCAATCTATCCTTCGGGTTCAACCAGGGCGAACCAATCCACAAACACCTTATTGTGGAACGTCGTCTTGGTGGTAAGGATTGGCCATCAAATTTGGTTCTTGTTCCTGTATGATAGGCCTTGTCATATGAAAGTTCATTATGACAAGGACCAGCGTTTTTGGCAGCTGAGGTTGCTAACCGTTAAGTGGCGCGCGGGGTCCCCCTCACGGGTCCCTCGGTGCTAGATAAACTACCCATAGACCTCGATGCCGGTGAAATCTATGGCTAGTGGGTTAGACCTTCGGAGGATTAGAAATGAATATTAAAAGGTATCGTAAGTCGAGCGCGAATAAACTAAGGGACTCACGCTCTCCTATGTCTCTTCTACGTGGGAATTCCAAGGGTCTTTCTATAGGGGAATTCTCTTTAGGGTATTTAAACGCCTTCAAAGTCCAAGTTTTCCATTTTTATCTGAGAAATTGAAACTCTTTATCGAATAAATTTCTATTGACGATGTTTTATAGGACCCCCTCACGGGTCTCCTGCCCCCCTCACGGGCCCCCGTAGCGGGGTCCCCGTGAGGGGGTCGCTTACCCGTGAGGGACGCGCCGCCCCAGCGTCCCTCACGGGTAAGGTCGCTTATTACGCGTCCCCCGCCCCTGGCGGGACGGGTTTGCGTCCCTCCCCCCGTAGGGGGGGGGGGCAAACCCGTTAGGGACGCGCTCGTAATTGGCGTATGCAGCGTCCCTCACGGGTTGCCTGCACGACCCTATTTATATATTTATATAGGGTCGTGCAGGACAACCCGTGAGGGACGCTGGTACTCGCGACGATCCCCTTAGGGCCCGTGAGGGCGGCGCTCCCCTTAGGGCCCGTGAGGGCCCTAAGGGGATCGTCGCGAGTACACGAAAACATCGTCGATCCCTCCCCCCCGCGGATATAAGGGGGGGAAAAATTCCTTTATAAAGGAATTTTGTTACGGTATATAAATTTATTCGAGAAACTCGAAGATTTTCCCCCCGCGGATATCCTGTTATAAGGGGGGGAAAACTTCGACTTTAGGTCCGCTTCCATATATATGGGACCCGTTAGGGGGACCTACTAAACTGAAACAGCTTTCTACTCTTGCGGTAACTCGCTTCAATGAGCGTGTTGCACAAAGTTAATCCCAGGGTCCTGCTCCTGGTACAGCTTCACAAGAAGCTCCTGCTAAACCGTCCTCTCCGCAGTCTCCGGTACCCGCGCCCCCTGTCGCTGGCCCCGGACCTCAAGAGGTGGTTACGCAAAAAGAGAAACGTCCACCCCCCCCGTAGGGGGGAGGGAGGCCGTCCTCGCTCTTCGAGCGCAGAAGCGGAAATGGTGGATACTAAAACCGTTCTGGCAAATGCTGGTGTCGGTGCCAAAAAGAAACGTACAAAAGGAGTGGTGTCGTCCGCTCTTCGAGGCGAATCCGCAGATGGGTATTCCCCCTCTGTGGAGTCTCCTCCCGCAGAAGGTACGTCTTCTTCGGCTTTAGCTCTTCCTTCCTCGTTGGATCCTTCTCTTCCTTCTCTTCCTTCTCTTCCTTCTCTTCCTTCTCTTCCTTCTCTTCCTTCTCTTCCTTCTCTTCCTTCTCTTCCTTCTGTGACTTCTCTTCCTTCTCTTCCTTCTCTTCCTTCTGTGACTTCTCTTCCTTCTGTGACTTCTCGCGACTCATCGGTTTCAGAAGATCAAAATAAGGTTAACTCAGAGTCCGCAGGGTCTGTTCTTCACAGTTCCCCGTCCGGTTCTGAATCCTCTGTTGCCGAAGCCCAAGTTGAATTGGGGGATGGCAAGATGGAGGTACCTTATGACGCGACGTCCGCTGGGGTGCAACCCTGCTGATGAAAACTCGTAGGAAGCGTTATCGTCCTCGTGTATCGCGACGTCTGTTATTGCTTAGCGTCCTTTAGGGCTCTGGGTCTTTTCTCGAAGAAAATTATATATAATTTTCTTCGATAAAGTTACGGAGAAAAACTCGCGAAGAAATTTCGTACTCGCGAACCTAGCCTCGCGAATAGCGGGGCTATTCGCTCGGACGGACGCAAAAATCCGAGTGTCGGATTTTTGCGTCCCTCACGGGGCAAAAATCCGAGTGTCGGATTTTTGCGTCCCTCACGGGGCAAAAATCCGAGCGCTTACCCGTGAGGGACGCGCCGCCCCAGCGTCCCTCACGGGTAAGCGACCCCCTCACGGGGACCCCCCTACGGGGGGAGAGCGGACCTACAGAAATTTATTCGCGAGTTTTTGTTGACAGTTTCAGGTTTTCACAGTACCTGAATCGGTCTAGTCTTATAATTTCTATTGTTGATTGATCGTCCTGTTAGCGCGTTAGTGTGAGCCTTATGCGCTGTGAAGTGCTTGTACGGTTATAATGGGAGGAGGATCCCGTAAGGAGACACCCTAACCACCATTGTATTTTACTTTTCTACAAGTAATATGTTGAAGTAGATTATAGTCGAACTTTGCCCCATATAATTGTTAAAATAAAGATTAATAATAGAATTTAAGCGTTAGCTTATTATTAATATTACTCTACAATACTACACGTTTTTTTTGCACTAATTTTTTTTTTTTTTTTTTTTTTTATGTAACACGCTTTGAATTCTTAATTTGTTAAAAAATTCTATTAATAAAGAGCTATCTTGTAAGTTAACCCATATAAGTTCTTGTCAATTAAGCCTTAAAGGTTTTGCCAAAACTTTAGTAACAATTACAACCAAAAAAATTGATAAAGGTTGGGCTTTGTTATATACAACTTAGCAGCGTCCCCCGCCCCTGGCGGGACGGGTCGTTCAGAACGCGTGCGTGCTAAAAGAATAATAATCAAAACCCAACCTATTTTAAATAGTTATTGTTTAGTGAGATACAATTAACCATTGAAATTTTCAATTCTAATATTAAAATCAGTCATAAAAAATTTTTGGATAAAAGCATTATCTTAATATCTTATTAAAATTAAACTTGAAGCGTTTCAGCTTTAGCTAAAACATCATTCATATTACCAACTAAATAGAATGCTGCTTCAGGTAAAGAATCTAATTCTCCACTTAGAATACGATTAAAATCATCAATAGATTCTGATAGTGTTACATACTTACCCGGTGCACCCGTAAAAACTTCCGCGACAAAGAATGGCTGACTTAAGAATCGTTCAATACGACGCGCACGGGCTACTGTTAATCTATCATCTTCACTTAATTCGTCTAGTCCAAGAATAGCGATAATATCTTGTAGTTCTTTATAACGTTGTAACGTTTCTTTTACGTTACCAGCCGCTGAATAATGTTTTTCACCCACAATCCATGGTTGTAACATTGTTGACGTTGAATCTAAAGGATCTACCGCTGGATAAATACCTTTTGATGCTAAGTTTCTTGAAAGTACAGTACAAGCATCTAAGTGAGTAAAAGTAGTAGCACTAGCAGGATCTGTTAAATCATCTGCTGGTACATAAACAGCTTGGATACTAGTAATACTACCGTCTTTTGTACTAGTAATACGTTCTTGTAACGTACCCATTTCTGTAGCAAGAGTAGGTTGGTAACCTACAGCTGAGGGCATACGCCCTAATAAAGCCGAAACTTCAGCACCTGCTTGTACGAAACGGAAAATATTATCAATGAAGAATAAAACGTCTTGTTTGTTCACATCACGGAAATATTCAGCCATTGTTAAAGCTGTTAAGGCTACACGCATACGTGCACCAGGTGGTTCATTGTTAAACTAAGGAGGGACATTTAGGACCCCCTCGTCTTCCGATCTGGGCGTGAGAGTTTCCAGCTCACCCAGCTCTTGCAAAAGGTTTGGAAGGCTCAGGCTAAGGTGTTGCCCTATCCTGTTTTGTTTTGATGACATGGCATTGACGATGTAGTAATTGTAGATTCAAGTATTGATCTAACCCGCCTTTAAACTTCGGTGTAATGTGATCCACTTCCATAATATCGCCTTGTAAAAAGCCTTTCTTACAGATAGTACACTTACCTCGTTGCTTTAAAAGAAGGTTTTTTACTCTTGTCGACAAGATACTATATTTTGGGGTTCTAAGCGACCAGTATACTTCATTTCCGTCGTATACTGAAGTATCCCCTTTTATTTTCACATACTTTTTACTACTAACCCAAGATAATTTCGGGAGATAGATGGTTGACTTATTATCGCCAGCCAACTTTTTCGATCCAACTAGGATCCAGTTCGCCTCATGCGATTGACCTTGGAATGGATACGTATTTCCACTAGGGAAGTACTTTTCCTTAACCTTTTTTCGACCTTGACGAACAGCACGTCGGAACACCCAAGCACGAATCTGCTGATAGATAATATTATCCACCTTCGAGAACACTTCCTTGCATTCGCAATATTGGAAGTAGTTAGCCCAGCCTAATAGAACAGGTCGAATTTTACCAATGAGATGGTATGCACTAACCGCTTTATTTTTCTGGATGATGGACTTTACTTTTGGAATGGTTCTAGAGATATTCTCGCTGCTTGGAGTGATCTTTACGCGAAATTTACCCGTAGCCCTATTTTTTACTAATGCGATTTGGAACCCAAGAAATTTGAATGTCTGGCTTGCCTTCTTTAAAGAAGACTTTTCTTCAGAGATGGATAAACCCATTCCCTTTAGCCAAATCTTGGTTTCTTGAATCGCCATTTGCATGATCTCCCTATTCCTGTGGATGATAACGAAGTCGTCCGCATATCTTATTATACCTAGAGCCGCGCGTTTTGCACGACTTCCTCTAGATGCCCCCGTGTGTGGTTTAGGCATATTTCTTTTTGAGACAAACTCAGATAAATGATCTTCTAACCCGTGTAATGCAATATTTGCTAGCAGTGGCGAGATAACTCCACCTTGGGGTGTTCCTATTGTTGAAGACTCCGACATGCCTGGTGTTGACGCGAATTCATCAAAAATACCCGCCTTCAACCAAGCGGCAACCTGAGCCCTCATTAACGGGAATGTATCTAATTTCCCAAGGAGTGCTTCGTGATCGATTAGATCGAAACATTTACGGATATCTGCGTCAAATACGTACTTGTCTTCGTTGAAGCGCAAGTTCAGAAATATCGCTTCGATGGCATCGTGCGCCCTGCGACCGGGTCTAAAACCATATGAGTTTGGCTCGAATTTTGCCTCCCATTGGGGCTCCAAAGCTAATTTGCATAGTGCCTGTTTTGCTCTGTCTCTAATGGTTGGTATACCAAGGGGACGCTTCTCAGTCTTCCCAGGTTTTGGTCTACCAATTCGCTTTACTAGGTTAGCTTTACCATTCAGGGATAGAGATTTAGCTAAATCCAATTTCTGTTCCCCTGATGTTGTTGTAAAGCCATCAATACCGGGCGTATTCTTACCTTTGTTAAGCGTAGTTACGGATTGTACCGCAACAAGCTTCGCATGCGGGTTTCTTAATAGCATTTTTTGCATGAATATCATCTTACCCCTGTCACTAAACCGACTCGCCTTGTAGATTCTCTTCTGAATTCTACGGACTCTATTATGTGAATCGCTCCACACAATTTTATCCCACGCTAAATCCCCAAAATAATTGTGTGATTTGCTCATAATGGTATCATAGAGAGAACCTACGCCTTTGCGCTCCTCATGTCTGCATATCCCCCCCACCAGAGCAGGAGGGCTTTGGCTTTTTGAGGAATTCCTACATCGTTAAAGCATGCGGCTAGCTACCTACCCGTGAGGGAGCTCTAACGACTTTAAAACGTTCCGTAATTGATTTATCGCGTTTTACTTAGGCTTACCCAATACTCCTACCGCTTGTTATGCACTATCCGGTCGTGTGAGCCAAACGAAACCCCCACGTAAGCGGCGTACTAGCTTAGCTAATACGGACAACTCCTCCACAAAGGTGAAGTTCTATGTTCGAAGCTAGAAGCTTAAAGAATAATCCATTATGTATAAAACTACTACAAACCTTTGCTAAACTTTCACAACTTGCTAGGTTGCTTATCAAGGTTTCTAGGCAGGCCACCGGCGGCCTGGAGGGAATCGAACCCCCAATCAACTCCAGTTGTCAGCGCAGGCATAGACCCAGTCTATGCTTACACTGCGCCCCCTTCCCACCAAAGGTGGTTAGGGGCAACGTCTCGCACCATTTGACCATACACTAAAGCTACTTTAGATTCTGGTAAGTTTTTTTCTTGTATAACACCTGATTCTTTCATTTCACCATAAAGGTCATTACCTTCACGTGTTCTTTCACCTACACCTGCGAAAACTGAAACACCACCATGTGCTTTCGCAATGTTGTTAATAAGTTCCATAATTAGTACTGTTTTTCCTACACCAGCACCACCAAATAAACCAATTTTACCGCCACGACGGTAAGGTGCTAAAAGGTCAACTACTTTAATACCTGTTTCAAAAATAGATAAACGAGTATCTAAATCTACGAAAGTCGGTGCCTGACGGTGAATAGGGTTTGATTGACCTGCATTAACAGGACCTAATTCGTCAACGGGTTCACCTAATACGTTAAAAATACGGCCTAAAGTATCTGCACCAACAGGTACAGTTAATGGTTTTTGCGTATCAAGAACTTCCATACCACGCATTAAACCTTCTGTAGGTAACATTGATACTGCACGAACAGCATTATCACCTAATAATTGTTGTACTTCAACAGTTACAGCAATTTCGATACCTGCTGCGTTTTTGCTTTTAATAGTTAAAGCGTTATAAATATTAGGTACTTGACCTTTAGCAAAAACGATATCAAGTACGGGTCCAATTACCTGTATTACACGTCCTTTATTTTCTGTTGAACTTGTCATAATTTTATTATTTTTATAATTTTTTGATTTAATACTTATTTTCAATTTATTGTAATGATATGTTTTTTAACAAAATGACTTAAAAAAATCAAAATCTAACGCTTATTTATACAAATTATATAATAATAGTTTAATTTTTGCATATTAAATAGAAAAAAAAAAAAAATTATTACGACCCCCCCCCGCAGGGGGGAGGGGGACAATAAACATTTTTTTAGTATGCTCTGATATATTACAATAGCAATACAAATATCTAATATAATGAACTTTTCTTTTTATAGTAAGCGGCCCCCGTGAGGGGCTCCTATATATACATAAGGGGCCCGGCCGGGCCCCTTATGTATATATAGGAGCACTTAAATTTCTTACAAAAGCGTTTTTTTAATCAGACTTTTATCGAAGAAAATTCTATAGAATTTTCGTTAGGTCCGCTCTCCTGCCCATATCCCTCCCCCCGTAGGGGGGTCGAGGTCGCTTACCCGTGAGGGACGCGCCGCCCCAGCGTCCCCCGCCCCTGGCGGGACGGGTAAGCGCTCGGATTTTTGTAGGTCCGCTCTCCCCCCTACGGGGGGAGAGCGAACCTACAAAAATCCGACGGAGGACGCGTCCCTCACGGGGCAAACCCGTGAGGGACGCAAACCCGTCCCGCCAGGGGCGGGGGACGCGCTCGGAATTGGGTCGGACCCGTCCCGCCAGGGGCGGGGGAGGCCTCCCCCGCCCCTGGCGGGACGGGGGCCTCCCCCGCCCCTGGCGGGACGGGTCCGCCGGCGTCCCACACGGGTTGGCGCCCCTCACGGGGCCAACCCGTCCCGCCAGGGGCGGGGGAGGCCTCCCCCGCCCCTGGCGGGACGGGGGCCTCCCCCGCCCCTGGCGGGACGGGTCCGCCGGCGTCCCTCACGGGTTGGCGCCCCTCACGGGGCCAACCCGTCCCGCCAGGGGCGGGGGATACCGTCCGCCGGTACCGGCGGGTCCCGTCCCGCCAGGGGCGGGGGACGCCACCCTCACGGGTCCGACTCTACGAGCGGACCTAAAGAAAATTCTATAGAATTTTCTTCGAGAAAAGAATTGAATCTATAAAGTCTCAAGTGGTGGAGGTTAGAAAGCCAGGAGGAAAGTACCTCATTACTTTGATACTTTATAGATCTATAATTAAACCAAAAATTAAATTTGTAATTAGAATTCATTTTAAAAAATTTTAAATTAAAGAATTTAACGTTTTGATTTTTTATCATTTTTGACATGACCGCGATAAGTTCTTGTTAAGGCAAACTCCCCCAGTTTGTGCCCTACCATCTGATCTGTCACAAAAACAGGTATATGTTCTTTCCCATTATGACATCCTATAGTATGCCCAATCATAGGTGGTATAATAACTGATGAACGAGACCAAGTTTTGATCACAATTTTTTTACCCATGCTATTTAATTTTTCTACTTTTTTTAATAAATGTCCTGCTACAAATGGACCTTTAGTAATTGAACGTGGCATAATCATTATTATAATAGATAGAAAGGTTTCGTATAAACAAGATTTTTATCATTTTTTCTCTAATAAAAGTATATAGAATTTGATATCCCCCTATATATATATATAAGGGGGATATCGAAGATATTTAAAACTCGTACTCGCGAATAGACTCGGAGCGCCCCTCACGGGGTCCTGTCCCGAAGGGACCCGTGAGGGTCGCGCCTGACGCGACCCTCACGGGTCCCTTCGAGTGCGAGCGAACGATCCCCTTATATATATAGGGGATCGTCGCTCCCCCCCTTATATATATAGGGGGGGGTAGGTTCGCTCCCCCCTTTGGGGGGAGTCGGTATTGGGTCGGACCCGTCCCGCCAGGGGCGGGGGAGGCCCCCGTCCCGCCAGGGGCGGGGGAGGCCCCCGTCCCGCCAGGGGCGGGGGAGGCCAAATCCGCCGGCGTCCCCCGCCAGGGGCGGGGGAGACGCCCCGTGAGGGACGCCAATTACGACTCTCCGAGCGAACCTAGCCTCGCGAATAGCGGGGCTATTCGCTCGGACGGACGCAAAAATCCGACGGAGGACGCGTCCCCCGCCCCTGGCGGGACGGGTTTGCGTACGCAAACCCGTCCCGCCAGGGGCGGGGGACGCGCTCGGAATTGGGTCGTATTTGGCCCCCGTCCCGCCAGGGGCGGGGGAGGCCAAATCCGTCGGCGTCCCTCACGGGTTGGCGCCCCTCACGGGGCCAATTACGACGCCCCGTGAGGGACGCCACCCTCACGGGTCCGACTCTACGAGCGAACCTACCCCCCCGAAGGGGGGGAGCGACGATCCCCTAAGGGGATCGTTCGCTCGTACGAGTTTATCGAATAAATTTATATATAAATTTATTCGATAAAGATTTAAAACTTCGACTGGTTATTTATTTTAAAAAATGAACTTTATTGAGAGTACTAACATAGAGAAAACACAAAAAAGCGTATATGCAAATAAATTCTTTTTCATATACATTTTTGATGTAAAGTGTTCGTTTAATAAGCCAACTAAAGGAGGAAAGACCTGTTGGGATTTGAAGCTCAGTATCTAGAGCTTTTTAATTCTAAAAAAAAAGAGTAAAGCGGGCGATAACCAATTTTCATTTCATTTATTAACTATATAAAATAAAGCTACGAAGCGGATAAAAAGAAAAGAAAAAAATTTAGTCAACGCTCTTATATATTTGTGTAAGAGGGGCTTTACACACAAAATTAGCGCTTAATATATATAATTAAAGAATCGATGCCGCGTAGGAAAGATAAACAGGACTACCCCCTTTTATTCAACATAAAAAGCATAACACGGGGACAAACAATCTTATTGGAACATCTTAAACTATCTCCAAAAATTTTATGCGGCAAACACATAAATAAAGCAGGTGCGCAATAATCTACTTTTTAAAGTAGATTGAATTAACACGTTTATTAAGTTGACGCGAGGCTAACCTTTTACGTCGTAAACTACTACTACACTAATGTATACCTAACTGTAATATTTACACTCTTAAAAATTAAACACTGTTAGGATTTTAGCACGCAATTATCTAAGTCGAATTATTGCTAAATCATGCTTGAAAAATCATGTACTCGCTAATAGACTCGGAGCGCCCCTCACGGGGCTAGAAGGTTTTTTCGCGGCATACGCGAAAAAACCTTCTAGTGCGAGCGAACGATCCCCTTAGGGGATCGTCGCTCCCCCCCTTCGGGGGGGTAGGTTCGCTCGCAGAGTCGGACCCGTGAGGGTGGCGTCCCTCACGGGGCGTCGTAATTGGCCCCGTGAGGGGCGCCAACCCGTGAGGGACGCCGACGGATTTGGCCTCCCCCGCCCCTGGCGGGACGGGGGCCAAATCCGACCCAATTCCGAGCGCGTCCCCCGCCAGGGGCGGGGGACGCGTCCTCCGTCGGATTTTTGTAGGTTCGCTCTCCCCCCGTAGGGGGGTCGAGGTCGCTTATTACGCTTTAGCGTAATAAGGTCGCTTATTACGGAGCGCTTGCGCTCTGCGAAGCGCTCAGCTACGCTGAAGCTTCGCACTAAAGCGTAATAAGCGCTAGGATTTTTGCGTCCGCAAAAATCCGACGCTAGGATTTTTGCGTCCGTCCGAGCGAATAGCCCCGCTATTCGCGAGGCTAGGTTCGCTCGGAGAGCTTCGCTCGCTGAGCGAACCTACAAAAATCCGACGAAGGTCGCATAAATTGCGTATGCAATTTATGCGCTCGGAATTGGGTCGGATTTGGCCTCCCTCACGGGGGCCAAATCCGCCGGCGTAATTGGCGCCCCTCACGGGGCCAATTACGACGCATGCGCCAATTCCGACTCTCCGAGCGAATCTAGCCTCGCGAATAGCGGGGCTATTCGCTCGGACGGACGCAAAAATCCGAGCGCTTATTACGCTAAAGCGTCCCTCACGGGTAAGCGACCTCGACCCCCCTACGGGGGGAGAGCGGACCTACAACTCGCAGACTTGCGTCGGAATTGTCCGCCCCCCCCCGCAGGGGGGAGGCGGACAATTCCTAGCGCTTCGCTCACGGGTTGGGTAGGATTTCGCCTCCCTCACGAGGGCCAAATTCGACACAAATCCGAGCGCTTCGCTCACGGGTTTGCCCCCCCCCCGTAGGGGGGAGGGACGCCCCCCTAACGTGTCATAGTAGGATTTGTACCATGACAAATCCTACCCCTAATTTACGTAAGACAATCAGGCTACCTCCTGTAACCGTCCCAAGAGGGGAGCGTCCCTCCCCCCTACGGGGGGGCAGGGCTCCGTCGCAATTCGCCTAGGCAAATTGCTATTAGGAATTGTGTCGGATTTGTGCCCCCCCCCCGCAGGGGGGAGGCCCGTGAGGGCGGCCTCCCCCCCTGCGGGGGACGGGGCACAAATCCGACACAATTCCTCGACCTCGTACGTGATAAAATCAGACATATTGCTACTCTGAGCGCAAGCGCTATTCTTTTAAGCCAAATTTTATTTACGTTTACGTATAATAAAAACGTTACTGAATTTTTTAGGTTTACGCGTTAATTTACCTAAAGCAGGACGTCCCCAAGGTGTTAATGGTCGACTATGTCCAATAGGTGCACGTCCTTCCCCACCTCCATGCGGGTGATCAACTGGGTTCATAGCTGAACCACGTACAGTAGGTCTTACACCTAACCAACGTGAACGACCAGCTTTACCTATTGTTAAATTATAAGCTTCAACATTACCAACTTGTCCAAGAGTAGCCCAACTATTTTTTGATATAAAACGAATTTCTTTTGAAGGTAAACGCACTGTTACAAAATCACCTTCTTTAGCTAAAATTTCAACTAAAGAACCAGCAGCTCTTGCTAATTGGCCCCCAGAACCAGGTTGAAATTCAACATTATGAATTTCGGCACCTAAAGGGATATTACGTAAAGGTAATGAATTACCAACTAAAATAGGCGCATTTAAATCAGAAATAATCATTTCACCTGGATTTAATCCACGTGGATGTAAAATATAACGTTTTACTCCATCTTCATAATGTAAAAGAGCAATTCGTGCATTTCTATTTGGATCATATTCAATAGAAACTACCTTAGCAGGTACTCCAATTTTATCACGTCTAAAATCAATTTCACGATATAGACGTTTATGACCCCCACCACGATGACGACATGTTATAACACCACGGTTATTTCGCCCGTTTGATCTTTGATTGTAAGAGGTTAATGATTTTTCAGGTTTTGTACGAGTCAATTCACTAAAATCAGAAACCGATCTATTACGTGTACCTGGTGTACACGGATTTAATAAATGAATTCCCATAATTAAATATTTTGCAAAAACATTATTTGATTTTTTTTTTTATTAAAGTTAATAAATAGCATTTTTAATGTTGCCCAGATACAAAAAAAAGAAGAAAAAATATTTCCTTTTAAAGCTAATAGGTCCCCCTCACGGGTCCCATATATATGGGATATATGGGAGCGGAGGACGCCTCCCTGACGGGTTTGCGTCCCTCCCCCCGTAGGGGGGGGGGCAAACCCGTCAGGGAGGCGCTAGGAATTGGCGTATGCAGCGTCCCTCACGGGTTGTCCTGCACGACCCTATACAAATAGGGTCGTGCAGGACAACCCGTGAGGGACGCTGGTACTCGCGACGATCCCCTTGTCGAAGAAATTTCGTACGAAATTTCTTCGATTTGGGGATAGGCGCTCCCCCCCTTCGGGGGGGTAGGTTCGCGAGGAGAGTCGGACCCGTGAGGGTGGCGTATGCAGCGTCCCTCACGGGTTGTCCTGGACGACCCTATTTGTATAGGGTCGTCCAGGACAACCCGTGAGGGACGCTGGTACTCGCGACGATCCCCTTAGGGCCCGTGAGGGCGGCGCTCCCCCCCCGAAGGGGGGGAGCGACGATCCCCTATATATATAAGGGGATCGTTCGCTCGTACGAGTACGAGCGAACTAGCCTCGCTAGTCGCTCCCCCCCTTCGGGGGGGTAGGTTCGCTCGTAGAGTCGGACCCGTGAGGGTGGCGTATGCGTCGTAATTGGCGTGCGCCAATTACGCCGGCGGATTTGGCCCCCGTGAGGGAGGCCAAATCCGACCCAATTCCGAGCGCATAAATTGCGTACGCAATTTATGCGACCTCCGTCGGATTTTTGTAGGTTCGCTCAGCGAGCGAAGCTCTCCGAGCGAATCTAGCCTCGCGAATAGCGGGGCTATTCGCTCGGACGGACGCAAAAATCCTAGCGCTTATTACGCTTTAGCGTCCCTCACGGGTAAGCGACCTCTGCGAGCGGACCTAAAAACTCGAATATTTTCTCCCCCGCGGATATAAGGGGGTAAAAATTCGACTTTTGAGAAAGGGGGGTCGCCCGTGAGGGGATCTGCGAGTTGCTTCCCCGCCCCATATATATGGGGCGGGCCGAAGGGTGGAGAGTTTCGCGCCTCCCTCCCCGTGAGGGGGGGCGCGAAACTCCCTTCGACCCCGTGAGGGGCGCTCCGAGTCTATTCGCGAGTACTAGAAAAAAGTCGAAGTTTTAAATATCTGCTATATCCCCTAATATATATATATATATATAAGGGGAGGTATTATTCTACTTTTCCCCCCCCTTATATATATATATTAGGGGGATATAAAATTCTATATAATTTTCTTCGATAAAAATATACTTATAGGAAACTGCATTACTTTATCCATTATATAGTGTGCAACATTTGTATATATTTTATATAAAATATTCGCCTTAAGGGGGAATATTTTAAAATTTGGCGGGCGTTCGTAGCCCGCGCCGCCATAAGCACATTGGAGGAAAAGAAATCAAGTTCCGTGCGCAACTCTACAATCGGGTTATGTTTGGAGAGAAGTTAGTACGAGTGTCGCGCCCGCGCAAATACACTAGTCTCCTTAGTACGCAAACTTTGATTTCGTAATAGTGAGAGCACTAAGGACCAATTTTTATACATAATATAAGCATATTATTAGAATAACTCTAATTAAAAAGATTTTAATAAATCTTTTAACAAAGGAAGGAAATTCAACATTCACTTTTATAAAACTATGTCCGCGTTTTTCCTATATATAGGAAAAACGCGGAGATCTCGAAGAAAATCCTATAAATATAGGATTTTCTTCGATAGGTAGTACAAAAAAAATATATATATTTCCATAATATATATATATAAATCTATATAAAAAATAATTAATATTTATTCGACGACGAATGTTTTTAATTCAATTAATTAATTCCGTTTTATACAAATAGTTTTATAATCTATGATGGAATAAATATCCAATACCTCGATTTACATATGATTAATCCATATAACGAAGTTATAACAGTCTTTTTTATGAAAAAAAAAATTAAAATTTTTTTATAAAAGTCGAAGTTTTTAATATCGAAGATATTAAACATCTTTCTCGAATAAATTGAATATTCAATTTATTCGAGAAACTCGTACTCGCGAATAGCCCCGGAGCGCTTGTGTCGGAATTGTCTTGTCCCCGCCCGTGAGGGGGACAATTCCGACGCAAGTCGCAGACTTCGAACCCCCTTTCTCAAAAGTCGAATTTTTCGTCCGCCGGTACCGGCGGGTCCCCTTCGGGGGAGAAATTATTCGAGTTTTTAGGTCCGCTCTCCTGCCCATATCCCCAGAGGTCGCTTACCCGTGAGGGACGCTAAAGCGTAATAAGCGCTAGGATTTTTGCGTCCGTCCGAGCGAATAGCCCCGCTATTCGCGAGGCTAGATTCGCTCGGAGAGCTTCGCTCGCTGAGCGAACCTACAAAAATCCGACGGAGGTCGCATAAATTGCGTACGCAATTTATGCGCTCGGAATTGGGTCGGAATTGGCCTCCCCCGCCCCTGGCGGGACGGGGGCCTCCCCCGCCCCTGGCGGGACGGGTCCGCCGGCGTCCCCCGCCCCTGGCGGGGGAGACGCCCCGTGAGGGACGCCAATTCCGAGCGCGTCCCCCGCCCCTGGCGGGGGACGCGTCCTCCGTCGGATTTTTGTAGGTTCGCTCAGCGAGCGGACCTACCAAAATCCGAGCGCTTACCCGTGAGGGACGCTGGGGCGGCGCGTCCCTCCCCGAAGGGGGGGTAAGCGACCCCCTCACGGGGACCCCCCTACGGGGGCCCGTGAGGGGGGCAGGAGACCCGTGAGGGGGACCTATAAAACATCGTCAATAGAAATTTATAGCGGAGCGGTCAGTAAAGATTAATTAAAATCGTTATTAGTTAATTACGGATACTAATTTGAGCCAATTTACGATTTAGGTTTTAAATTATAATTAATCGATTGTCCTTCTTTTAAGGTTACAATAGCTCTTTTAAAAGAGGGACGAAAACCTTGTGCCATACCAACACGAAGTTGTTGACGAGGTGGTATGTGTGTATTAACCGCAATAACATTCACATCAAATAAATTAGAAAATAATTTTTTAATTTGAGTTTTAGTTAAGCGTTTATCAATATCAAACGTGTATTGGCGATTCTTATATAATGCTAAATATGTTTTTTCTGTAATAACAGGATATTTGACTAAATCTATATTAAAAGAAATAGATTGAATCGACATAGTAGCATCCTTTGTTTCTTTTTCTGTTGCTTCAGTCATCTGATTTTTAGGTAGGAGTTAAGAAAAACTTTGAAATTCAATTTCATATATATTAGGTATATATAAATATATTAATGGATGCACAAAGCACACCACTATTGTATTTGCCTAATTATGCTTAAAATGAGCCCCCATAAATATGCATAAGATGCTAATTTGGTTTTTTAACACTAACAAGCTATATACAAGTAGATTACTTGTACTTAAAAGGGAACGGCTTTTCAAATAGCAGCTTTGCTTCCGTAAAGTCTTATATATTTTGTTGTGGAAGTTTTTGTGCCAATTTTTTTTTAAGTCTTAATTGGGTCGTATTAGGCCCCCCCCCACAGGGGGGAGGCCCGTGAGGGCGGCCTCCCCCGCCCCTGGCGGGACGGGTCCGCCAGCTTCCCTCAAGGGTTGGGTAGGATTTCGCCTCCCTCACGGGTAATTTTGGCTAAATCCGTAGGTCCCCCTCACGGGTCCCATATATATGGGAGCGGAGATCGCAGAGCGGAGGTCCCATATATACATATATACATATATACATATATATGGGAGCGAAGATCGCATATTAAGGAGCGCCCCTCACGGGGCGCTTCCCGACGGCCTCCCCCGCCCCTGGCGGGACGGGTATCCGCGGCCGTCGTGGCACAAATCCGAGTGCAGAATTGGCGTCTACGTCGTAATTCTCGCCCGTGAGGGCGCCTCCCCCGCCCCTGGCGGGACGGGTTTGCGTCCCTCACGGGTTTGCCCCCCCCCGTAGGGGGGAGGCCCGTGAGGGCGAGAATTACGCGACCTTAGCACCCAAGAAGAAAAAAATATAAGCCGGGGGCCGCTTAGGTAAGGCACAATCTAAATATTAGATTTATTTTAAATAAGTGTCTTCTTAACTCTATTTTTTTTTAGTATTCAAATAGACTTATTCTTAATGAGAACTATAAATTTTTAATAATTTTGAAAAGAGTTGAATTACAACAAAAAGCTCTATTAAGTTTCTTTTTTTTTTCTCTTTTTATTTCGGGCAAGAGGTTCCGCGGTTGCGCTCCCCTAAAACGGCAGCTTATAACTACCACTTAGTGAAGCATTAGTATCTATTTTATGCTACCCTTAAGTAGGAGTTACTATGCTTAATAAAACTAGAAAATTATTTATTAAAAAGTTTGTCTCATCTATTTAACCGCGTTTTAATAATACATTAGGATGTTTATCAACTTCATACAGCTATATAGATAAAAGCATTAAAATAAGTCAAATGCGGTTAAATAAATAAGAATTATTTATCTTATACTCGCGAATAGACTAGGAGCGCCCCTCACGGGGTCCTGTCCCGAAGGGACCCGTAATAAGCGACCTGACGCTTCGCACTATTCGCTCCCCCCGCGGATATAAGGGGGGTAGGTTCGCGAGTAGAGTTGTAATTGGGTAGGATTTTGCCTCCCTCTCGCGAGTATACGAAATTTATTCGACAAGGGGATCGTCGCGAGTACCAGCGTCCCTCACGGGTTGTCCTGGACGACCCTATACAAATAGGGTCGTCCAGGCAACCCGTGAGGGACGCTGCTTACGCCAATACCGAGCGCCTCCCTGACGGGTTTGCGTCCCTCCCCCCTACGGGGGGGGGGTCAAACCCGTCAGGGAGGCGTCCTCCGCTCCCTTATATATGGGACCCGTGAGGGGTACCTACATAAAAGAAAAGTGGCGTGCCTATTAGAGGCACGCCAGATACCCCCTCACGGGCCCGTGAGGGGGTAGTTCTTTTATATAAAATAGTCTAATTTTATTTAGTCAAACACAGAGCGAAAATCTAAAAAATGAAATAAAAAAAATTTCAAGTTCGAAAAGCTATTAATTCTATACTTAAACTTATTGTATTCTAAAAAGCCCCTTCGATGACCCCCTTCGGTAAGGACACTAAATGTAAATAAAATTCACAATTGTTAAAGGATAATTTGCTTCGTTCTATAAATTTATATAGGGATGAAATAAATTACTTACCAAGATCTATACAAAAATACAGTAAAAGTCGTACTTTAATATTAATCTGTGGTAGACCTATTGGAGTCACGAAGAAAAAATTATTAGTGCGTCCCTCACGGGTTTGGCCCCCCTCACGGGGAGGGGGGCTTCTCACGCCAAGTGACTTTTTTTTTTTATTTTTTACCGCGGGGTTTACGATGTTTACTTTAACTCCGTTACCCTAAAGGTTAAAGGTGGACTCGACGTTTTTTTTTTCATTTTTTGTGTATATGTATAATTCTATTATGTATTATCAAAATTACAAGTCTTTTTTTTTAGTTTTGTGCGTAAGTTTTGTACAACCTTTAAAGAGAAATAGTGTACGAAGACTCCTTAAAGCGTGTTATCAAATAAGACACTGACCTCCTTTTTAACGACTGGATCCGCCAGCAAGTCGCAGACTTCAGAACCCCCCTTTTCTCGAATATTTTCAATATCTTCGATATTGAAAATATTCGAGAAAAGGGGGGTCGAATATCTGCGAGTTGCTCGAAGGGAGTTACGCGCCTGACGCGAAACTCCCTTCGACAAGCACTTAAGGATCAATGCGCCCTAAAAGCGAGTACAGTACGCTTAAGGCACGATAGGTTAAATTAAGGGTGTTTGGTAAAACACTCCTTGTTACAAAGCTTCAACCTTGATTTCCGTTTTTGACATAACGTAAGTTACGCCTGAGGACTTTGCCTACTAGCTCCTTGGTGTCTTAACCGAGATTGGTCCCTCATTGGCAATACTCTAAGGAAACCTTGACGATGATGTATATGTTGTCACAAATCCCGGCAGTAGTTAACTCAGGCAGGACTAGGTCAACAACACAAAAAGTCGCGAGTCCGTCGGATTTTTGCGTGGTCCGAGCGAATGGTCGGATTTGTCCACACGCGGACAAATCCGGGCGCGTAATTGTCGAAGACCTTTTACGCGTCACCGCTATTCGCGAGGCTAGGTTCGCTCGGAGAGTCGGAATTCTCCCCCTCCCCGTAGGGGGGGGGGCTCTCCCCCCCCCCCCCCGGGGGGGGGGGGGGGGGGGGGGGGGGAGAATTCCGACGCGTCCCTCACGGGGCAAATTCCGAGCGCCTCCCTCACGGGTTAGCGTCCCTGTCGGGTTTGCCCCGTCAGGGAGGCGACCTCCTTCGTATTTTTGCACAGTCCGAGCGAATAGTCGGATTTGTCCACGTGCGGACAAATCCGGGCTCGTAATTGACGAAGACCTACCCGTGAGGGACGCGTAACCGCTATTCACGAGGCTAGGTTCGCTCCCCCTTTGGGGGGAGTCGTAATAGGGTCGGACCCGTGAGGGCGCCTCCCTCACGGGTTGACCCGTCAGGGGGGCGCCCTCACGGGTCCGACAGCGTCTTAATTGGCGCACGCCTAATTAGGCGTCCCTCACGGGTTAACCCGTGAGGGACGCGAAATCCGACCCAATTCCGACTCTCCTCGCGAACCTAGCCTCGCGAATAGCGGGGCTAGTCGCGAGGACGCTGTCCTAGCGAATAGCGGGGCTAGTCGCGAGGACGCTGTCCTCGCGAATAGCGGGGCTAGTAGCGAGGACGCTGTCCTAGCGAATAGCCCCGCAGCGCTTGTCGAAGGGAGTTTCGCGTCAGGCGCGAAACTCTCCACCCTTCGGCCCTATATATAATATATATAGGGCCGTCCTTTAACAAGTCGAAGACTTCGAACCCCCCTTTCTCAAAAGTCGAATTTTCCCCCCCTTATATCCGCGGGGGCAAAATATTCGAGTTTTCTCGTACGAGCGAACGATCCCCTTATATATATATATATATAGGGGATCGTCGCTCCCCCCCTTATATATATAGGGGGGGTAGGTTCGCTCGTAGAGTCGGAATTGGGTCGGACCCGTCCCGCCCCTGGCGGGACGGGTCCGCCGGCGTCCCTCACGGGTTGGCGCCCCTCACGGGGCCAATTACGACGCCCCGTGAGGGACGCCAATTACGAGCGCGTCCCCCGCCCCTGGCGGGGGACGCGTCCTCCGTCGGATTTTTGCGTCCGCAAAAATCCTAGCGCTTATTACGCTAAAGCGTAATAAGCGACCCCCTCACGGGGCGGGATATGGGCAGGAGAGCGAACCTACAAAAATCCGAGCGCTTACCCGTGAGGGACGCTAAAGCGTCCCTCACGGGTAAGCGACCTTATTACGCTTTAGCGTCCCTCCCCGAAGGGGGGGTAAGCGACCCCCTCACGGGGACCCCCCTACGGGGGGAGAGCGGACCTAAAGAAAATTATATATGTCCGCGTTTTTCGACGAAAAACGCGGAGATCTCGAAGAAAATCGAAGATTTTCTTCGATATAATTTTCTTTAGGTCCGCTCTCCCCCCGTAGGGGGGTCGAGGTCGCTTATTACGGAGCGCTTGCGCTCTGCGAAGCGCTCAGTCGGAATTCGCGATCACGATCGCGAATTCCTAGCGCATAATTTGCGTACGCAAACCCGTGAGGGATGCGACCTACGTCGGATTTTTGTAGGTCCGCTCTCCTAGCGGACCTACAAAAATCCTAGTGTCGGATTTTTGCGTCCGCAAAAATCCGAGCGCTTATTACGCTTTAGCGTAATAAGCGACCTTATTACGCTTTAGCGTAATAAGCGACCTTATTACGCTTTAGCGTAATAAGCGACCTGAAGTCGGATTTGTCCGCGGACAAATCCTAGCGCATATTACGCTTCAGCGTAATATGCGACCTTCGCACTAAAGCGTAATAAGCGCTAGGATTTTTGCGTCCGTCCGAGCGAATAGCCCCGCTATTCGCGAGGCTAGATTCGCTCGGAGAGTCGGAATTGGCGTATGCGTCGTAATTGGCGTGCGCCAATTACGCCGGCGGATTTGGCCTACGGCCAAATCCGACCCAATTCCGACTCTACGAGCGAACCTACCCCCCCGAAGGGGGGGAGCGACGATCCCCTAAGGGGATCGTTCGCTCGTACGAGAAAAGGGGGGTCGAAGATCTGCGAGTTCCCCTCACGGGTCCCTTCGACCCCGTGAGGGGCGCTCCGAGTCTATTCACGAGTACAAGAAAAGATACGTAAAAATATTAGATTGAATAATAGTGGGATTTGTCTACGCTTTGTCGGATTAGTCCTCTACAAGTGTGTCAGTCCACCCTGCGGGTGGACCGGTTCCTTTAGGGGGGTTGCCTAAAGCTCCGGACCTACTCGTATTTGTACCAGCGGAGGTTTCCCCTTTATATAGATATAGGGGGTAACCTCCGCTGTATTATATAGAAAAGAACCACTGGGTTATCAAATCAGAGGTACGGCTAGCAATACAATAATATGTAGTATTTAGGATATGATGGTTGGTAAAAGAGTTAGAACTTAAGGGGAAGCCATCTGGTAACATTTTTCTAATATGTTACCTTGATATTTAAGCCAAATATCATTGTTTAGACGTTGATAACTTAATAACTAAAACTTATTTAAGTTTAAAGTAATTCTTTTCTCGAATAAAATTATATATAATAGAAATTATTATATAAAAATTATATGCTAGAATTAATACATATGTATAGACTTTTACTATAAAAAAAGAATATTAATTAATAATAATATTAATAATTAATATTCTATTAATAAGTTTAATAACTGTTGATGTATAAGAAACCGAAGAAAAAAACAGAGCATAATTCCTCCTAATAAACAGCCTAAGAAAAAGGGAGTGGAGCTCTGAAGAATAGATCACCTTAGTAGTTGATTTATTGTTTAAATCACAACCTTATTTTAGTATTCTTAAAAGAAAAGATATACAATTACTATCTAAAAGTCGAAGTTTTAAATATCTTATATATTTAAAATCTTTAGGTCCCCCTCACGGGTCCCTTATATAGGGGAGGTCGCTTATTACGCTAAAGCGTCCCTCCCCGAAGGGGGGGTAAGCGACCCCCTGACGGGGACCCCCCTACGGGGGGAGGGATATGGGCAGTAGACCCCATATATATGGGAGGGGGACCTACAAAAATACGACACTAGGATTTTTACGTCCGTCCGAGCGAATAGCCCCGGAGCGCTGCCCTCACGGGTCCTGCCCTCCTTCCTATATACCCAGTGGTCCCTTACCCGTGAGGGAGGCGCCCCTCACGGGGCCAACCCGTGAGGGAAGCGCTAAGAATTGTCCCCCTCCCCCCCGCAGGGGGGAGGGGGACAATTCCGACGCAAGCGCTCCGAGTCTATTCGCGAGTAAGAGTTTTCCCCCTCTTATATCCGCGGGGGAAAAAAAAAATTCTATTGTCGATGTTTTCGTGTACTCGCGACGATCCCCTATATATATAAGGGGATCGTTCGCTCGTACGAGTTTTTCTATTAAAAAGTAATGCTCCCAGTAAAAAAAAAAAGGATACTTATAACAATGAAAAAATTGAAGATGAAATGAAAAACTTAAAGAATTTTTCAAAAGAAAACTCTTAAAAGTAATTTTTAAAAAAGATTAATTTTAATCTCATATTACAAAAGTCGTTTACTTTCTAGTGCCAAGCCCGGCCCCCGTGAGGGGCCCCGTTAGAAATAAAGGGGCCCCTCACGGGGGCCGCTTATTAGTTATTTCCAGTTTTAAATACAAATTTGAAATTCTATTTAATTAGAGTACAGCAAATAAGTTATAGCTAGGTCGCTTATTACGCTAAAGCGTAATAAGGTCGCTTATTACGCTAAAGCGTAATAAGGTCGCTTATTACGCTAAAGCGTAATAAGGTCGCTTATTACGCTAAAGCGTAATAAGCGCTCGGATTTTTGCGAACGCAAAAATCCGACACTAGGATTTTTGTAGGTTCGCTCTCCTGCCCATATCCCGCCCCGTGAGGGGGTCGCTTATTACGCTTTAGCGTAATAAGGTCGCTTATTACGGAGCGCTTGTCGAAGGGATTTACGCGTCAGGCGCGTAAATCCCTTCGAGCAACTCGCAGATCTTCGAACCCCCTTTCCCAAAAGGGGGTTCGAAGTCTGCGACTTGCGCTCTGCGAAGCGCTCAGTCGGAATTCGCGATCGCGATCGCGAATTCCTAGCGCATAATTTGCGTCCCTCACGGGGCAAATTATGCGACCTACGCTGAAGTCGGATTTGTCCGTGGACAAATCCTAGCGCAGATTACGCTTCAGCGTAATATGCGACCTTCGCACTAAAGCGTAATAAGCGCTCGGATTTTTGCGAACGCAAAAATCCGACACTAGGATTTTTGTAGGTTCGCTCTCCTGCCCATATCCCGCCCCGTGAGGGGGTCGCTTATTACGCTTTAGCGTAATAAGCGCTAGGATTTTTGCATCCGTCCGAGCGAATAGCCCCGCTATTCGCTCGGACGTACGCAAAAATCCGACTAGGATCCTTTAAATCGAATCGTCCCTCTCCCCCCTGCGGGGGGGTCGGACGATTCGATATTTAAAACTCGAATATTTTATCCCCGAAGGGGGAAAAAATTCGACTTTTTGTTAATCAAATTACTGAGTTATTTCAAATTTATAGGGATTTCTTTTCTTATTTTTTTATCTATTAAGAGATAGATTTATATTAATAGAATAACTTAATAATTAAGTTTTATTTATAACTAAATAGGTCCTTAATTGAAAAATTGAAATGAAAAGTTCGTATATAAGGGAATGAATAATAACTTTTATTAAGGGTTACTAAAAAAACAACAAATAGAAAAATAGAATTAGAGATTAGCTTTAGCGTGTGACGAACCCCCTTTTGACGTATATATAAGGCGGTTCAAGATCTGCGAGTTGCTTCCACTTCCAGGACGGCCCTATATATATATAGGGCCGTCCTGAGTATTTAAGCGCATGACGCGACCCTCACGGGTCCCTTCGACAAGTCGCAGACTTCGAACCCCCTTTTCTAAAAAGGGGGGTCGAAGATCTGCGAGTTCCCCTCACGGGTCCCTTCGACAAGTCGCAGATCTTCGAGGACGGCCCCCTCCTCCTAAAGAGGAGGGGGCCGTCCTCGAAGATCTGCGAGTTCTCGAAGGGACCCGTGAGGGACGCGCCTCCCTCCCCGTGAGGGGGGCGCGTCCCTCACGGGTCCCTTCGACAAGCCTCTTCCTTATTTGGGGAGGTTTACTAGTTTACCTCACGAAGACGCATTCTTTTTTGATATTTGTTTATATCATTTCCCTTACGATTCATTTTTTTTTTTATGGCAATGCGCACACCTGAAGAATTAAGTAATCTTATTAAAGATTTAATTGAAGAATATACACCAGAAGTTAAAATGGTGGATTTTGGTATCGTTTTCCAAGTAGGTGACGGTATTGCTCGTATCTATGGATTAGAGCGAGTAATGTCAGGTGAATTATTAGAATTTGAAGATGGTACATTAGGTATTGCCTTAAACCTAGAAGCTAATAACGTTGGTGGTGTATTATTAGGTGATGGTTTAAAAATTACAGAAGGTAGCCGTGTACGTTGTACAGGTCGTATTGCTGAAATTCCAGTAGGTGAAGCTTACTTAGGACGTGTAGTTAATTCATTAGCACAACCGGTAGATGGTAAAGGTCCTATTAATACAACTGATACACGTGCAATTGAATCTCTAGCACCCGGTATCGTATCACGTCGTTCAGTATATGAACCTTTACAAACAGGAATCGTTTCTATTGATTCAATGATTCCTGTAGGTCGTGGTCAACGTGAGCTTATTATTGGTGACCGTCAAACAGGTAAAACAGCGATTGCTGTTGATACTATCTTAAACCAAAAAGGTAAAGGTGTAATCTGTGTTTATGTAGCTATTGGACAAAAAGCGTCTTCAGTTGCTCAAGTATTAAATACATTAAAAGAGCGTGGTGCTTTAGAATATACAATTATTGTTATGTCAACAGCAAATGAACCAGCTACTCTGCAATACTTAGCACCTTACACTGGTGCTACTTTAGCGGAGTATTTCATGTATACAGGTCGTCCAACTTTAGCGGTATATGATGATTTATCAAAACAAGCACAAGCTTACCGTGAAATGTCGTTATTATTACGTCGTCCACCTGGTCGTGAGGCTTACCCTGGGGACGTTTTCTATCTTCACTCTCGTCTTTTAGAACGTGCCGCTAAATTAAGCACAGCTTTAGGTGAAGGTAGTATGACAGCATTACCTATTGTTGAAACACAAGAAGGAGATGTATCAGCTTATATTCCAACAAACGTTATTTCAATTACTGATGGTCAAATCTTCTTATCTGCTAGTTTATTCAACTCTGGTTTACGTCCGGCTATTAACGTAGGTATTTCAGTATCTCGTGTAGGTTCAGCTGCTCAACCTAAAGCCATGAAACAAGTAGCAGGTTCTTTAAAATTAGCGTTAGCACAATTTAGTGAATTAGAAGCTTTCTCACAATTTGCTTCTGATTTAGATCAAGCTACACAAAACCAATTAGCGCGTGGTTACCGTCTGCGTGAAATTTTAAAACAACCACAAAGTACACCTTTTTCATTAACTGAAATGGTTACTAGTATCTATACAGGTACAAAAGGCTATTTAGATACTTTACCAGTTGAAAAAGTAGTACCTTTCTTAGCAGGTCTTCGTAACTATGTTGCGTCAAATCATAAACAATTTGAAACAATTATTAATGAAACAAAAACATTTACACCTGAAGCTGAAGGTATTTTACAAAAAGCTCTTACAGAATATCTTACAGAATTTAAAGCAAGTTAATTCATTTGACTTGGAGCGCTAAGTGGTGGAATCCTATTAAGGAGGGAGACTTTCGAATTTGTCGTTTGACAAATCCTACACCCCGTGAGGGGCGCTCCTTAATAAGTGCTAAGGTACTCCCTCCCCCCCTTTGGGGGGGGAGGGAGTACCTTGCGTCGCGCCCTTTATCGAATAAATTCATTACTAGCGGACCCCTCACGGGGCTAGTCCGTCCCCCCCCATATTTATGGGGGGGGATAGTTTTAAATATCTTCGATATCCCCCCCCATAAATATGGGGGGGAGGATCTCTGCGTAGTCCGAGCTAATAGCCCCGGAGCGCTTGTCGAAGGGACCCGTGAGGGTCGCGCCTGACGCGACCCTCACGGGTCCCTTCGAGTGCGAGCGAACGATCCCCTTATATATATAGGGGATCGTCGCTCCCCCCCTTCGGGGGGGGTAGGTTCGCTCGGAGAGTCGGAATTGGCCCCGTGAGGGGCGCCAATTCCGACTCTCCGAGCGAACCTAGCCTCGCGAATAGCGGGGCTATTAGCTCGGACGGACGCAAAAATCCGAGCGCTTACCCGTGAGGGACGCTAAAGCGTCCCTCACGGGTAAGCGACCTTACCCGTGAGGGACGCTTTAGCGTCCCTCACGGGTAAGCGACCTTACCCGTGAGGGACGCTTTAAGCGTCCCTCACGGGTAAGCGACCCCCTCACGGGGACCCCCCTACGGGGGGAGAGCGGACCTACAACTCGCAGATCTTCGACCCCCCTTTTCTCGTACGAGCGAACGATCCCCTTAGGGGATCGTCGCTCCCCCCCTTCGGGGGGGTAGGTTCGCTCGTAGAGTCGGACCCGTGAGGGTGGCGTATGCGTCGTAATTGGCGTGCGCCAATTACGCCGGCGGATTTGGCCCCCGTGAGGGAGGCCAAATCCGACCCAATTCCGAGCGCATAAATTGCCCCCCCCCCTACGGGGGGAGGGACGCAATTTATGCGACCTCCGTCGGATTTTTGTAGGTTCGCTCAGCGAGGTCGCTTACCCGTGAGGGACGCTAAAGCGTAATAAGCGCTAGGATTTTTGCGTTCGCAAAAATCCGACGAAGGTCGCATAAATTGCCCCGTGAGGGACGCAATTTATGCGCTCGGAATTGGGTCGGATTTGGCCTCCCTCACGGGGGCCAAATCCGCCGGCGTAATTGGCGCACGCCAATTACGACGCATACGCCACCCTCACGGGTCCGACTCTCCGAGCGAACCTAGCCTCGCGAATAGCGGGGCTATTCGCTCGGACGGACGCAAAAATCCTAGCGCTTATTACGCTTTAGCGTAATAAGCGACCTCGACCCCCCTACGGGGGGAGAGCGGACCTAAAGAAAATTATATCGAAGAAAATCTTCGATTTTCTTCGAGATCTCCGCGTTTTTCGTCGAAAAACGCGGACATATATAATTTTCTTTAGTTCGGCTCTCCCCCCGTAGGGGGGAGAGCGGACCTACAACTCGAAGATTTTCCCTTCGGAAAACTTCGCTTTGGGAGATCGGCGCTCCCCCCCTTCGGGGGGTAGGTTCGCTCCCCCTTTGGGGGGAGTCGGAATTGGGTCGGATTTAGCCGCCCCCCCCCCGTAGGGGGGAGGGCGGCTAAATCCGACCCAACCCGTCAGGGAAGCGCTAGGAATTGTCCGCCCCCCCCCGCAGGGGGAGGCGGACAATTCCTACGCCCCGTGAGGGGCGCTCCGTACCCGTCCCGCCAGGGGCGGGGGAAGCGACCTAACGCTTCGCACTATTAGCGAGTACGAGTTGTATCGAATAAAATTATATATAATTTTATTCGATACAATCTAAGATTTTGACCCCCCCCTTATATATATAGGGGGCCCGCCAGGGGCGGGGGAGGCGACTTTACGAAGTTGGATTTTACGTTTAAAATCCGACGGGGCGCTTCGGAGCAAATTTTTTTTTTAGAAAAAAGAGTGGTTATTTAAGTAATGACAAATTTTTGATAAAACGAACTACGTATAGACTTTAAACTTAAAAAATATAAGTTTTCTCTATTCAGTAGAAATAAAAATTGATTATACTTTGTATATTTACAGCTAAAAAAAAAAACATACACATAAGACACATGTTAACATTAAAAATCTTTGTTTATACTGTTGTAACTTTCTTCGTAGGATTATTTATCTTTGGATTCTTATCAAATGATCCATCACGTAATCCTGGTAAAGGTTTAGATTAAAAAATACGTCATACTTATTAAAGATATCTAAAATAGGTGTGTATTTTACAAAATACACACCTATTTTAGATATCTTTAAATCTCTAAATAGTTAGAGATTTATATAATGATAGAAAGGTTATTAACTTTAGTGTGAAGCCCGGCCCCCTATATATAGGAGGGGCCCCTTATATATAGAATATATAGAAAGGGGGCCCCTCCTATATATAGGGGGCCGCTAGACAAAAAATGAATTATAAAAATATATTAAATGAAAAAAAAAACATACTAAAATGATACAAAAAAGCGCGCGTGACAACTTTTTAACGTTACCCAAATCTAATTTATCTACAACTTCTTCATCTCTATTAAAAAGGACAAAAAGAAGTACAACAGAGTATACATTAGGTTTAAATTTGAGTAATAATACAAAACAAAATAGTTTATCACGTTTACCTACGACGTCTCCCCCCTGGGGGGGGAAGGCGGCACCTAAACAAGAAGTAGTTTCGATTACTTATGAAGAAATAGGATTATTTCCTCGTTCATTTAGTCGTGTATTAGATCGATTTCTAAAACAAGTTTTTTCAGATGTAGAAAATTTAGTTATACAAGAATATAGGTTTTATCGTTATTTATTTTTAACAACCTTAAAATGTCTTTTCATTCTATTTTTTGTACCTTTTATTGTGAATTTTTTAGCCAAATCCTATGTTGTAAGACCATTAACCGAATATTTTTGGAATACAAAACAAACTGAAATATTTCTAAATTCATATCAGCAAAAGCATGCATTTGCTGAATTGAAGGACTTCGAAGAAAAATTATATTTTGAGTCATTAATTTATCCAAAGTCGATAAGTCAGCCAGAAATCGGAGAACATACTAAGTCTTCTCCTTTTCTCCCCCCCGTCGGGGGGGATCCTGGGCGTGCGTCAACCCGTGAGGGGCGCGCGGATTTGTTTAGCACGGCCCCATTAAATGAAGGCCGTGTGCTAAGCGTCAGCGGAGATAGCCTAATTGGCGCACGCCAATTAGACGCTAATAATTTGCCTACTCAAATACCTACTCAGCGAACCGCTCCGTACGACAAATCCGACCAATCCACACCTCTAAAAAAGCAGACAGCACACAGTTCTGAAACTGAGTCTCTACCTTTGGGGAAAGTAAAAGGAGGCGGGTTTCACCCCGAAAATAAGGCTGCTGTGGTAATATCGGACTTGGACGGATCAGCTGATCCTAGCAAAACTAAAAAGACAACTACTAGTAATATATCTACACACGTACTTGACTCGCGAGGCTCTTTAGTTGATGCCTCCCAAGAATCGTCTTACCCACAATCCCTTGTAGGGTTGGCTTCAAGATCGCTAGATTTGGATTTGTCTAATAAGCAAGGGGTAAAGAATCGTGACACAATTACATCCAAAACGGATACACAGACCTCTAAAACTTCATTATTAGTCTATCAAACTATTGAAGCAGATAAAAATATTCAACAACGTTACCAAGAAAAAACAATAGAATTGGCGCAACGATATAATGATCAAAGTGTGGAAGCAATAACTAATTTTTTTGGAGATGTAGTTTCATTAGTCACTTTATTTTATTTATTATATGTTCTTGAAATTCAAATCAATATAACTCAATCTTTTTTATTAGAAGTCTTTTTTGGATTAGATGATAGTAAAAAATCGCTTCTAATTCTTTTAGTTACAGATTTATTAGTAGGTTATCACTCATCAAACTTATGGGAATTGTTTTTTGAGTTATTTTTTAACCATTATGGTTTACCTGAAAGTCAAACTGGTATTTTTTTATTGGTTGCAACACTTCCTGTTTTATTAGACGTTTTATTCAAATATTTAATTTTCCGTCATTTAAATCGTTCATCACCAGCTACAGTTGCTACTTATCATGCTATTATTGAATAAATGTATACAATACAGACCAAGTCTGGAGGGTTTAGAACGCTACCTCATTTCTTCTTATTAGGTTTAATAACGTATTGTTATCAATTTTGATTCATTCATTTTTACATATATATTATAAGTTCCAAACTTATAAATTTGGGACTTATGATATATATGGTCTATAAAACGAATAAAAACAATTATAGTAAACTACTTTTTTCATTCGGTTAAAACTCTAACACTACTTTATTAGTTATTCAATTCAACAATAGAGTTTGCGGGCCCCCCTATATATGGGAGGGTGAGCTAAGCACAAATGCGATTAATATATTACTTTAGGTTCTTAATAAAAGTGTTAATAAAAGGTTTGGTTTTTTGTGTAGGCGGTTCACACCTCCTGCTTAATAGTTGTTTCTGTTGGTCCCCCTCACGGAGGGCCCGTGTCCGCCGGGGGCGGGGGAGCTGCGACACGCCCCGTGAGGGGCGCTATCGACATGTTTATTGGTCTACGAAGGACACGTATACCCATAAATGACGTAAGCAAACAAGCAAAACAATAAATAGTCTTAAAACATTTAAACCCAGAGTCTTATTGTTCTTTCTTGCATCTCGGATACCTTCGTATAGGTAAAAAAAATTACCTTCCGTTCATAAATAACCCTAACACTAAAGCTCGCGATCTTATTATCATAAAAAAGAACAATGAAGGAACAAAAGTCGAATTTTTTTCCCCCTTATATCCGCGGGGGAGAAAATATTCGACTTTTCTCGTACGAGCGAACGATCCCCTTATATATATAGGGGATCGTCGCTCCCCCCCTTATATATATAGGGGGGTAGGTTCGCTCGTAGAGTCGGAATTGGGTCGGACCCGTCCCGCCAGGGGCGGGGGAGACGCCCCGTCCCGCCAGGGGCGGGGGACGCCAATTACGAGCGCGTCCCCCGCCCCTGGCGGGACGGGTTTGCGTCCCTCACGGGGCAAACCCGTCAGGGACGCGTCCTCCGTCGGATTTTTGCGTCCGTCCGAGCGAATAGCCCCGCTATTCGCGAGGCTAGGTTCGCTCGGAGAGTCGGACCCGTGAGGGTGGCGTCCCCCGCCCCTGGCGGGACGGGGCGTCGTAATTGGCGTCCGCCAACCCGTCCCGCCAGGGGCGGGGGACGCCGGCGGACGGGTCCGACCCAATTCCGACTCTGCGAGCGAACCTACCCCCCCGAAGGGGGGGAGCGACGATCCCCTAAGGGGATCGTTCGCTCGCACTCGAAGGGACCCGTGAGGGTCGCGCCTCACGCGACCCTCACGGGTCCCTTCGAGCAAGCGCTGCGTGGCTATTCGCGAGTACGAGTTTTTCCCCCCCGCGGATATAAGGGGGGGAAGTCAATTCTATATAATTTTTTTAGTTTAAATAAAATCAAAGAGGTTGAATCCACTAAAATAAGCCAATTAAAGCTTATTCGCTTTATGGCCTTTAAGGTTATACATTATTGCTTTCTATTTTATAAAGCAGTTCAATTAATTGATAATTGAACTTTGATTGACATTTTACATTACTATATATAAAATGTTACAGTAACACTACTATGATATAGTAACATAACGTCCTTAGTTCAGTCGGTAGAACGCAGGTTTCCAAAACCTGATGTCGTGGGTTCAAGTCCTACAGGGCGTGTCAATTCAATTCTAATTCTTACTAGCGTACTTTAGAGTATAATCCACTAGCGAGCAATAGCCCCACTCGTATTGCTAGCCCCGTGAGGGGGGCCAATGTTTCAATTGTAAAAAACTTGAGCTTAAATAAGCACGCGCGCCTACGTCGCAGAGGACAAGTACTTAGAGTAAAGTACTCTACTTAACCGACGAGCATTATCTAAACACCTATTTTATTAATAGTATAGTTATAAAGACTAACTATACTTCTACTTAAATATTTAAGTAGACTATAGATACTTATCTTTTAAACTCTTTAAAGCCAATTCAATATGCAATTGGTCCACCATATAGTTTATTAACTATAATATTTACATATAAAAAAATATATATATATAAAACACACGCTTAGTCGGTGTAACCCTTAGTTACGTAATTTATTGGGTATAAGTACAATCTATTTAAACTCTTTAATAGATAGATACATATAATGATACTTGATATAGGCATATACTTAGATGTCTATATCAAGTATCAAAGTAATTTAAAACTCGAAGTTTTTAATAGAAAAGGTATCCCCCGCGGATATAAGGGGGATACCTTGTGTTTTATTGATTAAACAACTATCAAGGGTTCTACGATGTTTTCTACGAAAACATCGTCAATATAATTTTATGTAGGTCCCCCTCCCATATATATGGGAGGGGGACCTACAGAGTATCCCCCCTTATATATATAGGGGGGATATCGAAGATATTAAAAACTTCGACTTACTTAAATTTTGCATCGGCCAGCCACTAAAACAATCTTACACGGGTCTTACATGGCTAGGATTTTACATTAATGGAAAAGTTCTTTCTTATAACGAAAGAACTATGTTACGTGTGTTTATACTAGTTAGAGGGATTAAACCTCTTACTGGCAGGATGTCCATTCTCAATTCTTAGCATTACCTTGTAAATAGATGTATTGGGTAGGGGGGCCCCTTACGGGACCATCCCCGCCGTTAGAACCTTACAAGCACCTCACAGCGCATAAGGATCACGCCCCGTCCCGCCAGGGGCGGGGGACGCGCAAACTGGACGATCAATCTATTAAGATCGCCAGAACGACAGCACCTAAAGATACGAAAACTCAAAGTCGAAGTTTTCCCCCCTTCGGGGAGAAAATCTTTCTCGAATAAATTTCTATTGACGATGTTTTATAGGTCCCCCTCACGGGTCTCCTGCCCCCCTCACGGGTCCCCCGAGGTCGCTTACCCGTGAGGGACGCGCCGCCCCAGCGTCCCTCACGGGTAAGGTCGCTTATTACGCTTTAGCGTAATAAGCGCTAGGATTTTTGTAGGTTCGCTCAGCGAGCGAAGCTCTCCGAGCGAACCTAGCCTCGCGAATAGCGGGGCTATTCGCTCGGACGGACGCAAAAATCCGACGCTCGGATTTTTGTAGGTTCGCGAGGAGAGTCGGAATTGGCGCCCCTCACGGGGCGTCGTAATTTACGTGCGCCAACCCGTGAGGGACGCTGCATACGCCAATTCCGACTCTACTCGCGAACCTACCCCCCCGAAGAGGGGGAGCGACGATCCCCTAAGGGGATCGTCGCGAGTACACGAAAACATCGTCGATCCCTCCCCCCCGAAGGGGGGGGGGAATTCCTTTATATAGGAATTTTGTTACGGTATAGAATTTTCTTCGAGAAAAGTCGAATATTTCCCCCCTTCGGGGGGAAAATATTCGACTTTTGAGAAAGGGGGGTTCTGAAGTCTGCGACTTGGTGCGGCTTCGTAGTCGCTCCTCTTAGTGGTTTGTACGTTTGGGGGTTTTCTCGCCTCCCTACGTTTATATTCGGGGCGGTCCGCCCTCACGGGTCGGGGCCCGCCCCTTATAGATACGTTTCGGTCGTCGCGCCTCCCCAAGCCGTACATGGTTCGCCCGTTCCGTCCCTTCGGAACGAACCTGTGGTCCCCCGACCCAGGATGGCCGCCAACCCGTGAGGCAGGCGTCCGCCCGCAAGCGGGGATTAAATGCCAGTCTGGGAGTATATGCCTCACCGCCCCTTCCGGCTAGGGCTAGACAGGTCCCCTTCGGGGTTCATAGTGCTATTAGTGGGCTCGTCAACTGTGTGGGCCACGTCATCGGTTGGCTTTTCAGCTTTCTCGAGTGTATGGGTATGAGGTTTGGGTCCGCCTTCCGGGTGGGGCGGGCCCCCGTGAGGGGGGCTACAACATCTCCGGGCTGGTTACGTAGCATCTCTCGTCCTGTCGTATCTAAGTGGTGTGGAACGTGTTACTTCCTTGCGTCTCCCGGTTTGTCCGGGCCGGTTCTTTCCGGTTTTCTGAGCACGGGTGGTGTCGAGCAGGAGCTAGGCGCTTACGGCGTATTGCGAAGGTTCGATGACTGTTCCTGTAGGATTTCCGGTGAAAAATAGAGTCGGCGGAAAAATACGTGGTCCTACCATGTGCTTGGCCTCGACCCCCCCCCCCCCCCCCCGTAGGGGGGAGGGGGGGCTCTGCTCTAGGACAACGAGCATAATCCGATCCGTTTCCACCTCCCTCGTGGGTTTTGGCGTAAAATCAGGCAGTCGAGCTAGCACGCCTGATACTTTACCATCAATTATGTGTCTGCCGGGCGATATGCCAGATACTTTGCTATCTGATACAAACGGTGGAGGCCCCCTATATATGGGGCACGACATCTCTTGGAGAAAAGTGCACAAGGAGGTCCAGTCTTTGAGGTATCGAATTTTCAGGTGTAGTCGTGCGGGTAACTTTAAAAAGTCGCGAAGAAATTTCTGTAGGTCCGCTCTCCCCCCGTAGGGGGGAGGGCAGGATAGCGGACCTATAAAACATCGTCAATAGAAATTTATTCGATAAAGTTTCGGACAAAAAGTTGCATGGGTTACAGCGTCTACTTATCTTCTCTGATGCGAATTTGCTTCTTTCCATCATAAAGGTTACCCAGTCCCGTACTGCGGGTATCGACGGGGTAACGGTCTTGACTCCTGCCAAGAGGCTTAAACTCTTTCGAGAGTTAAAGAGCCGCCCTCACGGGGGCGTCTTGAATTGGGACCCTTTCCCGGTCCGACGTGTCTACATCTCTAGACCGGATGGCAGGCAACGTCCAATTGGTATTCCTACTATTAAGGATCGCGTTGTTCAGGGCGTAATACGTTGCGCTCTGGAGCCTGAGTGGGAATCGAAGTTCGAAGCTTCTTCCTACGGGTATCGCTCTGGGCGTCAGATTAATGCCGTTATCTCGCGCATAAATAGTATTCTTATGAGCAACTCGAAAGCTTGGATTTTAGAGGGGGATATATCAAAATTCTTTGATTGCATTGACCATTCTTTCTTACTGTCGCGTCTGGTACATTTACCGGCCTACAATCTAGTAAAGGATTGGTTGAAAGCAGGTATCTTCCTGGAATCGGTTTACTATGAAACCGAGGAGGGCACTCCGCCGGATATAAGGGGGGGTTATTTCCCCTCTTCTAGCAAACATTTGTTTGCACGGTTTGCCACAGGAGTTAGGTATCAAATCTTCGATTTGCTTCCAGGACGGCCCTATATATATAGGGACGTCCGGAAAATTGCGTATACTCGCGAATATACTCGTAGCGCTTGTGTCGGAATTGTCCGCCCCCCCCCCGCAGGGGGGAGGGCGGACAATTCCGACACAAGCGCTACGTAATAAGCGACCTTATTACGCTAAAGCGTCCCTCACGGGTAAGCGACCCCCTCACGGGGACCCCCCGTAGGGGGCCCGTGAGGGGGGCAGGAGACCCCATATATATGGGAGGGGGACCTACGAAATTTCTTCGACAAGGAGCAACCGGACGGTCGTATTTTCGAATTCTATTCGAAAGGGTCTACAATGCTTAGATTCGCGGATGTTTTTGTTGTTTTCTGCCGGAATTCGCGATCGCGACCCTCACGGGGCGAATTCCTAGCGCCTCCCCCGCCCCTGGCGGGGGAGGCGACAAAACAAAAGCGGATGCCATGTCCCTATACGACAAACTTGAACCACTGCTCAACAAACGAGGGTTGGAGCTAAACCACACGAAGTCAAAAGTAACTCCGGTTACGGATGGCTTCGACTTCGTGGGTTTTCCCACCGCCCTAGTTCCTAGGTTCGGGTATTAAAATGCTCTTCTATATGCTTTTCGCCCTGATAAGGAATATTCTTTCCTTAAGCGCGAATTCATGCAATAGAAATGAAGAGGCCAATCTTACGAGCATCCCCTCCTACTCACGAACTGTACGTCCTAGTCTCCCAGCATACAGCTCTTTCCCTCACAGTGTGCGACCGTTAGGCTATTGATTTGAAACCTTTTTATTCTATTTTTGTAATGATCCTTTTTATAAGTTATAAGAAACTTCTTTGTTTATTTATTTTCTCTATTTTTTTTCTTAGATTCTTTGTCAGCTGCTACTTTTTCAGCTGTTGTCAGATCTCTAGGTTTGAAGTCTTTCCCCTTAGAGGGTTTTTGTGCTTCTCTTTTTGGTTTGCCCGGAGGCTTGTTTCGACGTTCTTCTAAATCTGTGGCAAGCAGACTTGTAAGTCTTGTTGACCCACAAAGTTCGTCTAAGTTAGGTATACGTTGCGCATAGCTAGCGCACCCAATTTTTTCTTCTTTTGTAAGTGGTTTGTCTTTTCTCGAAGAAAATTATATCGAAGAAAATCTTCGATTTTCTTCGAGATCTCCGCGTTTTTCGACGAAAAACGCGGACATATATAATTTTCTTTAGGTCCGCTCTCCCCCCGTAGGGGGGTCCCCGTGAGGGGGTCGCTTACCCGTGAGGGACGCTAAAGCTTAATAAGCGCTCGGATTTTTGCGTCCGTCCGAGCGAATAGCCCCGAAGGGGGGGAGCGACGATCCCCTAAGGGGATCGTTCGCTCGTACGAGAAAACTCGAATATTTTATCCCCCGCGGATATAAGGGGGAAAAAATTCGACTTTTTTCCTGTTTCAAGTTGAATGTTAATAATTCTTGGTACGTCAGTAACCTCCAGCTTTTGCTGAATGTTTCCCCTTGGTGAGTTTGGGTTACTGTACATTCTACCGTTTTTCTTGCGGTATTGTTCAGATGGACTCCGAATTTAGCAAAGACTTTTCTTATATAAATGTCGTATTTCTTTGCTATTGTTTTGAAGCATGAATATCTTAGAATATAGATCCATCTGTTTATACGGCTAGGTTCTCTAATCCATTCTACGTAATATTGACTTGTGCCTCTTAATACGCTATTATATCTTTCGATGATGATGTGCGTGTGGAGGCCTGAAAGCCAAGGGAGTTCTCGTGGAAAACCTCTTTTGTCACAATATCCTTTAAGATGCATCCGGTTGATTAACCGTACTCTGTCTGGACTTGCTTTTACGGGAAGTCCTCCTGAGTGTGACAAAATAATTCTAGAGCCTTTTCTTAGGTATACTAGTCTGCTTCTGATGGCTCTTTTTAGTACAAAGCCCAGAAAATGGGCGGGTTCTTTTCTTATGTCTGTGATCATGGTCTTGTTTTCAGACAGGCTTAATCCTAAATTAGTTTTGAGGAAAGCAGCTATTTTTCCTTTTAGGACTTCGGCTATTTGGTTGTCGCAGTTGGTTAACATAATCCAATCGTCTGCGTACCTTGTGTAGTATAACCTGAGTCTGATTTTGTTTGAGTCGAAAGAAGGCATGCGACGCCTCATATGTCTTGTGATCCTAATTTCGCGAATTATAGCGTAAATATCCCCTATTTTTGTAGATGGCTTATAAAAGCCCGTAGGGTTGCTAAATTCCTGTTTTCTTTTCTTAAGCTCCTTGGTGAGAACCAGTACCTTGTAAGAAAGGCAAGAAAGGCAAGAAAGGCAAGAAAGGCAAGAAAGGCAAGAAAGGCAAGAAAGGCAAGAAAGGCAAGAAAGGCAAGAAAGGCAAGAAAGGCAAGAAAGGCAAGAAAGGCAAGAAAGGCAAGAAAGGCAAGAAAGGCGTCTTCTTGTTTTGCAGATTTTTCCATGCTCGTTTTCTTTAATGCCTTTTTTCTTATTTAGGTCATTTAGGTATTGATGTAGATCATTCATGACGTAATTGTCCAGATCCAACATGTAGATATTGAAAAGGACTGGGCTATCTATACCTCCTTGTGGTATCCCGAGTTCTGGGGCGATTCTATATTCCCCATCTACGTAGTCGTAGTCTAGTCTTTTTTTCATGTCGAAGAAAATCCTATATTTATAGGATTTTCTTCGAGATCTCTAGGTCCGCTCGCAGAGCGGAGCTCTACGAGCGAACCTACCCCCCCGAAGGGGGGGAGCGACGATCCCCTAAGGGGATCGTTCGCTCGTACGCGTTTTTCCTATATATAGGAAAAACGCGGACATGAACCTCATGAATCTGACGTCTTGTATTTTTCCGTCTAGTTGTTTTAGCATGATTTGCTTTATCACGTTGTTGCCCGTGAGGGCGGCGCAGCCCTCACGGGAATATCGCCTTCAACGGCTCGTAATAGGCCTTGTGTTTTACCTGATGTTAAGCCCACTATGGCATCGTGACTTGATTTATTTGATCTGTAACCGAAAGAGCGGTTCATTTTTGCGAAGTAAGGTTCCCAAATAGCTACTAGTACCATTTTTATAGCTTCTTGTACGATTCGATCCATAAAGGGAGGAATCGTAATGGGTCTTTTTTTTGTTCAATCACCAGGTTTGTCAAGCCAGATTCTGCGACTTGACCCCCTATATAGAAAAGGGTAGTCGCCTTTCAATATTAGGAAGCCGGCGTTGTAGATGTCTCTGAGGCTGAAGCCATCAGGGAATATATTTTTTACATAATATATTCTCTTTTGCGCCGGGGTGTAATTATCAAACGTGTGTTTGTCAACGGGAGAACCCTTGGCCATAGCACCTTTGTTTCCTTTTAATCTCTTGTAAGCCAGTATAAGGGTCTCTGGTCTAGAGATTATCTGTAATATTTTTTGTGTTTTCCCTATATTATAGGGGCTTCTGCCCCTTAGCGTAACACACATGTTTGTTGTAGATACCATTAAGTATTTTTCCGGTTGTACTTTTTTGATCACCGTCCAATCCGAGTTGGCGGTAATAGTCAAGTATCTTTGAGACGCTTTCTAATCGTTTAGTAGCTAATCTCCCCTTTTCGGCTTCTAGGTATGTATACTGTTTCAGGTTTTTACCTTGAGCTATGTAGTAGCTAGTATCCATCATCTTTTTAGCCTTTTTCTTGTCGTAAACGACCGTTGCGGTCAGTTTTTTCTTAAGGTTGAGTTTCTTTTTGATCATTTTTTTTTTATAATAGTTAAGGTTTTTGATTTCATATTTCATATAATGAAATCCCAATCTTCTCGAGGCGGACCCATGCGATATTTACACACGTTATTATGGACCTGAGCTCCTTTTTATCGATCCGGTAACAGCGCGAGACGTAAGCTTACCGGGCGTATAAAGATCGACGCTGCGATCGCGTAGGGTCTCTCGATCTCTGTAAGGCTAGCGCCCCGGATAGGATCAGGGTCCTATCTTTAGCGCCTCTCCGCTCTCGAGGATTATCCTAGCACCCCGGAAGCCCCGGGAGTGCCTTAGAGCGTTCGATATGTTTGCACATTTCAATTAATGAGATTGTCGGAGCCAGCTATATAGTGGATCTTAGTAACTCTCTAGGAAATTACATAATCAGTTTGGTACCCCGCTTTCGTCGGCAGTACTTCCCTCCGGGGCGATACATGAACCTTCTCGACCAAGACGGCTGTTTGGTCAAGGTATCTTTCCCCTGCCACTTTGGTTGTGGTTTACGCGCGGATGGACGTAGCACTATTTATGGTCAAAACTTAAGTTAACATCCTTATATCTCTTCACCTCGCGCCGAATGTCATACGACAGGGTCGGCGCTTCTCTAATCCCACAATATGTCCGTTCTGTTCATAATTTCTGATCGTATGTCTATTGTGGGAGCGACATGCTATGGTCCCCTGCTCGGTTTCCCTGCAAAGTAAGTCGCAAGGCTTCAGTCCAGGTTGGGGACCGACTGTCTTATTTCATACACAGCGTTGAAATGTGAAATCTGGCAGTTTCAAACCAACCCTCTACGCAATTGTACACTAATTGTGTAGATGAGGATGGTTCGGCTTTATCGAATAAATTTTTATAGAAATTTATTCGATAAACTCGTACGAGCGAACGATCCCCTTAGGGGATCGTCGCTCCCCCCCTTCGGGGGGGTAGGTTCGCTCGTAGAGTCGGAATTGGGTCGGATTTGGCCGTAGGCCAAATCCGCCGGCGTAATTGGCGCACGCCAATTACGACGCCCCGTGAGGGACGCCAATTCCGAGCGCGTAATTTGCGTCCCTCACGGGGCAAACCCGTCCCGCCAGGGGCGGGGGACGCGTCCTCCGTCGGATTTTTGTAGGTTCGCTCTCTTGCCCATATCCCGCGAGGTCGCTTACCCGTGAGGGACGCTAAAGCGTAATAAGGTCGCTTCCCTCACGGGTACGGAGCGCTTGTCGAAGGGATTTACGCGTCAGGCGCGTAAATCCCTTCGAGCAACTCGCAGATCTTCGAACCCCCTTTCTCAAAAGGGGGTTCGAAGTCTGCGACTTGCGTCGGAATTGTCCCCCTCCCCCCTGCGGGGGGGCGGACAATTCCTAGCGCTTCCCTCACGGGTTTGTCCCCCCCCGTAGGGGGGAGGGCAAACCCGTGAGGGAAGCGACCTCTGCGAAGCGCTCAGTCGGAATTCGCGATCACGATCGCGAATTCCTAGCGCATAATTTGCCCCGTGAGGGACGCAAATTATGCGACCTACGTCGGATTTTTGTAGGTCCGCTCTTAGAGCGGACCTACAAAAATCCTAGCGCTTATTACGCTTTAGTGCGAAGCTTCAGCGTAGGTCGCATAATTTGCGTCCCTCACGGGGCAAATTATGCGCTAGGAATTCGCGATCGTGATCGCGAATTCCGACTGAGCGCTTCGCAGAGCGCAAGCGCTCCGTAATAAGCGACCTGAAGTCGGATTTGTCCGTGGACAAATCCTAGCGCATATTACGCTTCAGCGTAATATGCGACCTTCGCACTAAAGCGTAATAAGCGCTCGGATTTTTGCGAACGCAAAAATCCGACACTAGGATTTTTGCGTCCGCAAAAATCCGACGAAGGTCGCAGAAATTGCCCCGTGAGGGACGCAATTTATGCGCTCGGAATTGGCCCCGTGAGGGGCGCCAATTCCGACTCTCCGAGCGAATCTAGCCTCGCGAATAGCGGGGCTATTCGCTCGGACGGACGCAAAAATCCTAGTGTCGGATTTTTGCCCCGTGAGGGGCGCAAAAATCCGAGCGCTTATTACGCTTTAGTGCGAAGCTTCAGCGTAGCTGAGCGCTTCGCAGAGCGCAAGCGCTCCGTAATAAGCGACCTTACCCGTGAGGGACGCTTTAAGCGTAATAAGCGACCCCCTCACGGGGACCCCCCTACGGGGGGAGAGCGGACCTAAAAAGTCGAATGTTTTCCCCCCGAAGGGGGGGAAAACATTCGACTTTTAGAGTTAGCATAGCCCCTGATGATGGGGTTTAGCTTAGCAATTAATAACATAGGAGAATGACCGTGAGTCTTGGTAAAGACTCCTTTGATACGAGTTTTAATCTTATCAACGGATTTCTTACTGGGGATAATGTATAGTCCAGTTCGATTATAATCGTAGGAAAAACCTCGGCTTTTATCTCGGCAAATAACTCTTTTTGGGTCGAAACCGTCTTGAGCTAATATGCAGATATTATATCCAAGGAAATCGAAACCTTCCACAACGTGTTGAATTGAGGTTTTGGCTTCTGATAATTGCATTCCACGTTTGAACAAGATCCCATTTAGTCGTCCCCTTATGTCAAGAGCAACCTGTTCTGACGAACATAGTATAATAAAGTCGTCGGCGAATCTGATAATCACAGGGCCTGCTTGTGAAGTGTAACCCTGTGAGGTAAATTTTACACCAATTTATTCTTCAAGGCCATGCATGCAGATATTGCATAATAGTGGAGACAGAACACCCCCTTGAGGTGAACCTGTATCAACTGAATACCAGACTTCGTTGTAAGCGACGCCTGCTTTAAGCCATTTTCTGATCATGTTGGCGCCCCCCTGACGGGGACCCCCTACGGGGGCCCGTGAGGGGGGCCGGGAAGTGTTGAATCCTTTCTAATAGGAATTCATGTGAGATATTGTCAAAGCATTGTGAAATGTCCGCGTCTATCACCCACTTGCGGGATCCTTCCTTGTTTAGAGAAACGTAGATTCTGTTAATGGCATCATTAACAGATAGGGCCGGGCGAAAACCGTAGCTGCTGCTTTCAAATGTAGCTTCCCATTCCGGCTCAAGTGCGTTTTTGTACATTTGGTCGCTTATTACGCTAAAGCGTCCCTCACGGGTAAGGTCGCTTATTACGCTTTAGTGCGAAGCTTCAGCGTAGGTCGCATAATTTGCGTACGCAAATTATGCGCTAGGAATTCGCGATCGTGATCGCGAATTCCGACTGAGCGCTTCGCAGAGCGCAAGCGCTCCGTAATAAGCGCTCGGATTTTTGCGTCCCTCACGGGGCAAAAATCCGACACTAGGATTTTTGCGGACGCAAAAATCCGACTGGATAACGCGATCGAAGACTGTTGGTATTCCTATCGGACGTTGACGTCCGTCTGGTTTTTCGACGTAGATTCTGCGCGACGGCAGTGGATCGTAGTCTACCATTAGACTGCGAAGCCTTTCCAGTATGCCAAGCCTTTGTTTGGGATTAACAGCTACGTCGTCGTCGATTCCTGGTGTATTTCTACCTTTGTTATACGTAACGTGACGTATACTCGAAAGAAAGTTAGCTTCTGATTTCATATCCGCGTTTTTCGTCGAAAAACGCGTACGAGCGAACGATCCCCTAAGGGGATCGTCGCTCCCCCCCTTCGGAGGGGTAGGTTCGCTCGTAGAGTCGGACCCGTGAGGGTGGCGTATGCGTCGTAATTGGCGTGCGCCAATTACGCCGGCGGATTTGGCCCCCGTGAGGGAGGCCAAATCCGACCCAATTCCGAGCGCGTAATTTGCGTACGCAAATTACGCGTCCTCCGTCGGATTTTTGCGTTCGCAAAAATCCGAGCGCTTATTACGGAGCGCTTGCGCTCTGCGAAGCGCTCAGTCGGAATTCGCGATCACGATCGCGAATTCCTAGCGCATAATTTGCGTACGCAAATTATGCGACCTACGCTGAAGCTTCGCACTAAAGCGTAATAAGCGACCTTATTACGCTTTAGTGCGAAGGTCGCATATTCCGCTGAAGCGGACCCGTGAGGGATGCGCTAGGATTTGTCCGCGGACAAATCCGACTTCAGGTCGCTTATTACGGAGCGCTTGCGCTCTGCGAAGCGCTCAGTCGGAATTCGCGATCACGATCGCGAATTCCTAGCGCA
>Ga0307945_1000108_pt1 | contig 44982 bp, 45 predicted proteins | sample OrgLakmetagen228_FD_201818 | JGI IMG/M metagenome (GOLD analysis project Ga0307945, IMG submission 201818) | Saline water microbial communities from Organic Lake, Antarctica - #228 | ecosystem: Environmental > Aquatic > Non-marine Saline and Alkaline > Saline | place: Antarctica: Organic Lake...
CCCCCCCGAAAGACACCCGTTCAGACATATTCTTTTCATGTATGTCTGGATGAGGTGTTTTAAATAGTCAGAAAATATTTTAAGTGTCACGCCCAAGGGCAAGGCAGTTCATTGAAGATAGTGCTATCTGTTTTTTTAATTAGCCCAGTAGTCTACTCGATGCTCAGCCAGATGGTTGAGTGAAAATCCCAGACCTGGAGAGGCGCAACAGCCGACCTGTGGTGTGTTTGTGTGTGTGTGTGTGTGTGTGTGTGTGTGTGTGTGTGTGTGCGCGCGTTACAGTATATGTCAGCATGTAATAGCAAAGCTGGATGAGAAAAAGAAAGAGGGGAATTTCCAGTTCAATGGGCAGTTCCCCGCCTTTGCGAGAGGGATTTGCCCCTGGCATAAACCATCCTTCAAAAACCATTCTTCAATAAATTAATTATGTTTGTTGATGTGCTGAGTCTTGTACAGTGATTAAGTCAAGAATTAGAGAGAAGAACAAGTCAGAAAGAAGAACAAGTCAAAATAAGAAAAACTACGCAAGCAGTGAAAACCACTCCCCACATTGATTAAGGAAAAGAAAGCCACTTTGGTACCAAGTACCGTTAAACTCCTTCACCAGCAGACAAAAAAGGCCCAGTCAGAGAGGTCCAACAGAGTACCAGAAGGAGAAAAGAACTAAGAGCAACTGAAGCTTGCTGTTTTGTGTCCTTTTCTTTTTCTTTCCTTTTCTTTTTACTGTTTTGTCCACCCAATGAATGCAGAGACAACATCCCTCCCACCTGGAGAACAAAAACAGGAAAGGCTACTAATGGCGATTGGGTGGTTGGGAGGTAAAGGCCTGCACACCATCAGGAGTAGTACTTCTTTTTCTAGTGCTGTTTTTTAAAACCGTCCTCACCTGTCACACCTAGTCAGTGGCAGCGACGAAATCATGCGGCAAACAGGTGACAGCACTGAGAGTTTCTGTCTGTCTTGTTAAAAAAAAGTGGATGTGCCTGCCTAATTTGTAACCTTTATCTACTGATTTGATCATTCATTGATAATAAGTGAGGTCGTCCCCACGGCTCAGCTGGACCTCTCTTTCTTAGTCAAAATGTGCCAATAAGCCGATTTTTGCTCGATCTCCCTGGTGCAAAATAAGGCGCGGGACTTAATGGAATTTGAGAGTTTGACATTGTCACGGTACAAGAATAGACATCATTGCTCACACAGTAGAAATTTGGCCATGATACTTTGGTCTGCAACTCTGGTATAAATCTGGGGCCATGGGGAAGCACAGGGGAGCCCAAACATTGTAATTGTGTAAAAGTGACTCTCTTGTTATCTAAACCTTTAGCTCACTGTGCTCCTTTCTTGTTACCCTAGTATGGGCTCGTAATCTCGTAATGCTGAGAGTGACATATTGGCGCAGCTGCGTTTTCTGTAGGGGAACTCTCTCTTCTCTTTGGGTTGTGTTGGAGTTGGTTTTGGCGCACCAGTCATCGCAATGGCTTAGCTGCTTTTATCCTGGCTAACTGTTAACTTCCCTAATTTTTATGTTGAGTGCCTCGCGGTGGTATAGCTAGATCGGCCCGTTGCCTTTTTCCTCTTTACTCGTCCTGTCTTCCTAAACTTTGTTCTTTTCACATAGGCACCAAAGTACGCAGGCTTTCCTTCCTTCTTTCTTTCCCGTGCTTGACCTTCTCGTAAACGTTTTGCCCTTATTCTTATCAACCTGGTTGTCCCCCCTACTTTCTTTTTTCTCTTCCAGCCTGCCTCTCGTGCTCCCTTTTAATTTATCAGCTTTCAATTCGTTTTCAACCTCGTAGTAGGGAGTTTGCTATCTCCCCTTGACCTATGTAATACGCCAACACACAAAAAATTGTAAAAGCTTCTGGCCTTGGCAGGTCAGCTTATTCCACCTGATCCAGGCAGCCGGCACAGCCAGTAGAGAAGCAGCGCGGTCGCCCCCGCAAGCAGCAGCAGCAGCAGCAGCAGCAGCAGCAGCACCTGAGAAGAAGTTGCTGCAGCTCTGCCATCCAACCCAATCCTCCCCCCGCTAAAGCGCACAAAGCACGGCAGCAGCACACAAACCATACAGCGCCATGTCACCGGAGTGGTTCAGCTTGCAGCAGCTGCCACCTGAAGCTCATGGCCATTTCCTGGCATCTGTAGTTGGCTCCAAACCTTTTTCAACTGCAGCAGGTCAGAGTGGCAAGCTTTGCATAGGGAACTAGCCTGTACATACAGCTCCTGCTTGCAAGGCGCCCCATCAGATCAGTGCAGTGCTCAGCACATACCAGCAAGTTTGGTTTGTTTAGTTTGGATTACAAAGGCCTCCAGCCTGGCATGGCTGCTCAACCTATAGGTCCCAACAAATAAATTGATCAAAAAGATCGACAGCTGCTGCACTAATGAATTTGAAAACCTCTAAGTTACGTGGAGGTGTTTGTGGGCAGAAAATCATGAAATAACGAGTCAAGCATATGTCCTTGCACCAGCATTTTGAGACATAAATTTGGGAACAGGAAAGCCTGAAAGGAGCTCCAGAAAGCACATAGGAAGGACACCGGGCACTCAAGAAAGTTTGCACAAATGAACTCTCTGGAACACCTCTGATAGCCACATGCAGCCACATTGAGCATACTCTCACTTACAAGCTCACTTGCAAGCACGCCTGTCCACACTCTAGCCTTGTGGGAGAAGCCTCTATTTCATACCAGCAAGGCAGCAACTCCAGCTTTATAGCGTGTCTCAGCTTGAGTACAAGGTCTGGCAGCTCAGTCAGCAGCAGGGCATTGCATTAGTGACAGAGGTTTGAGGCAGCTGTAGCGCGTCAGAGGTGAAGGAGTACCTTACCAAAAAGAAGAGCAACAGCACCAGCAAAGTCAAGGTCACGGGCAGCAGAAACGAGCAGCTGTTAGAAGCCAAGCGCATATTACTAGCAGAGTAGCAGCAGCAGCAAGGCAATCAGCAGCAGCCCAGTAGCCGCCTGCGCAGGGCTGCTCGGAGAGGGAAATATATACAGATCTGATCTGAATGGCACTGAAACTGAACAGGCGTGAAATAGCAGCTGCCTCTGTTTTATGTCACTTTTCATCAGTGCATTGGTTTAAATGCACTGCAACTCTCCCCCCTGTGTAACTTTGTGCACACCCATGGCAGGAAACATGCTAGTAACATGCATGCATACATGTGTATAACGTCAGCAGTAAAATTGAAGAAAACTGTAAAGGAGGAATATTTCGAATTTCATTCAGAACTCTGGGTTGCGAGTCCATGTTGGAAACTGGGGGCCGCAGGCCCCCGCCAACAATTTCTACAATTTAACATTGATCATTTTAGACAAATTTGTCCAAAAACGCTACCTTGCAAATTCCGCACAGTTATGAACTCCCACTGCAACCAGGGACAGCAATGGCTTCGGCCTGAAACTTGGAAGTACATGAAATAAGAAATAAGCTAATAAGGCATACTGCAAGCTCAAAGTAATGTTTCTGGCATGCACTTGGCTCAAAAAGCTTTTTGGCACAGCTTGGGTATACCAGCCACCATGGGGACGACCGTGAGCATTTGCAGAGGTACTAATTAGGGGAGATCCTAGGGGCGTCCCTCAAAGTACCCCACTCTCCGTGTGAGGTCTCTGACCCTATTTCTACTCATATTAACGTGTAACACAAGGAGACCGAGGATGTCTGAGTAAATGGTCCCAGCTGCGGGAAGGGAGTATTCAGTAGCTAACCATATTAATGTCCGCTTACTAACCTCGGTTACCATGGCTTACTGTAACCACCACTTACCACCGCTTACTTTACGGTGGTTACCAGTAAGCCAGGAAGTGGATACCGAGTAGTAAGCCTGATAAGCCAGTCTGGTAACGGTCTCTAAAATTCCGACGGACAGCGGTGTGGCAGCCAACCAAAGATGAGTAGCACTAGCAGAGATAGACACATGCACACGAGTATGAGCAGAGAACGCACAGACGTGGATATACAGAACCGGTAAAAGCATAAGGGACCACAGCGAAACAAAAAACTCATTCCTCTGCTGGATGATTTTTCCACCTTGGAGGCGTTTCCTGGTCCAAAGGTAAATTAATTGAGAACCAAAAAGTTCCACGCAATTTGGCTTCTATCCAGACCGTAGCACGATTCGGCCTATGTTTATTTTAAGGCACTTAGTCCACGCTGCCAAACAGATTAAACCAAAGGGTTGTTCCCACCTTCACACAGCCTTAATTAATTTTAAACAAGCGTATGACACTATTGACAGACCCCACCTTTGGGACCATTTGAATAAAAGTTGGACGCCCAATCACCTTATCAACGTTATCAGACAAATGTACGATGGAGACGAGTATGTTTTGATCGAGGTTGCCAGAGCTACTAGTACCAGTAATTCCGCTGTGCCTTTAAGAGGTGTAAAATCCTTTCTCTCTTCTCCTCTTTTTCCTATTCATCAATGACGTGGATGATGATGAGTTTGGGAGTGGCTTTATGGGTGCTGTTACAGGCACTGAGGGGCTCAGGGTTACTCACATGCTCTATGCTGACGACCTGACCCTGACAGCTAATGACCCAGTCCAATTGCAGAAAATGTTGAGACGACTGGAATCGTATGCTGCCAGGAAAGGACTTACAGTAAATGTGCAGAACTCCTACATTTTTTATTTTAATGCGTACAAAAATTCTGCAGTTCCTGTTTTTCGTCTCTACAATCAGGAGCTTGAAGAGAGAGGTTTTTTTACCTACCTGGGAAGGTTATTTGATAAGCACATGAACTTACACCATGCTGCGTCCCATGCTTTTAACGCAGCTTTACGTAGAGTGAAAGAGTTTGGTATTGAAAAGAGGATTTCTGACAGGCCTCATGCGATGTTGTGGATTTTCAAGACATATGCGTTGTCAGCTGGCATGTATGCCAGTCAGATTTGGTCTACGCAATTTCTGAAGCATGACAATGTTTTCAGCAAACCTTTGCAGGTCACACACATGGCGTTTTTAAGAGAATTTTGGGAATTAAATCTACTTCTGCAAACTGGTGTGTGCTTCAAGAATGCGCGTAGGAACCCTTGCAATTTTACTGGTTCAGGTCAGCTGTCAAATTTTGGAACAGGATGGTTGATTCAAACAGCAATACTTTACGCGATGTTATGAAAGCAGATATTTCCCTTGGGAATTCTGGTGCTTCTAATTGTTGGACTAGACAGATGAAGGATGCTTTTGGTGATTTGCAGAATGGCACTGTATACAGAAGCGACTTATTTCAATGCAGGAAGCTAAATATTTCTAATTTGCGCATAGACTTGAGATTCAGGCATCAGGCAGTTTGGAGAGAGGCACATGGTCAAGATCCTTGCTCTTTTAAAAAAAGTCTGTGGCTTATCACAACTGGTTTGCTTTGCCTGAGAGAGCGGTTTCTGATGCTCGTGCACCATTTGTCTTGCCGGAGTATTTGAAGATGGCTCTGAGCAAAAGTGGCATGAGGAACGTAGCTCGGTTCAGGATTATTTGAGGACATGGGTTGAAGTGTGAAACTGGTTTATACGGCAGGAGTCCGGGCAGGAGTGCACGTGTTTGCAATTTGTGTGAAAACGGGAATTATATTCAAGATAAGAAACATATCTTTTCATGTATGGGCACCGAACATTTACGGTACCAGTTCATCCATTTATTTGATACTATTTCTGAAGGTGATATCAAAGGTTTTGTTTTTTCAACATAACTGTCAGGTCAAATTACGGTCACTGCAAAGTATCCTTGGAGGCCTTTCTTGGTCCGAAGGCGCAACTATTGCCTGCCCGTGCAGACTTAACTGCTCTGTCACACGATTCGTCGCTGCCAACGATTGGGCGTGACATAACTCAGAAGTCTACACATTTATTAGTGCAGCTGTCGATCTTTTTGATTGATTTATTTGTTGGGACCTATAGGTTGAGCAGCCATGCCAGACTGGAGGCCTTTGTAATTTAAACTAAACTAATTCAAATTATCAATAAGACTCCTCATTAAGATTAGTCGTTGTGCTAAGCCTCGCACTTTGAGGTTTACCTCTTTCTCATAGGTTGAGCAGCCATTCCAGGTTGAATGCCTTTGTAATCCAAACTAAACTAAGCCTCGCACTTTGCAGTGGCGGTGATTTGATGTGACATTTCGCTGAAACGTCTGTTCAAATTAGCAGAATCATGGCTGTGCAAAACTTTGCAGAGTTCATAGTGCCCTGCTGCATTTTCTGAGGGGGCTGTTTCTTCATTGAATAAGGTAACTTCATAGTAATTGATACGACTTTTTCAGGTTTGTGGTAGTTGCAGGCATTCCATGCTAAAATTTATGGGAAAGACAAATAATCGAGGGAGAGACAGAAAAGTGTATCAGGGCCTTATCATCAGGGCCTGGTTAATAGGTGTCTAGTCATGCAAAAGAAGGTCGACCAAGGAAGAGAGGTGTGGCAATGAGAAAGCAGGCTGTATCGCGTTGCCTTCTTCCTCTAAAACACCATTGCGCAACAGGCCAAGCAGGTCTGTGCCTGATCCCTCAAAGGCTTCAGCCAGCCCCGGGATGCATCCCAGGGACAAAGCACGCAAGAGGGCCAGCGACATCAGGTTCCATTGGAGCTTGCTGAGGCTGGGCACAGGGCCGGGGAACACCAGCGTGTTGAGCGCGTAGCTCAGGCGCTTATCCACCTCAGATGCGTACGCATGTGCATGCAATGCACGCAGCAGCCGATGCACATGGGGCTCCAGCAGGCCTGAGAGTACTGCCCGTGCCTGCATGTTGTGAGAGTGGAGGGAGGGGGAGCTGACGGCTGCTTCTTCTGACTCCGCCCTGCTGGCTGCTCTGTGCTCAGGTGTGGATTGGCTGTGCTGAGTGGCTGTTTTGGGTTGCAGGCAGGAGAGATAGGAGATGGTGTCTTGGGTAATCCACGCACTAAGGAGAGACCACACAAAGTTGAAGGGCGACAGCTCCACACGAAACGCTTTTGGTGGGGGCCCGAAGAACGGCGCTGCTGCTTTGTGAGCCGCCTTGCTGGCCTCAACTTCTTTCTTGTCTCCGTCTCCCCCTTCCTCCTCATCACTGCTAAACACAAAGCTGAGGCCAGGCCCCCCCCTTCCATCGCCCTTTTCCCCGTCTTCATCACTGCTGTCATTATTACTGGAGTCAGATCTAGAGCCAGCCTTCTCCCTGCCGTCCAGACCCCACCCGTCTTGCCCCCTCCCTCCCCCTCCCTCACCCTTTTCTCTCTTTCTTACAGGCTCATGCACATCGCCCCCATACTCGCCATCCTCGTCACTCCACTCCTCCTGCCCATCACGCTGTTCCCTGTCTTCCGCATCACTCTCGTCTTCGCTCTCTCCCAAGCTTTCACCCGGATGCTGCCCTCTGCCCCCTGCTGAAGTTGGAGAGGCTGCTCCCTGCTGGATGGCATCAACAGCTGCCAGCTCCTGGTGGTAGGGACAGAGGGAATCAAGAGAATGATGAGCACACTTGGTACCTCTATTATTGTGTGAATGTGCCTGATGAGCTTAGCAGCCACAACCTGAACCCAAGATGTGTCACATCTTGTCGTATATGCCTGAGAGAAAGGGTGTCTGGATTGCAATGGCTGGTAGCTGCCATGTTTTTGAACAGGCCTCTGATGTCCCATTTATCCTGAAGAATAACTCCGTATGACCGGCAAAGAAGGCCATGATAACGTGCACACCCTTGTCTGGGCCTAACTCAACACAAATTCTTTGATCCTTGTGTTTCAATTCACAAAATGACCAAAGGGCAATGCCTATATTCTAGGTAGAACAGGTGTGCGCAATATACATTCCTTTTTATTAATAAGCAAGACACCCAGAGGGGTACAAGATGAAGCACAGCTTAGCACAAGGGCATCTAACATGACGAGACTTGAAAAAGGAAAGAGCTTGCTCAAGCCAATCAGCGCTTATCAGAATGAAACGATGCTTTTGGGAAAGGCTTCAGCTCATACCCTTGCCGAGACCACAAATGTCTAAGCACAAAAGTAAACATGGAATTCATTGGTTGAATGTTTTGCAAAAGCTGTGCCAAGTTGCCTATAATAAGACTGTTAATATATCCACAATCACCCCGCAGGGTCAAAAAATAGTTGTATGCAGGATGCAATAAAAAAAGTATGGTGTTCTTACACTTCAGATTCCCACATTTGGTACATCGATTTGCTAACTGAAAGCAAGGAGTGCGTTTCAAAACGAGGAAATTATTAAGCTAAGGACATTCAACCCCACTAGTAAATTGATGCTTAAACACTTGTTGCTTACCTATAGCTATGCCTATATAATATATAATACATATCCAATTGATAGGGATTTGAAAGAGATGTGGCAAGAATAATCGACAGACCTTGGTATCATGGTCATGGTTGCCTTTCAGAAATCTCACACACCTGGCCCCGGCAAGCCAAACCAAGGATCGGTCCTCTTTTCGGGATTTGGCATTTAACATAACTTTAGTTATTGAGCCATAAATATGTGTCTGGGGAAGCCCATAACATTTTCCAACGCAGGGTGAAGTTTAGCACCTGTCCACTTAATTTATACTTGAGCTTTAATATCAGACGTATAATCATAGTTGCGTCATTGGTGAACTTACAATTGATTTTTTTGGCAAAGCCCCCCTCGTGGGGGCGTGAGCCCCTAGCGTTGTCTCCTTCCCAACACACTTCACACAGGCCTCCCCATGCCCACCCAGGCCAACCCACGGGCTGAAACTCAACATAGGCTCCTAACCCAAACCTCCACTGTGTCATATAAATTCTGAAACCCTGGGGTGGGGTGTGTGAAGATGTTAAGTAACATTTTGCTTTTGGGGAGTCCAGCCCTCCTCCCCAGGCCCATCCACGGCACCTTCCAGGCTGAGACTTGACATAGGCTCCTAACCAATCTTTTTACCGTGTCAAATGAACTCTGGGACCCTGGGGTGCTGTGTGCAAAGTTTTGGAGACAACTTTTATGTTTAGAAGCTGCAGGAAGCTGCCCACGATTCCTCAGCCAAGTCCCCGGACCACTTCCTGCTGGAGCAATATCCATCAGCACATTTTCCCGGCTGCGGATGCTGCGTCAGAAGTCCTTTGTTGTGTTCTAGCTGCAAAGTTCACGGTTGATTAACAAAGCAGAGTCAAACACTAATTTTGATGGACTAAAATTTTTGTTTAGTCAAATGTTCATGACGCACAGAAATTTGCTTGGATGGGACCCTTCAGGAACGCGATCCGTGTTAGCTTGGAATGTTCGCGGGGCGTGGAGCGCACAGTGCAGGTGCTTGCTGCGCACTGTGTGTTGAAGCAGAGTTCAGACATCGTGGCCAGCCCGGGCACCATGCTCGCACCTGCCCTCTCAACAGACAGGAAACAGCAGGAGCAGCACACCCTCACGCCTGCTTCAGCAAAGGATGCTCTAGCACAGCATCACGCACACCACTGTAGCGTCTGTGGGGCAACAAGGCACACACATACAGGCTAGCACGCACATATGCGCACACACACGCACACATACACATACAAACACACGCATGCGCACACATACACACACACAAACACAAACGCGCGCGAATGTTCACAGGCTCGCACAGCACATGCACACGCACAAACACACGCACACATACAAACGCCCAAACACACAGGCACACACATGCACACACACGCACGCACACACACATACTTGTACACATGCATACACATTCACATGTTGCGCGCGTGATGGGCTTCGCCAATTTTTCAGCATCGCTAGCGACGCTCCCACACTCGAACTTTTCATTTTGGTGGAGGAAATTTATGGTACCCGGTACCAAAGAGGCTCCTTTTCCTTGATTAATGTGAACCTATTGCCAACATGGCAAATTTGGGCTCGCTCATGAAAAGGAAAAAGTAACACTATGCAGCCAGAGAGAACCACACCCCACGTCAAGTAAAGGAAAGGAGCCACTTTTGCTTTGAATACCGTGTGCAATGAGGACTCTAAACCAGCCGCTTTGGGGGGGGCTGCTCTCCTTAAAAAGTCTGTGCTATGTACACAGTTGCAACCTACACCTACAACGGAGGCAACATTGTAAGAAACATTTACACTGGTGCTTGATTTAAAAAGGCTTTTTAGAGCGACTGCGGTATAGGAAAGCACAAACCAGGCTTCAATTCCGGTTTGTGTACCCCACCACCCTTTTCGTTTGTTTCCTTGTATCCCAAGGAGGCTAAAAAGTTGCCCAGATTTTGCCCAGATTTTGCCTTGCCGATAACATGCAGCAAAAGCACAGATTGTGACGCTCTGTATTATGGTGCTCATGTCTCATGTCAAGTCTGCTTGAGATTGCAGCACGAAACACTCCAGCGAAGATTTGTGACAAAAGCAGTGGAGGAACTTTGATGTTTGGTATTATAAGTTTTTGATGAACGCTCCTCATCCTTTTGCCATGCTTAAAGGAGGTTAGGTCAGCGTTGTCCACACAAACGTGGACGTCCTCTCTCCTTACATTTCACTCCCTCCTTTGTCACCCACAACCAAAAGCGCACTCGACTCCTTCCCATTTCACCCGTTACATACCAAGTACTCACCATCTGCACTTCAAGCTCCCGCCTCATTGCCTCCTTGCCCTTGATGCGGACTAGCTGCGACTGTGGGTCGGGGCGGCCTAACTGAGTCTCGTTGGGAAGACCAGGGGCACCTTGCTGCTGTGTGCCATCGTTTCTGTCCGCAGCCTCAAATGGCTCCTCCTCAACTACGCAGGTCGGCACAAAGTGCGGGGGTGTGACACGCCTCCTGCCCCTGCTGCTGCTCATGCTGTTGCTGGTATCGGTGGAGGCTGTGCTGCAGCTGCTCGTGGCCTTGCCGTTGTTGTTTGTGGCCGTGCTGCAGCTACTGTCCGTGCTGTTGACCAAGCCGCTTGTCTCACAGACAACAAGGCTGCAAGGGGATGCATTGATGGAGTAGGTGCTGTGGAACGGAGCATCCTGCTGTGCAGGAGGTTGTGCTGACGGTGCAGCACGGGGGTGCCTCGCCGAGGGTGCTGTATGTGGGCGTGATGATGGCGTAGGAAGTTGTGAGGCTGCTGGTGCACGTGCGGGGGAGGAAAGCACCGCAGGAGCAATGTGTGGAAAGGCAGCAGCAGCAGGGCTGTGCCCTGTTGCCTGGGCTGCTGCTACTGCTGCTGTGGAAGGGTTTGCTGCAGCTGCTGCGGCTGGTGCTGCAGGAGGTGGTCTGGCACTAGCCGGAATGAAAGGACGGCGGGGGGGAGGCTCAAGCATGATGACTTTGCTGGAGCGCTTTGCTGCCTGCTGCGAGCCAGTGTAAGGCCTGAACCTGCGCACGGGTGCCGATTGCGCAGATTGCGGTGTGACAGGCGCTTGAACTGACTGGTCTCCCAGCAGCTTTGGAGTGGCCAACTCTGTTTCTGTTGGCTGTTGCTGCTGCTGCTGCTGCTCCTGCTCCTGCTCCTGCTGCTGCTGCTGTTGCTCCTGCTCCTGCTGCTGCTGCTGTTGCCCCTGCTCCTGCTGCTGCTGCTGTTGCTGCTGGCGCTCAGCCATGACTTGCTTATTCCTTGCTGCAATGGCTTTGCCCCCCTCCTCTGACAATGCATTACGTGACTGCAGCAGCAGATGCTCCTGCTCAATCTGCAGCTGCTGCTGTTCCCGCTGCTGCTGTTCCTGCTGCTGTTCCTGCTGCTGCTGCTGCAGCTCTAGTCTGTTATCTGCTACTTGCTGCTGCTGCGGCGACTGCTGCGGGGGCGGCGGTGGTGAGGAGCGCGGCGTGCAAGCTTTAAGGGTAGAAGGATCAGCAGTGGCGAAGGCAGAGGCTTCTTCCTCCCCATCCTGCTCAAGCCCTTGCTCCCCTTCTCCCTCCTCCTCCTGTTCTGCCCTCCATGTACCCCTTTTCCCCTGCTTCTGACCCTTCCCCTTACCCTTCAACAGCCGCCTCTCTGCCTTCTTGTCTGCCTTCTCCTTTTTTGCCCCACCCCCTCTCCTCTCACGTGCGGCTTCTCTCACTGCCGCTGCTGCCACTGCTGCACGCTCCGCTTCCTGCTGAACACGCAAGAGGGCCACATTGTCTGCCTCTGCTGTCCCACCCTCCCTCCTAACTACCCAGCCTGCACCACCTGGAAGGCCCAGGGTGCCCACAATGTTGTTGGTGATGCGTGAATGCTTGGCACGCTTTGCGCCTGCACTACTGCAGTCTGACTTCTTGGCATCTGGCTCTAGGGTAAACTGAAACACGGGCACGAGGTGGTCGGGAGAGGGCCTGCGCAGTGGAAAGAAGGGAAAGAGGGAGCATTTATACATAGCTGCGATGGCTGGTTTGTAGGGCCACTAAAAATTATTATTAGACGATTCTTTTGCTTATCATGCACGCCTTTGATGGAAGATTCCAAGATTCAGGGCAGCAGATTGTTTTTGGTGATGCAGAAAGATAAATTGGACACTTCCTGAATTATTAAATCGTGTACAGATCAATCAACAGCCAAGACGTTTCAGGTAAAAGCCAAGTCTTACATATGCTTTGTGGTAATTAGTACATGAGGTCCAGATGCTTCACTTGCAACGGCAAAGCAGTGAGTTGGCAACTAAGGACTCTGCGAGAAGTGCAAGGAAACCTGCAGCTCAGATCCTGGCAAGTGCAGGTATGACACTTTTTTCTAAAGTCGAGGCCATGCTTGCGAGTACAGGCCAGGAGGGATCAGAATTGACAACTGCCCATAAGAAAAGTTGAGATAAGACTCTGCATGCACATTCTCTCGACAGGGTGGCCCCACAACACCCCATAAGTGGCCTTGGCATTACTCCCCTTTGAGCACCTCACCTGCACGGCGCCTTGGCATCGAACAGAAACTTGTGGTTGTAGTGCTCTGCAAAGCGTACACGCTTGGTCACCGGGGGTGCACACCTTCCATCCTTGGCATCCTCCTGCACAGCCCCTGCCTGTTGCTGCTGCTGATACTCTTCCAGCTGACTTTCAGCACCCTCTGGCACCCCCTCCTCTCTTGACCCCCACAGCCCCCCTCTAATTCCCCCTGCTAAACTTCCCTCCCGACCCTCCTTTGTTCCTGCAGAAGCAGCTGCAGCGGCTGCGCTGGCTGCAGGTGTCTTACGTCCCAGGGGCCTTTGAACAGAAGGCGAGCAGAGCGGTCTCCTTGGGCCTGGGCCACCCTCCTTACCCTTTTGCTTGCCACTGCTGTTGGCGGCTGCACTGGTGCTGCTCATGCTCTTTTGCATGCTGCTGCTGTTGGAAGCGGTACTATTGCTGTTGCTGGTGGTGGTGGTGGTGGTGCTGCTGCTACTTGCTTCGCTCTCACAACCCCCCACGCTGCTGCCGTTGCTGCTGCTGGCTCCATCACTGCCAGATCCTTCGTCACGCTCAGAGCCACTACTACCACAACAAGTGCTGCCTTCAGTATGCTTTCTGCCAGCAGCAGCAGCAACAGCACCGCACTCAACACCCTGGCATACTCCACCAGTTGTCTTCACTGCACTTTCTGTGGCAGCCACTTTTGCAGCAGCCGCGGCGGCTGCTTTGTAAGCGGACTCCCCTGCTGCTGCAGCCACCCTTGCTGCAGCAACTGCTGCGTTGGCTGCCATTCCTGCACGGCCTGAGCCAGGCACGTAGCCCTCCACCGCAGCAGCCCTGTGTGTTCAGATGCATGCAGGGTTACCTGCATCACGCGCTGCTAGATAATGTGCGCGCCCCAAACACGTAGCCGTAAGCGCAACCGATGAAAGCAAACGTGCTTGGATCCTTGATCATCGATGCTATGCAGGAGGAAATGCAGTAGCAGAGCAAAAAAAAGGGCTGGGTTGCAATTTAGAGGAAACATACAACCGCCAAAAACTTACCTGCCCATGTTTCCACCTAAAGCAGCCGCAGCAGCAGACTGGCGTGCGTGGGCCACTGCTACCTCGTGCGCTGTCTGGCTGTGCTCGCGCTCTTGGATGTTGGCCAGCATAGTGGTCACACCATTGACCTGCAGAAGGGAGCATTTGTTGGACAAGGGACGAGAGGGAGGGAATTTGCTTGGTGAATCACACATGATCGTGGGGTACGCATGCAATGTTACCTTGGGCTGCAGCCTGGGCTGACCCCAATCAGGGGCATAGCTGTTTGCGTCAAGAGTGTGGTCAGGTGCATGAGGCACCATGAGTAGCCACAGGGTGGGACAAGGAGCGAAGAAGGAAGGGTTTAATGGAAACTAGCAGGAGGGAATTTACCTCTGCTACTATACTCCCGTGAGCAAGTGTTGAACTACAGGCTCAGGGTAGGCCAACGTGGAGGCCAGAGAAAGGAGCATGCGCAAGTACAGTGAAACAGTCAAAAGCTAGACATGCAACTGTTTATCACACGATTCATTAAGTCAAATGAGCAGCCACTCACCTGGGCAGCTATCTCAGAAGCACTGCCTGCCTCACTTTGAGATGCTCCTGCTCGGGGCTTGTGGCTTGGTAGCAAGCTCTGAGCAGCAGCCTTCAAGCGCTGCAGATTTGACATGCACACACACACGCACATGCATACGTCGTGAGAAGCTTCTGATTGCTGGCTTGATGCTGCCAATTAACCTGGAAGCGCGGATATACGATGCAAGTCTTAATTTAGGTATGTGATCATGCCACACAGCAGCATCAGCGTCACACAGAAACACATAAATTTATGCATGCATACACATACACGCATTTACGCATGCACACAAGTACACACACACAGAACACACACACCAGTCCCCCTACCTGCATGGGGTCCCCCAGCATGGCAGAGTAGGCGGCTATATAGGCCTGGCAGCTTGCGCTACAGAAACGCTCCCTCTCCTCATCTCCCTCCCTCACAGCTATGCTGTCAGGCAACGCCATGAAGCGCTTGCTGTGCTGCTGCAGCTGTTGCTTGCTTTTCTGCCCCTTGGAGAAGACCTGCTGCTGCTGCTGCTGCTGGGAATATTGCTTAGAGAGTGGCTGTGTGCTGCATCTTGGGTTGCCACACTTGCCCGCAAGAGCACGTTCCTCTGCTACCTGCAAGGGCAAAGAAGATGTGCGGCCGTCGCCTCGGAAGCCTGGCTTACATCTGTAGAATCTTTTCAAGGTGCTGTGCGTTGTCTTGCGTTATGGGTTTTGCGTGGCAAAAAACATGCAGGCTGAAAAGAAGCCTAAAAGTTATCTGCAACTGTCGTTTATACACACTCAAACATGCAACCGCCCCCCCCCCCCCAACCTCCCCCTCCCCCTCCCCCCACACACACACCTGCATGAGCTCCTCCCCGCTGAGTGGTGTGGTGCGCTGTGCCAGCTCCCCCTCATCTCGTGCCTCATGCTCAAGCAGCAGCAGCATGGCTTGGAATGCAGCTGACCTTCGCCTGGCCTCTGCCGTGGCAGCAGCACACTCCTCAGGGAGGAGCTTGTGCGTGCCTCCAACCTCCACCACCTTGCCCCCCATCCCTTCACCCTCCTGTGTCTCTGGAGAGCCAACTGCTGTGACGCTGTTTGCTAAGTCCCTCCCTCTACCTCTGCTGCCTCTGCCTCTCCCTCGGGCGCCCCGTACAGCAGACGACCCTTTCACTGAGGCCTCCTTGCTTGGATCTGAACCCATGCTTCCTTCCTGTACGTGTTGCTGCGCAGAGAGGACAGGATCTGCATCCGTGATGGAGGTGGGGGTGGTGCTGTCTAGGATGGGGGAGGCAGCGCGAGGCAGTTCCAGTCCTCGACTGGTCTCTGGAACATGCTCGCCTCCTCCTTGGCCTGCAGATGGATCCTCCCCTGCTGCATAAAATTGATAGCATGCTCAGTGCAAGGAGTACTTGTCCAGCTGGACACAACTGCACGCATAAATCAGTGCAGACGCTTAACCTGTTAACACACTTACCCTCGTCATAACTGAAAATGGGCAAGTAATCCATTAAATTTATAAATTTATTATACAAAAGGGGTGTGCCTGTAATTTCTCGAAGATGGCACAAATGCTTATGTTACAGCCTCCCTCTCTCCTCTCTGGAATAAGAAAAGGCAGACGAGTAGCTGCAGCCTCGAGACCCCAGTACTCCTTGCTTCCAATCCGCACGACACGTTGCCATGCACAACAGCAACCATCTGGTGCGCTTGCTCCCTGTGCAAGATGCGCACATGGTTGGATTTGCGCACACTCACAGACATAAACAAACACACATACGCACAGGCACATACTCGCACAACACTTGCATGCACTCATTTAGCAAGATACGCCGGACAGACACGCATAAATACACAAACAAATAGGTGCACACACACACACACACACACACACACAAACACACACACACACATACACACACAATAATTTGCTCTCCATGCGCGAACACATTTGCGTTCATATTCACGCAGATGCAGATCTAGCTTCTGAGTTTTCCTCCTTTGTCCTGCGAAGTGGACAGGCCAATGAGGCCGCCCCGGTGACTCCCTCTCCCCTGCTGCCCCCACACTCAGTTGTGGCAGCGCAGATGGAAGCGCTGCAGAGGAATGACTACCCGGAAACTGATGCAGGTGTTGTGCTTGCTTGTACACGCGAACTCATACTCATGCATACAGACATACACTTGCGTGCACGCATGTTGTGCTCACACGCTTTGATCACCTTAAGCATCCTTGTTTTTGAGTCAGGAATGCTATTATTAGTAGCCCGCAAGATTTCTTGGCGCTTGAGTTAAGCAACATGCGTGCTCGTCAGTTCATAACCTGGTGCCACGTCACCATGTTCAGGTTTACAGACGGCGTACAGATTTTCTAAGCCTTACGGCTCAGAGACCTTCATCATAGGCCAGGTAAAGACCCTTCTTGAGTGTATGGCTGTCCGTGGGTTTCCTCCTATGTTAAGACAGCTCAATCGTTGTACATGGCAAGTCCATGCGCTCGATGTTTAGTGTAAGAGTTAGTAAGTTAATTGTCGTCCATCTACTTCTATTCCTACTGTACAAAGAGTGCACATCACTGACTACAATTAAAGATCCCCCCAAATTTGTGTGTCAGGTCCCCAGCTCCTTCCCCCGTGCGCGCTCCTGGATGGCGGCTGAAGAATGGCTTACACCTCAGGAGTTTTCATCTCTGCTCAACGGGTCACCCTACAATGTGATGGTTGGCTGTGAAAGCTGGCGGGTGAGCTTCCCTTTCAATTTTTTGCTAATATAAGGCGTCGAGTCTTCTTCTTTTCACACAATATTATGCTACAGATCACTGTCAATTTTCTCATCTGAAGGGCAATAATTATGTGAGTGGTGCATATTGCTTATTCCCCTCAATTCATTCCCCTCAATTTTCCAGTACCAATGCATTCTTCTGAGCTGTTCTTGTGCGCACCTCATTGTGCGCAGGCCGCGTCTGGCATAGTGTTCACTAGCACACGCAACCACAATAAGGCCGTGCAGGCTGTCCATGTCACAGCCATGCCTCCCCAATTTCCTCCATTCAGCCCTGCTGATTTGCAATTCCCCGATTCAGACAACAACAACAGCAGCAGCAGCAGCAGCAGCAGCAGCAGCAGTATAGGAGCTGATATAGGAGCAGACAGAAATAGTCAGGAGAGCAGTAGTAGCAGCGGCAGCAGAGAAGCATGTGGGGATGCCAGCAGCCAAGGATTTAAACTGTTCGGTGGCCCTCCTCCTGCAGGCGGCGGTGGCGGTAGCAGAAGTTGGAGGCTTCAAGGGGCGGGGAGCAGAGATTCGGATGGCAGACCTAGAGTGCACATGTTTACGTTCTGTTTGGAACGTGTGGATGAAGGGGCACTGAAGGGGATCTGGTACACTGTAGGTGTGAGAGTGGGCGATTACTCGGTGTAGTTTTTTTTCTAATGGGCAGCCTCTCTTTTGTTGATACTTGAAAGTTGTAAGGCTGTTTTCTGGACCTAGCTGAAGAGTGTCAGAAAGTGTTTCAGTATGGATTTTGTAAACCTCTTTTTATTCTTTCAGGCTAGGGTCTTGGCATCAGGTCAAAAAGAGCTGGATGCCTGCATAATGCTGCCAGCTCTGTCACTATGATTCATACCTCATAAGCAATTCGGCTGTTTCATGGCACTTGAGTGTGGGAACATAAAACGAGTGCCACATCCTACTAGGAATAGTACTGATAGGAAAATGGTAGTAGGCACTCGGGGACAGCTGATGCAGTGTTCTTTTGATTAGTTAAGGAGAGTTTACATCGCTGTATATGCCTCTGAGGAGCATCTGATCGGGAGCTTGGGAAAGCCTGCAACCAAACCAAAAAAGGCGCAAGAATAATTCCAGGGAAAAGGGTGAGGCACTCAGCCACAAAAGAGGCAACACGAGACACGTCTGGTTGGTTCAGAGTTGTCCTCAAATGAGTAGGGCTATCCTCATACTGAGGTGGGAAGACAAGTTGGTGCTGTATGTGGAGGCTGGCCAGATGTGATTGTTGGCGTAAATTACAGAGGCCAAGGGGAGATTGCAAACTCCCTACTACGGTGTTAAAACGAACTGATGAAAGTTGATTAATAAAAAGGGAGCAAGAGAGGCAGGCTGGAAGAGATAAAAGAAAGTAGGGGGGACAACCAGGTTGATAAAAATAAGGACAAAATGTATACGAGAAGGTCAAGCACGGGAAAGAAAGAAGGAAACAAAACCTCGTACTTTGGTGCCTAAGTGAAAAGAACAAGGTTTAGGAAGACAGGACGAGTAAACGCAACGGGCCGATCTAGCTATACCACTGCGAGGCACTCAACATTCCGACTAGCAGGTCACTAAGAGTTAATAGCCAGGATTAAAGCAGCTAAGCCATTGCGATGACTGGTGCGCCAAAACCAACTCCAACACAACCCAAAGAGAAGAGAGAGTTCCCCTACAGAAAACGCAGCTGCGCCAAAACGTCACTCTCAGCATTACGAGATTACGAGCCCATACTAGGGACACAAGAAAGGAGTACAGTGAGCTAAAGGTTTAGATAACAAGAGTCGGGTTGTTCTACCAAGAAATGAGCAAGGGGAAGCAGGCCAACCTAGACCAAGATCAAGGCGGTAGACACGCTAGGATGGAAGCTGCAGTGAAACAGCCAAGGAGCCGTTTGGCCTAGCATACACAAAGGGGTGCGTGAGACTGGCCTAGGTCAGAGAAACTGGAGACACTACCTTGGCAGGCTGCAAAGTCTTTTAACCCTTCCGCCAGCACCTGCCTGGGGGAGGCCTCACCGACCCAGGCCAGCCCCTTCCGCCCCTCAACACCGCGCTCCTCAAGCACCAGCTCGACAGGTTCCGTATGCCCCCACCTTGTAAACCAGCAGCACCTCCCAAGCCAGCAGCACCAAAACCAGCAGCAGCACCAAAACCAGCAGCACCAAAGCCAGCAGCACCTCCCAAGCCAGCAACAGGGAGGAGCAATGCAACCAGCTGTGAACAAGAAGCGGCGTTTTTGCGAGCTCTTGAGACCCGGCTGGATAACTTTTTGGTACATATAGATAACAAGTTTGACTCTCTGCAAGTGCTGAAATAGAGCTTGCCTGGTCATCTCTTCCTGCCTGTGTGTGATGCCCTTTTTGATGCTTCTAGACAGGCGCCTGCTGCCTTGCTTCTGGTTTCTAGAGCTGGCTTGACTTTCTTCTGTGGAGCACTGGCACTGCTTCCTTCAGAACTCTCTGTGCTCAGACCAAACCTTTTTCTGCTAGTTCTTAAGCCATTCTTGACTCCTCTCCTTTTCTTCTCCAGCCTAGACCTTTTTTCCGTCTCTTTCTCTTACTTATCATAGACGCTTCCCCTTTTGTTTAGATAGGTTAGGTTGCAGGCTTTTTCCAAGCTTCCGCTGAGATGCCCCTTTTGGGGGCTGCATGCGTCCTTTGTTCTCTCTTCTGCTTCGCTGCGCTTGTTCTCTTGGTACTCCTGGTTTTGTGAGGCTCTCTCAGCCTCTGGTTTCTTGTTTCTGACCATGCTTCTTGTACAAACTTCCTGAGACATATCAACAGCTTTCTTCTCGTTCTCCTTGATGCTTTCTCTTCGTGCTTCTTCAACACTAACGTTCTCTTTCTCTATACACTTTATTCTAGCTTCTTTTTCTGGTGTCTTGTTCAGTCTGGCCTCTTTCTCTTCTTGAAGCTGGCTTTTTTATGCTATAGCTCAACTGCCCTCGCTGGCGGATATAGCTGTGTAACCCTTACCCTTACCCTTAGATAGGTTAGGTTGCAGGCTTTTTCCAAGCTTCCGCTGAGATGCCCTTTGAGGCATATATAGTGATGTAACCTTAACCTTAACCTTTTAACGCGGCAAGGAGAAAATCAATTGCCCTAGTTTCTACAACTGCGGGCTCTAAGCCTGTCATGTTGAGAGCTAGGGGTTTGATGTTTAGCACGCTAGCCAGGACAGGCTTAGAGATGTTAATGCGAACAGTCCAGCAAAAAACCGTTCTTCTTTTAATAAATGGTGTGCATTTTCACAGCGCCAATCTGAAATACAGGAAAGCCGCACTGCTGGCTTTAAACCTAGCACGCCTGCTTGCGGCCAACTTGGCTGGATGCTGGCTCCAGCAATAAGGATCCATGTCAAGTTTTTCACCGGTCCCCTGCCTCTTCTTCCCTACATATAAAGCTTTCATAATGACTCCCTTCTCCTTGATCGAGGCTCAATCACCGTGGAAACATTTTGCTTCTTTCTTACTAATAGGCAACATTAAATGCCACAACTTCATCCTCAGGAATAATAAGCATCATACTCTACCAATGACTGCTCACTTCTACAGGAGTAATTTACTATGTATTCATTCTTGGCGCTTTGTGCCTAACCTCATCCAGCACACCTGGTTGAGAGATCTATATCTTTTGAATTGCTAGACAGAAAAGGGCGGCATTGCTATTGGAGACTAGGCTGAATTATCGCAGCAGAAAGCCTAAAGGATATCCAAATCAGAACGTGATGCATGGAGCAGCACTGAATCAAAATCCAGCTGAGCGCTCCACAACCTTGAGAGATGGGCATAGATCTTGGGCTGAAGGTACAAAGGCCTGCCGCGCCGAAGCTCAGCATCCTCTTCCCCATGTGTGTCCAAATACGGGGATTGGATCACAATTGTCCTTGGTCCGTTGAGCGCTACAATCTGTGTGTCGTACAACGCGCCAGAGGTGGAAAAAAAAGAATTAGTCCTGGGCTGTGGGAAAGGCATGGAAAAGCACGGGGGGTATGCAGTGTGAAATCACCAAAGGCAATCTTCCCACCTTGGTTGTTTTCAAATCGAGCATCAAAGACGAGCCGCAGACCTCCTCCATCGCTAGCAGCTTGCCACCGCCTCGACCGTTCTTGCACCCTGTAGCAGAATCGAGTGGGGCAGGTGTCAAAGCTCAACCTACACATCAATCATGGCATACACCATACACATTTCTTCCTTGTGAATAATTTTACCATTCCTGATGCTTTGAGCAGTAGTGAGAGGTGGGTAATGGTCTAGCAAAGCACATACTCATACAATTATTGCATTGAACCGACCAGTCTTTACAGGCAACAAAAGACCTGACACCTTGACAATGACTTCTTCTTCTTCGAAAGAAACTTTGAAAGAAAAAGAAACAACCATGATTAAAAATCCATGCACCTCCTGTAATTATGCGCAAGTAAGCAAGACAGGACCTTTTGTGTGATGGGTACACACCTGTCCACCAGCTGCAAACGAGCTGGCCAGTTGCAAGATCTAGGCAAGGCTGCTCAGGGGGCTGCTTGCAGTGCTTGCACACCTGCATGCAAGGTAAAGAGCAGGAAAGGGATTGACAGAGCGCACAGGTATATGTTACGTGTGCAAAGTAAATGCAAATGACTTACACTTGCTCATGTCACATATAAAAAACAGCAGACATGCAGGATATCGTTCAAATTCCACACATAAAAGTGCCGTCTTGAAAATCTACGCAGTGCCTTTATCAAAAACCCCAAACACCACTATGCTGTACCTGGCCTTGTCAAGGGCAGTCTGGCCATCCATGTTGCAAAGAAAGTAAGAGCATGTATGCTCTTGTACTCACCTTGCCAGCAAAGTGCAACAGTAGATCCTGGAAGAGCAACGGCAAGGAAACCAGGTGGGGAGGAGCTGGGAGGAGGAGAGGAGTCAGCACCTCCTTGTTGTGGACTGGTTGTTGCCCGAGTACAATCCCTGTCAGAGAAGGATCACACTGCTCTGCGCTTGCTTGCCTGTTACTCCTGCTGCTGCTGCTGCTGCTGCTGCTGCTGCTGCTGCGGTGCATACTGGAATTGCTGAAGGCCCAACGCAGGTGTCCGCACCATCGGTTCATACAGAGATCAGCTCCATACAACGTCACAGCAGCCACGGCACGTTGGAGGTGGTGGCTTGTGTTCCCAGGTACCCCCATGGCTGCACACAACTCATCTACTAGATCGCATGCCCCCTCCCCATCGGGCCGCAGCTCTGTGTAGGAGCGCATGAGGCCCTCGTCGTCAGGCTCACACCCACAATTCTGCCCACACGCACAGTGCAGTGCGTAGGCCCGGACTAGGAACGGCAGGACCTGCACAGCAACAGCGCTCAGCAGCTCGCTGTCGTGCACAGGTCCAGTGCTGGACTTTGGGGGGGTTGTGGTGGTGGTGGTGCTGCTGCTATCAGAGTAACGTGTATACCAGCATTGAATTATAGCCCTGCAGGCGTCACACAGGGAATGTCCAGAGGGGGTAGGGCTGCTGTTGGCTTGCTCCGCTGATAAGTACACCCACGCCACACCCTGCATCACTACTATCGGCATGAGATGGTGAACGAGGGCTGACACGAGGCTCTGGGCAGCGGTGAGGCACCTGTCACCTGGCTCTGTGAGTGGTTGCGGCTGTGCCTCTGTGCCTGCTGGGGCTGTGCTTGGGGCGCTTGCTGCTGGGCTCCCGGGAAGCACTGGCACACTGCCCCCTGTGCTGGCTAGCGCAAAGAGCTCCAGCAGCAGCAGGCTGGGGTCCGACACCTGCAGAGCGTCATGGAAAGGGACAGCAGTAAGGCTAGTGTCTGCGTGCTCAAGTCCCCCCGCTTATCCACCCATATGTCCTGGCTGGCTGTGCCAAAGAAGGGAGAAACTGCACAGGCAGGGAACGCCACTCCAACAACTGTTAAGAAGAAAGAGGCATTTTGGTACCGAATGCCATAAACCCGCCTTTCCACCACGAAAAGAGGGAAAACTGGTTTATGAGGGTCAGGGGAACGCAGGCTTGGCCTGAGACCAGCGCCTGAGGAGAGTTGGTGACAGCACAGGAAGGACACGTCTGGTGGTCTGGCTTGCTAGCGTAATCGACAGAGCGCACATGGAGCATGGAGGCAAGCATATCGATTATTTAATTCAAGACCCACGTTTACCCGAAGTGCAAAGCAATACGTACGAGGGGGCAAGTCTGGAAGCCTGCCTGCGTCTGATGCACTACAAACAGTAGCGTGCAGACGTTGGATGCTACTTGTCGGCTATGAACAGCTGCCTCTTCTTTCTCGAGCACACACGTACCAGCTGAGCCCATGAGCTAGATGCAGCGCGTGTCTGGAGGACAGCAGGAGCCTGACCAGAGCTTACCCAGGCATCCACACTCTCCTGTATTCAGGCAAAGAATAAGATACTCGAGTTGACATAGTCACCCCCTTCAGGCATTGTTTCCGTAGCGTAGACGACTACCTTCACCAGTAAGGCTCATTCATGCTGTGAGAGCAAGGAGGGAGTTATGCATGGTTCGAGTTTGACATAGCAGAGCTTGTCGTGTAGAGCATCAAGTAATTGACATGGCAGAGCTTGTCGAGAAGAGAGCATAAGGAGCAGTCAGTGACCCTTCTAGCTAGAACACGACTTTATTGTAAGCTGATCTGCTTCTTTGTGTAATAAATACGCATAAACTGGGTAGGGATTGCAGACCTTTTAATAATTAGGAAAAATCATCCATGTCCAATAGGGTAATGCTAGGACTTTTTGGGGCGGAGCCCCTGAGTCGTAGTCCCCCTTATGTTATGTCAAGTTTGACTGAAAGATAGAGCTTTGAGCCTCCCAGGCCACCTCAGAGTGTAAAAACTGTATTGATAGAAGCTAATTTTGCGCTGATTCCAAAACACCCCGGTCAAACCCCCCTCCACTCGTGACTCCAAGGGGTCGCGTGTCACTGTTCCCCCCGGGATTCAATTGGGTGTTTTTAATCATATTTTTAGAATGTTTCCCATCATATTCTTAGTCTTTCAGCAGTTGTGTCATTGAGTGTGGTAGGTCTACCCGACCGATGCCAACACGCTAGCAGCGCTTGCAGCAGCAGAGCAGAGACGGCAGCAGCTTCACAGCACTCGGGAGGACAGGCGAGCGAGTGCCTGGGAGAGGACCCGCGTCCAGCACTTGGCACAGCAACAGTCTCAGCCTGGCAATGCCACTCAGCAGGCACAGGAAGCAGCAGCTCAGCCAGAGGTGGTGGCTTTGAACAACCGTATGGAGCTCAGGCGTTCAGAGGAGCAGAAAAAGGATTGCAGCCACCCTGGATTGCTCGTTCATCTGTGAGCACACAGCTGTTGAGGTGCATATCGGAGGTCTTACACACCATTGGCAAGCAAACAGCTTCAGACACGGAATGATATGATAGGGACTGTGCAAACGCAAGAGCGGGGGGGTGAAGAGGGGGCGCAGCCCCCCCTGAATTGACTAACTCATTTGGGTGCCGCTCTTCATTGCAAAGACCAGGCTGCTCAGGTTGAACAGGAGCAGTTGGGGTGCAGAGGGAGTGCAGCCCCCCCTGAATTGCTCTCACTACATTAGGTACAACTTCAATGCAGGTTGCAGCGCAGGCTCCGCCCCATTTTTTTTTATCCGCAGGATCACACCCTACTTGTTTTAATGCAGACACAGTCAAACATCGTACTTTTGAATATTGATTACGCTATATAAATGCATTACACCAAATTTTACTATATATTTTGTATGACGGTAATCTGCATCTATGGCAGCTGCGCAAGGAACCCCAGCGCTTAAGAAGTTACGCTATCAACAGGCGCACGTACATCCTCCCCACCCATACCTGGCGATGCAAGAGCAGCTCCTGAATCACAAAGCTTGCCTCGTAGCGCGGCAGCATGCCTGAAGCCATGCCCACAGCTGGAGGAAAGGCAGGGTGATCGTGAGAAGGCTGGAGCTGGAGCAGCCAGCACAAGGCAGACACCAATTCATGCGCTGCTTGGTCACGGGGCCCGGAAATGGAGTTTGTGCTGGTATCGGTGGTGGTGGCAGCTTGGGCACCATCCCTTACACACCCAGAGCTTCCCAGAGCCAGGCACAGAGCAGTGATGCCCCGCAAAGCTCTCCAGTGGGCCACATCCACTACTGACGTACCTACAAGGGTCAGCAGAGGCTCGTTCCTTGATACACAAATGTTCATGCACAAATGTTGTGCAGTATGTCATGACGAGGCAGAACACAACCACATGATCAGACAGAAAAGCAGCGTCAGCTCCTTTGCTTGTCAAGCACCTCACACAGGTAATAGTGTGATTATCATGTTGTTGGATGAATGCAGCCAAACACACACACACCTGAATGCTGCCCCCTGTCCAGATCATACACAGGTGTTGCAGCTAACACAGGCCTGCGTACAGCTTCCCAATGAGCGAGGTTGTGTGCTAAGAGGGCCCATTGAAGAGAGCCCATCGAAATCTGCGCCAGCATTTCACGTGCCTGGAGGAAGCAGGAAACGATGGTGGATGGTGTGTGTTGATGTATGTCAGTTTACAAGCCTGTGTGTCTATCTATGCCTTTATGATTGTAACACGCTAGCTTCCAGGTTTGGCAATTAGCAGCCATTTGCTCTTGAGCAGTGCAGTGAAAACACACATTGGTGGCTACGATACGTTTCTAAACAACATCAGTAGAGCCCACAGCTATGGACCTATGAAACGAAACAGACCACATGACTAGCTGCTGCAGCTGCGCAACACTCCTCACCTCGCTGGTGGTTTGGCGCTTAACCTCACACACCCAGGTCCTCTCATCAACAGCACACGTCAGAGCATCTGCTGCAGCCTCTGCCCCTGCTTGCTGCTCCGCTCTTTCTTGCAGCAGCTCGTCCATCACAACATCCCCCCCAACCTCTGTGACCTCATCAGCCTGTTGTTCTTCCTGCTGCATCCACAGCTGCCGCTGCTGTACTTGCTCCTGCCGCTGAAAAACCTGAGGCTGAACATCCACCATTTGAACATCACCACCAGTTTCTTCAGCCTGCGGCTGCTGCTGCCGTTGCGGGGGGCGCAGGTTCGTGTGATCGACCATGGCATTGCGCTTTCTGAGAGCTTCTTCTAGGTAGGTGATGTGTAGCTTTGCCTCCACGCGCACCTGTAGTGTAGTGGGTCAGTATCAAATGTTTTTTGGAATGTTGGCAGGGGGGTTTAAATCGAAATTGTGGGAAGATTTGACTTCCGTTATTACCATCTCAAACATCTTGTGGGCTGTGTTTTCAAAAGTAATTAATATAATATACATACCTAGTACGTGGATTCCTTGTTGACAGATCTTATTGAGCTGGTTGATATAAGGGTATGCTAGATTTAGCGCTGTGCCCTGAGTGCAATCAATTCAACTGTTCTCCTGATTCTTACACATTCCATTCAGCTGGCATGCACTGGAACGTAGGCAGCACACATGCATGCGTGATCTCTGTGTTCACAGCCTCTAGTTTAGGTTTTGAGTAGCCATGCATTCTTTATAGCCAAGAAACACCTACAACTTTGCTTATAATCCTATGCAGCAAACATACAGCATACCCCCGCAAGACAAAATGACGCATGCACCTGTTCCACCATTGCTTTGACCATAGATGCGTAACAACTGAACGCCGCTCCCATAAGCCTGTCATTCCCAGGCTGCTGCTGCTGCTGCTGCTGCTGCTGTTGATGAGAATGTTGTTGCCAGTGGAAGTCGGCTGCAGGAAGAAGGAGGCTGCCCAGGCGGCGGCACACTACAGGCACATCGGGAATACATGTTGAGGGCTGAAAGGAGGTAAAGCCACGTATAGCTACTGTCATCAAATGGATGTATCACGGGTTCTAAAAAATCGTTACAATAAGCCTTTACACTACCTATGCATGGCCTCAAAACTTACAGCAGCAACTTTCATGCAAGCCTGGAACCCACCTGGACATACAATCTCTCTGTGGCGGATGGAGGTATGCATGTTGTGCACCATCCCAGTTGCAGCGAGCATTAGGCCTCGTTGCCTACAATGTGCAATGCATGTCTTTTCATCAATGATAATTGCACGACCAGTATGGATTATAGATCCACTTATGGCCAGTATGACCAGGAAAGACCACGGAACCAGTCAAGGACGCAAAGAACCTAGTGTGAGCATAGCAGAGAGTCTCGGTTGCATGATTTGCAAGGAGCTGAGCAGTAAAAACGTGTCACAGGTCTTGCACCTTAAGCAAAACCCAACAAAGGACTACCATATAACTGTCCCTGCATCTTGATCACTGGCAAAGGTGTGTGAGGCACAGAATCAGACGGCAGCGTCGCATCACAGATTTATGCAAGCACAAGCACAAGGAGCCGTCCTGATTCTGCAGCACGAAACTTTACATACATGCCACACGCCACTCATTCCAGGAAGTGCTTTGTGTCCACCCACCTCTGGGCCGTAAAGCAGTGTGTGTGCATCTGATGACCGCATGCAAGTGCCAGGTACCCTGGCTGCCAGTCTGCAGTGCTAGTTGCGTACGACCCTTTGTTCACCACAGCATCTGCCCACTGAGCAGCTAGGCCGTCTGAGTCTTCCTGTGTGCAGCAGAGTACAAAAACATGGCACACCAGGTGTCCTGCTGCGGATGTCCCACAAGTGTTTGCTCTTAGTTTGTGTGATAGCGTGGCCAAGAAAAGGACAGCACACACCCACACGTGCTCAAGCACATAAGTGAGGAAGGGCAAAATTAAAAATATACATGCACATTTGCACACAGGTGCATGCACGCCACGTGTCTGCACACACGAGACATGAAGCCCACGAACATGGAAGCAAAAAGAAAAATACACGCACACTCGCACACAGGTGCATGCACGCCACGTGTCTGCACACTGGTACATGCCCTCGTGCATACATGTACACACATAAGGGACAACATGGGAGGCCAGAAATGTGCACATATGTGTGCATGGACATACACCAAGCTCATGAGCGCATTTGGGCCGTTCTAAGTTGATGGCTTGGTGTAATGACAAAACCTAGTTTGTATACGTGTCTGCTCTCCCTTCAATTGTCAGCTTTTGCAGAATGCTACAAAAGTTTGCAGCGCTGAAGAGCTAGAACGAGGGTGATAATATGTGATCCAGAGGTGGCACTTGAGCAGGTACTCCAAAAGTAGTCACACACATTTACACATTTACACGCATGCACTTAAACAAAACCACACAAAAGCTTCCAAAAACTCACATACCTTAGGTGCTCTTGAAATCTCAATCGGGTCGCCAATGATGTTGGGATGGAAGCCTACAACGTCAAGCTTTCTGGCAATGTACAACCTGGGAGTATGCCCGCAACAATAATATTTTAGCATGCAGTGCCGGCGTGCCTTCTTTCAGCTTAAACAGCGCAAGATGCTGATCAATTGATAAGAGCTAGGCTTTTCCCTCTCCCATACAAGCGTCCATCACGCGTGCAAAAAAAAGCGCAGATAACTTACTTTGTGCCGTTGACGTTCATTTCAATAATTTCGTCGACTTGCACAATTGCGCCTCTTTGAAGGGATGCCAGCTTGCTCACAATCAGCTCCTGATGGTAAATAACGCAGCTATGACTGGTGATAACAAGGCTTGTACTACCTCTATGCATGCAGGAGAGTGACTGTGTGTATATTCCCTTATGTGCGTATGGCGCCTGAGTAGCTCATGAGCAAAGTCTACTTACGTTTTACTTGCTCAAGGCAAGCAGAAGCAGAAGCATTCCTGATTCCGGTTACATATCTGACCACGCACGAAGAACCTGTCAATATGCTTTGCATGCGTGAGGGCCAATATAACACTCTACGTTGTTGTCTAAGCCTCGACCCTAGCAGTGGGAAAAGAAAAGACAATGAGAGCGAGCACACCTGGACTTCGGCCATGGCACAGGCGAGCTTGTACTGTCCATCATGCAATGCAAAAAGGTAGCGAGGTTCGGGATGGGGGGAGAGCAGTTTGTAACCTGTGTGTATTTGAATGTATACGCGTGTGGGTTTCTGTGTGCATACGTGCTTACAGGTGTGTGTGTATGCGTTCATGGGTGCTGTGTGCATGTGCTTATATATAATTGTGTGTTTGTGCGCATGCACGTGCACGTGCGTGCATGTTTGTGTAAAGCATATGTGCTGTTTTTGAAGTCTATGTATGTTGGTTTTTGCGTGCATGTGTGTGTACACGTGCGAATTGTATGAGCGAACAATGGACATCCTTAATTGAAATGAACACCTACCAAGCAGCTGCAGGTAGACAGGCTTTGTGGACGGCTTGCCCTTGCTCAGTCTACAGAGGCACCCAGTGGACAGCAACTGGAAGAAGAGAGGGTGGTTTTTGGTTTGATAAGAGTACGTAGGATCCGTTACAGAGAACTGCCTGGATTGTAAGGCCGTGCACACAAAGATGATGAGATACAAAGCTGGTAGGCGTGTTATAGCGGAAGACTTATGCACTGCCGACAAGCTGACGCGCCAGCTTGTCGGAAGTGCATAAGTCCTCCGCTATAACAAAGCGCGTAACGCGAAGATCAGCGTCTGGGTTGGTAGCAGCGTGAGCACAAGAGGGATCGGTTTCTGGTAAACCAGGAGTGTATGCACCATAATTTAGCAGGAAAATGCAATCACTGAACGGTTTCTGGCAACGGTTTTTAGTTTTTAGTAACCCAGAAGTGTTTGCACAGCCAACGGTTTCCGATACACCAGGAGTGTTTGCACAATATTTTAGCAGGAGAATGCAATCACTGAATGAGCAGTGGTGTGTTGCCGAGGATTTAAGGAAGTCAGAAAAAGGAAAAGGGGCAACTACAAAGGCAGTGGAATTGCTTTCCGCATCTGTGAGAAAGGGAGAAACTGAACAGGCAAACAACAAACCCTATAGCGCACTAAAAAGTAGAGTAAGAGCGAGGAAGGTTTTGCGTGTGGGGTACTATGCAGGTGCAGTTGAGGCACTGTGCAGTTAGGCACTGTGCGGCCCTGGGAGGAATTCTGGGTTTTAGCTTCCCTCTTTGAGAGGGAAGACAAAGGGCTACTGTGTTTTTTGAGCAGCCGCCTCCTCCCCAGGCAAAATTTGCTCCGTTGTGCTTCTAAGGCTAAGTACTTCCCACCATGTTGACGGTCCTCAACAGTTCTTTACCTATATTTTGATGACCGGATAAAACACACACAAAAAGAAGGGAGGCAACACCTCAGCGTGGCAAATTCTTTCCCCACCCACCTCTTGCTCATTCCATTTGCGTTCCCCCAACAGAGGCTGCGCAAGGGCACCACTGGTCTGGAGGTGGCCCTGAAACAAAAAAACAGACAAAAGGCCATAGGACAAGCAAGCGGGAGGCCTCATGTTGAAATCGATTGACCATATCACACGTTTGACAGCAACCTAAATAGGGAGTGGTCAGATTTTTGGAGTATGCAAGCAGATACTATCCAGTGAGCTGTACTTAAGCCGCAGCTTGAGCAATTCCATGCTTCTGCAGTTATAATGAGGGAGATATTGGCAACTTATAACGCCCAAACATATTCACATGAGCCCCCATCAGTTTTGAAAGAGCAGTTGCAACCGCTGAAACCCGTGCCTTATTCTAGGCGTTGCTAGATCAGCAATCAAGGTTTGTAAGCAGCAAAAGAGAATAAATATAAAGAGGCGCCGACGCGCTTACCAGCCATCCTTTTTTTAAGCCTGCAAGCCTGCAACCCTCATTCAAGCCATCCTATTGACAGGCTTACGAGCTTACTCACAAGCCACCCCAGCGGTGCGTCTGCGGAGCCCGCCTGCCTGCAGATCACACACTCTCCATCGCTGCTACTGCCCGGAGGACCTGCGACAAGATTTCAATGATGAGCATGCGTCATTTACAGCACACGCAATATATGGTGTGGCGGCAACGTGAATCCGTGGGCATGGTTGCTTTTCTGCCTGAACGACCTGCAATAGGATAGCACACGCAATGTATGGTGTGGCGGCAACGTGAATCCGTGGGCATGATTGCTTTTCTGCCTGAACGACCTGCAATAGGTTCTCCATGCTGGCTGGACATGAGTCTTATACAACATATGCGTAATGGTGTGGCAACACAGAGCACGAGTGTGGCCACCTGAGCTCAAGGGAGGAGAAAGGTCTGGCTTTGAGTATCACCTAAACCATAAAATACAACAGTGAGGCTTCCATTCCTAGGTGAAGGACTTTGTGAATTTTGCCTAGGTGGTAGGTACTTTTAAGGTGGATTCTTCCCTACTTTGAATGTGGGGAGTGGTTAGCAATGTCTGCGTAAGTTGTTTTCATCTGTTATGTAAGGCTTAAAGCTGCACCGCATATTTGCTAAGAGGTTCCCACCTGTCCATGGGCCAAAACAGCCCTGAAGGGACGCCTGCAGAGGCTGGTGCTGAGCTTGCTGCTGCCCTTGCTGCTGAGCAGACAGATGCAGATCCAAACCAAGCAGAGTCCTCACATCATGGGCAAATTCTGCGGCAGCGTAGCGTAGAGCAAAATGAAAGCAAGCACGTATGCCTGCTTACACATCACCTCTTCTCTGACATTACAGATCGATGCTTTGTTTCGGCACATGTCTGGGTACTCAAGAGTCGGCCACGCTGCAGACCAGGAGCAAGCTTGCAGGGAGGCAAACTAATTGAAAGCTTAGGCTGCGTATACTTGCGGTAGCACACACGCAAAAGGTCTGACATAGCATGTATGCCTCCCCATCCTGAAGCTCTCTCCACACTCTCCAGGCAGCAAGATCAGCTTCATCGGCTGTTTCGAACACCTTTGAAAACACAGAGGGAGTATGCGAGCAAAACAGGTGCGCTGCTTGCACTTTTGTACGATCCGTACATGCCAGCAAAGCTCACTCACCCTCATTGCCGCCACCCATTTCTTCGCCGATACCCTGCCCGTCCTCAGAGAGATGCTGGCCGTCCTCAGCAGCTGGGGGAAGTGGTGCTGCAGCAAGTTCCTCACTCTCCCCTGTCAGGAACAATGAAGTGCATGGTGAGGATAGCATGACTTTCTATGTAAAAATAAGGGCACTGTGTCGTGAAGCTGGCGAGCGGCATACTGTTAACACTGGATTTGTTGCCTTGCCTGAGCACGCCACCCAGCCGCTGCAGGATTGCTTACCCTGACTGTCGCACAAAAAGAGGCTTTTGCACAGCTAGGAGCCATAGCTTGAGAACAGTCATATCGGCAAGTCTACCAAGAATTCCGTAGTCACAGAGTCCATACAAAATATTTGAAAATGACACCCTGATGAAAGTTCATAATTCATCATGTATCTCATCCACACAGCATAGAGCAGATCCCTCACCTTGGGCTGCCTCGCTCGCCTCTCCCTGCTGCACAAAGGCATCTTGCTGGCTCCGTAGCTTGGCCATGGCCAAAGCCTGTGTATGTGTTTGTGTATGTGCATGTTTTATGTGTTTTATTGTTTGTGTATGTGTGTATGTGTGTGTGAACGCCTGGGCTGGGGGTTGTACATGATCTAGAAAAGTAAATTCTTGAGAGAATGAAGAGGAATACTATAGCAAGTCAACTCTGATCATTTGAATAGCTTTCTTTGTGTTTGCTCAGGTGACATCTCTGGCGGCAAGGCAGCGAGCGCACATCATAGATCCCCAACACTGCACAACATGTCAGCAATCACAAGCAATCAAAAACACAGTGCTTGCCAGTCACCCATCACTGTACACGTACTACGCCTCCATCACCTACTTGTCTTGCTTTAGCCCTGGCTTTAATGTCCATCCCTTCTTGCGTCCTTGGCTGCGTAGGAGCTGCACTGGCAGAGGGAATCCTTGGACTGGGGAGCAGCAGTCCGGCAGCAACCCCCTTTGCCAGCAGCTCTCGACTCCTGTGTGTATGTGCGTGTGTGTGTACGCATGCGTGTATGGGTGGGTGGGTGCGTGTGTGAGAGCAATAATAATGAACTGTCAGTGTCAGCAGCTGAACAAAATGAAGACGTGAAGGGCCTGCGTACAAAACAATAGTTGCAAGGGTGGGTAAATGGGGTGTCTGACTTTGCCAGCAAGGCTCGGCGAGCCCCAACGAGGCTCGGCACTCGCTGGGGAGGCCCTAGCTGGAAATTACGGTTAAAAAATCATTTTCTTCAATCGGCACGAATTGAGCTGAAACTTTTTCTGTTGTTACCTTGTATTATATATTATATTAATGAATACTAACGTGAGACCGGGTGGAAAATATGGGTGTGTGAGCCAAAAAAAATTTGGTTAGCGGTTCCACCCCCCCAAAAAGTGTTGCACATCCCTTTTATTAACTCTTCCTGGTGTTATATTATTCATGAAGGTACTTGGTTCAAAATTTGGGCATGTCAGCCAGGAAAATTCATTTAACGAAAAATTCAGTTGCCCCTCCCCCCCCCCCACAGCTGCACACTGCCTATTACTGCCCATTAATTACGCTACTGTTGCTGCTGCTGCTGCTGCTGTTGCTGCTGCTGCTGCTGCTGCTGCTTGTCCTCGATGATGTGGAGTGGCACTGCTGTTGAAGAAAATAAGGCCCAAGAGCTCAATGGATTTCTCCTTGATTGCCTGCCTGCAAGTTCCAACCGCTGCTGACTGAAGCCCAGGGCTTGCCTTTTGTTGCTGCTGCTGGGCTGCATGGTGCTGCTGCTAGGGCCTGCTTCTGCTGCTGCTGGCTGCTCCTCCACAGGAATGAGCCCATTTTTCACACCCTCCCTATACCCGCTGCAGTTTCTGCTCTTTAAGTGTGTCTTGCAGGCATTGGAGGGGTTGGAGGGGCTGAGGAACGTGTCACAGCATTCGCACTGTAACTGGAAGATGACTTCAGAGTCCCCCTTCAAAAACACAGCACCACGTGCATTGCACACCCTACCACCACCAGGTTTTACCTCTCTCTTTGCAGCCCTTGACGTGCTGGAAGACATCAATAGATGTTAGAGACTCTCTATTGTAGGACTGAGTGCCATAGATGACAGCCCCTTTCCCATCCAAGTCCATACACTCAAAATCCTCTTCCTCAGTCTGATATATTGTTGGCTTAATTGAAGCTCATTCATTTAATAAAAATGGAATTTCTGGGATTTTTGGGGACCCTCGCTGGCCGACGAGTGTCTTCCACACCGGGAAAGGCGAGGTCTCCCTGCGAGGTCATGACCCACCCTTAGTTATAGGTGTAATATGAATGCACAGCTGAATTCTGCGTGGCAAAGTGCAGCATGGAGAAGTGCAAACGTGCAAGGCAAGTTTGTAGAGCAAGACGGGAGTGTGCATGACGAGAGTATGTATGATGCACCTAGGACCTTAAGGCGTAGGAATGAGATAGCAGGGGCAGCAACTTTACTCCTTTTTACAAGCTTGCCACAATAGCTGCCTTGAAAGGACACCACCACAGTGCTACAAGCACACAGCTAGTTTCCACTGAACTCAGAACTCAGCCACTCACAATTTCAGCAGGTGGCAGCAGCAGTCCACTAGATCATCAAGCTGCGGCCCCTGGCTTTCCGCAGTAGCACCTTCCTCTGTTCCTTGTGCTAGGGCAGCAGCGGCACGGCCTCCCAGCCTGTCCTTGGCCAGCAGAGTCAGGATGCCTGGCGTGAAGCGGTGAGGCCCATCGCTTCCTTGTAAGGCAGCTGCACAGAGGGCTGTGGCTTCTCTCACAACGTCAGGGTAATCACTGACCGCTTCCTTGTGCCGCAGTATCAGATCCTGCACATGTGGTTGTGTATATGACTTTGTTTGTACACTTAATTCCACGAGGCTGCTCACTAGGTGTGTTTGGCCAGTCCATTGCCTTATTCTTGAATTCCTTTCCTGCCCCACCAGCTTACCATGGTGCGATGGATTTGAAGGGAGAGCAGGTTGAGGGCGCAGAGCGTTAGGTCATCAGAAGAACAGATGGGTGCATGGGAAACAGCCTGCACATGCATGGAAGACAAAAAAGTTAATCCAAAGGCGTTTGATAGCAAGGTTGTACCTAAATAAGTCTATACCCAGGGGTGCCCAATTCCACACCTCGAGGATTTTATCATAAGGCATTTTGACACCGAACTCAAACCTAGATAAAGTTGTGTTTGAAGGCACGCAAAATGCTAATGAATTGCACGAGGTACCAGAGTAGAATTCTGAAGGACGCAGGCACTTGCAAATGATCTGCAGACTAGCAGTCACACCCAGTCTTATTACGAGCACCATACTCTTGCCCTGCTGCAACAACCTGCGCCCGGCCTGGCTCCCGAACAGAGTGTAGAGGAAGGATCCAGTCAAGAACAGAGGGCCTTCGTGGGTCGCAACGACCTCCTCACCTGCTCTAAGATGTGATGCACCACAAGGTACAGCTCCGGGAGCAAAAGGACGCTCTGCATTGACTCCATGCTTGGAGGAAGGGGACCAGGGGGGCGCAACTGCCAGTGTGGCTTGTAACCTGCCTGTCCATGTACAGGGTATGTTTGAGATGTTAATCACAGCACACCTTGGTCGCAACCACACGCCTCTTGCCTTGCCCATACGCACCCACTTCATTCCACCCTATTTACACAGAAGCACCCGACGTGCACTTGGCAAGGATTTGCTCGTATGATTGAAGTTTAGAAGAAATAAGATGGTGAGCATGTAAGAGAAGTTGTGAGATTAAAGGCTATTGAAACTTTTTCCTTCAAAAATTTCACTTTGCAGCCTCCTCCTCCGCTCAATTACATGCCTGAGTAGCTCTCTCCATTGCCTTCTGCCTGGTTGCTGAGGTGTACTGACTGCAGTGAGGGTCAAAGGAGCGCCATGCCTGCATGTGTTGCGTCGCGTATGTGTATGCATACGTGTGCATATGCGCGTGCATGTGTGTATAAGTTTAAAAGGACTAGTTTGACGGTGTGCAGAGTATATAAGACTAATTATGCATACCTAACATCTTTAGGGCAGAAAGTGGTGGGATCGCGTGCCAATGGAGAAGGATTCTCCCCACTCCACAAGCATTAAAAAAGGGAAAACGACTGGCACGTACTGGCACGGTATACAACCACCATGCAAATTGGGCAATTGATCTCATGACAGGGGGTGAGGAATGCTTGCTGCCAAAGCACAAGTATCAGCTGTCTTTGTCCTAGAACCACACCTCAGGTTTGAGCACAAACTTCCCCCCAGCCACTAAGGACGGACTGCGATACGTGGCTAGCTCTTCAAGCACCTGGATGTGATCAAATACAGTCTTTCAAATCAAATACAGTCTCCGTGAGATGCTGCATTCGTCCAAAAATCAATTGCTGGGTTACTTTTGAATAATGCGAGAAATAATGTTGAATATATGCACAAGCTTGCATACGTCAGCAAACATCCATGTTCATAAAAGCAGTTGCCTACCTCATCAATGAGCGGTGTTCATAAAAGCAGTTAGTTACCTACCTCATCAATGAGCGGCCCAAAGCCTTGCTGCAAGTCCTCGGGGAGGGCTTGCACAATTTGAGCGTGACCGGATTCCTAAAAGAAGGGTAAGACGTAGCAAGGGCGCAAGCAAAAGAGAGGCTTTGGGATCAGGTTTGCTGCATTGATTGTGATGTCATGTCATGATGTACTATGAGGGAAGACCACGGTGATACCTTCTTACGTGCTCTTTTTTCCCTGGCATTGTTCCCTACCCATGACTAGGTCTGCATTTCAAAATGTACGATGAAGGGGGCTAGATGTCTATTCTTTGTGGCATCATGGCCTACTTCCTAGTTGCATGTGTGTGTAACTGCTTAAAAGATGAAAATACTATATACAAATAGACAGCACATCCTGGACCCAACACAGCCAATGTGGAGCCACATGTGGAGCCACACAGGAACGAGCAGTGTTCCCTCAATGTGCTTACTCTCCGCTCTACAACCAGCACTGTTCCCTCCAACCCTCCCCTCTCTTCTCCTAGTCATATACCTTCATAGCCAGGTGGCTCAAGACAAGTTGACGGACCCGCGCCCTAGGAGCACTGCAAGAACTGCGGTCCCGCAGCAGGACAAGTAAGGAGTGCAGCGCATGCTCGCAGCCACCCAGACGGCGCTTGTCACTCAAATGCTGGACGGTGGGCTCGTGTGGGGGGGCTGTGGTGACGCCTTCAAATGTGGTACAGAGTGTATGTATGCGTGCATGTTTTGTGTGTATATGAGGAGAAAGAGGGGGAAATTGTGAATGCGTTGCATGTAGGTGTGCATGAAATTAGAGTTTTGAGAGCAAATCTACAGCTCTTGTCCATGCCTTTCCCGCATAAGATCAAACAGCAAGCCTAATATGCAGTGGTGTTCTTGCCTGGACGCTTTTTAAATGCATTTAGTTTAAATGAATTAGTGGCTGCTGTGTACCTGATGCATGGAGAAGGTGACCTGCTCCTAAGCCATAAATGAGGTCGATAAAGGTCGACAAAGGGGGCCCGGTGGCTAAGCAGATTTGCATCAGCAGCAGGTCCAAGTCCTTTAGTTTTCTGAAGCTCTGAGTGCCGAAGCAACATGAAAAGAAAGGTGACTGTTTTGCAATCTTTGAGGTGACAAACCAGATTTGAGGAGATGTGCCTAGTCGACCTCACATGCTTATTTTATAGAGTAGTAAGGTAGACAAGATTGACAGCTCATCATAACTAGCAAGGTTTAAGTTGGTGGTGTTATTGGAGAAACTGGTACGACAAGTAGTCACGGACACGTCCCACCCTTCTATCTTCTTCCTGTTTTTAACCTTGACAACGGTAATCAGCCTATTAAAAAGTAACCTAGATCATTCCTGCAACAATAGCCCCTACCTGATAGAGCAAGTCCATCATTACCAGATCATCTCCGTTTAAGATCCACATTCGCATCCTGACCTGCAGCCAGTTGTATAAGAGGGTAAATGAGAAATACGTGTAGATGATTGATATCAATAGACGAGGGGGGGGGGACTAACAAGCAAGAGCCAAAGGGTAATCACAAAGCTGTCAGACAATGAATTAGCTGGCAGTGGTGAATTGAACATGTTGCATGCATGCGCCCTACCTGTGAGAAGAAGCAGTGCAAAAGTAGCATATGGTGCCACACATGCTGCCACACCGCGGAGGGTTGAGAGCCAGAAATTGCCCCGCCCTGTGCCTGCATCATTGCCATAATGCTGCGCATGGCACTCGTAGCTGATGCAGTCATGTGGGGCTCTGTGGAGTGCTCGCAATTGATCAAAGCTGTAGGGCAGGGGAGGAAGTGCGTGTGTGTGAACGCAAATATGTGTGAGTGTATTTTATACATGTGTGTGTGCAGATTGGCTGCTGAGTGGACGTTGGCCTGAGGGTTAGTTTGTAGCATGCATTGCTTCTGTGTCTGCGTGTTTCTTGTGTGTGTAATACACTGTGTATGTGTGTAAGTAGTGCTGGGTTCCAGCACCACACAAGGATGCTAACCGTGGAAAGTGGAAAGCAATCCCAAAAGGGAGGGCTCACCTTCTGTTCAGAACAAGCCCTTTGTTCCCGCTGTTGAGTTCTCTTTCTGCCTGCCACCAGCACAAAACCTTTCCCCCCCTCCCTCCCCGACACCTACCTTCACACATGGAGGCAAAGGTCCTGTGTAGGGGCAAATGTAGTGAAACTGTCAGGCTCCCTGAAGCCAGGTGGTCCCAAAACAGCCTGGCTGGCAAGGGCAGCTTGTGCTGGGGCAGCTCAGAACGACTGCTGGCTAGTAGCTGGTTCAAGCTGCTGAACAGTCTGCTGCTTTCATTCCCCGTCCCACTTATAGCCATGGAAGAAAAGGTGGTGGTGTTAGTGCTGGTGCTGGTGCTGGTGCTGCTGCCGCTGCTAGTGCTGCTGCTGCCCGTAACCCAGGCATAGGTTGCCTCGAGGGCAGAGCTGCAGGCGAGCAATGGTGTAGGATTATGAGCATCCTGAGAGCTGAACAGACTCTCCCGTGATTCATTCTGGTGCGGCACTTGATTGGATGAGAATGTGCAATGAGAGCTTGAGGCAGGCGTGTGCTCGTGATGAAATTGCCTTCCCATCAAGAGTTAAACGCGTTTCAACTCACACAAGGATTTGAGGTAACGACCATGCTTTCTGTATATGCGTATGATTGACGCCAAAAACTTGCTCTGACCCCTGCGTACTAACGAAGCGGTTTGGCACGTTGCTACGAAACTACCCCTGCACCTTTTGTATCTTTTATACTCGTGGCACCATCTGACGCTTAGAACACACAACACACATTGTTACAGGCTTTGCCCAGCTATTTGTCACCCACCTTGCTGCCTGCTGAAGGAGCTGGACTTGCTGAGGGGTGTGGGACAAAGCGTCCAGCTCAGGGATCGTGGAGAGGAGGATGATCTCCAAGTTAAACGCACACTGCAATTTGAAGCTGGGCATAGGCACCATGTCCCCACTTGTCTTCCTGCAGTATCAGCGAGCGTGGCATGTGGTGGTTGGACTGTCAGAGGGGGCAAGGGGGGATTCAGCACATCCTGGCATGGCTTCTTGAGAGTGGTCTTGAACGACATTTTGCAATTCAGCAAATACGTGTCCAAATACGCGTGTGCAAGATACTGCAATGAAAGCCTGCACCCTACAACTCCATTTGCATGGAATTACAGTCAAACATACACGACAACATGGGAAACCAGGGATGAGCTAAATTGGTTTTAGGGACGTCTTATACTGTAAAATACAGGTAAAGTACGAAATATGATAACAAAATACGAAATAAGATTAAAAAATAAGATAAGATTAAGAAATAAGATTATGGGCAAACCTTCATCAGGTCCATCGGACGTCCCACAATATCGTGTGGTACATATACCTATGGTATAACGCCCTAGGAAATACTAATATAATTAATTTAATTACCTGAAAAACCTGGATATACACCACGTGCTGAGGTGGTCATCTGAGGCCCCAAACAGGGGTACTTTTGAAATGTGAATTGAGTACGGTGGCCGGGACTGGCAACAATCAAGCTCAGTTCTCAGAGGTAGCCCAGAGCAAGGGCTTGATCTGGGCTGCTGATAGCACGTGAGCTAGAATGTTGCCAGTCTCGGCAAAAATGTCAAATTGCCCGCGGCGTGAACCCTATTTTTCACCATAATTCTCTCATATCTCACCCCCACTGACCTGATTTGTGTCATTTTAATATGAATCATTCACATTTCAATAAAAAAATATCACTGCAACAAAAATGGGGCAAAACGGAGCAGTACTTGGCCAGATACCCCATTTTGGCCCATTTCCCTTGAAGAAAATCAGCATCTCACCAAATATACTTTTCAAACCCTCGGATGATTTGGTATCATAAAGGAAGTCCTCCTGTCTTGTTTTGGGATGAAAAGAGGCCCTGGTTGGGGCGTGGAGGGCTGTAATGTGGAAACTCTGCCAAACATTGAACTGTATTTCTGTCCCAGACCATTGGGGTGGTCCTTTCGGCCCCAAATTTCATGAACCATATAGTTATGTCATTCAAACATGATTTGCATCAAAAAACTCACATTTCAGGACATTTGCTCAGTTGACCCCCTCTGGGAAACTGAGACCAAAATGAGACCGTTTGCATTCGTCCACCAACCTATCAACATCCCTTCCATACCTTTTGTGCTGCATCACACATTGAGCTTGGGCAACGCACTCCAGGAACATTTGCTGGACAACTGCGATGGAAAGGAGTGCCAACAGAAAAGCATACATGTCTGGGTGACTGAGGACACCTGCCAAAACATGAGCACACAATGTGTAACGCGGGATTATGATACACACCTGGCATCTGCACGAAAGCAGCTGCTATTTTGGGATGGTGGAGTGCAGTGTTCAGATCGCCTTGAGCACGACGATGGCAGTGCCAGATCACCTGCAAAACAATGAGCATGTCACAATGTACTCAAGTTAAGCATTCAAACTTTGTTGCATGCAGGGTTAAAGGCCTTCAGAGTACGCAGGGTGAAAAGACTTTATAAGAGGGGGAACACTGGGCAAAAGCCAAAACATGCTCCTTTTTGCATGAAAGGTGCAACTAATGACACGTCACTTCATCAAATTGGACCCAACCTAGCTTCAAACTGATGCTGACTTTATAAGCTACCCGAGCATGTGCTCAGATTTAGACAAGCCACCCTGCGTACAGAATGACAGGACTAAAAGCACATGTCGTGCACCTGTACCCTAGATGGGTGCTTTCCAGGGGGAATGGCACATTAATTTGCATATCTCGCCAACCACTTAGTCTTTTTGCCCCATTTCTCTTGCAATGGTCTTTATTTATTTTAAGGACTTCAAAACACTAAAAGTCGCTCAGTTTGGTGCGCTGGCTGGTCAGATACAGCATATGGCTGCTCAAAAAGTAAGGTTCACGCCGCAGCTGCTGAGGCAGGTGGCCCTAACTGGCAGGTTTCAAGCTCAGCTGCATTGAAATCTACATATTAGAGCTGAGCTTTAAACCTGCCAGTTAGGGCCACCGGCCCTAGGAGCATGCAAAAAGTATACCCATTTTGGGCCTCAGAGTCCCCCCTCTGAGACTTTATCAAGGGGCTAACACCCAAAGTAGATGGAGCAATCAAAAGTGTGTTTGCAAGCCAAAAAAGGCACACCCTTAAAACAAAAACAAATCCCCCAACTCCTGTTCTTTTTGTGTACGGCATTACCTTGGACTGCTTCAGCTGAGTGCTGTTCCCAGCTCCGTTAGTGCAAATGATGCACACCAACTGCTCCAGCACCTTATGCAGCGTTGAGAGTATGGTCTGAAAAAGTGATGCGTGCTGCACGAGCCTACACACAAATGGGACGTGCACTCAATGGTGTCAAAGCACTGACACATAGAAGTAAGAAACGTGTCGGTCGTCACTGAAACAAAGCAGCATGCGTTTAACTAGTGCTCAACCTAGCGCCCTGCGTGCAAAATTTGGCCCAGAAATAAGTGCCAATTTACATCAATAGATAGCGTCTGTACGTGGATTGTAGCAAAATAGCTTTTCTTATGCCGATGACTTTGTATGCGCATTGCAGCAACACTTGGGCAAGCAAAGGGCAGGATAGTAGACTAGAGGAGAGCATAATATAGAAGTTGGGCAAGCACAGAGGAGGACAGCAGACAAAACGCACACGCACACAGCACCATTAACTGTAAATAAGAATTTAAGGTGGGCTGAATGTATGCCTGGTAGCGCGTTCGTTAATCAGTACTCGTCATTCATCAGCAAATCCTGTTTTACCTGAGCACACACTCCTCTGAGTTGAACAGCTGGACCGTTCTGCATGTGTGAAGCAGTAAATACAAGAAGCAGATCACGCCATGTTAGTTCAGTCACACAAAGAATTTAAGACCTGGAGCTTGTAAACCAATGTCGCAAATTACCAATTACAGAGCTTAGTTGTTGCTTTGGCACATTTGTGGAAAAGGTCTTGTGCAAGGTCTTTTTGACTGAATGAAAGTTGAGAAATTCCAGCTCGTGCACTCACAGAAAAAAAGCTGGAGCGCTTCAGAGACATAAATCGTAAAAATTGCATAGACCACTCACAGCCTGTCAAGTGCGGTGGTCAGCGAATCCCTCCCTCCTGCGCTTATGGCGTGTAGCATGTCGTAGTAGTTGGCGAGCACTTTTACCTGCGCAGTAGTGCAAGGATAAACTTACGGTGATTGCATGCTAAGGAAAAGTGATTTGCTGTATGGCCTTAACACATCGTGCATTTGGCCAACGACAATATGCTTCAGTGAGTAATGGGGGGGAGTGATGGATTTCGTGTGCGTGTTGATAATTTAAAAAAGTGCAAGACTTGACGGTTTAAATCAAACAAACAAATAGACAAGAAAGCACAGGCATATGCGCGCTGCAGCTTGCGCTGAGCAGTTGCTTCTAGATTATAGACAGCCATAGCAATGAAAGCGTGTATATAGAAATATGCACTGCAGTATCTGATCACTTGGCAGAAGGTACAGGCATATAATTTACCCCTACAAGTTAACAACCTAAGCCCCTGTGGATCCACTCACAGCAGTGTAGTGCTTGCATTCTGGGTCGTACACAAGAAGAAGCAGAAAGGTTGTCAGCTCCTCTGTTGCTTCCTCGTGCACGCCGGAAAGCGGGGTGAGAGCTCGTACGAGGAGGCACAGCAGAGATGTGTCCCCTTGCGCCTGTCGCAGAGTCACACATTGCACGCTGGCGTGTGTGTATGTGTCTTTATGTTTGTGTGTTTTGGTGTCTATTATTGCTTAGGTGAGAGACACTCAGTAAGTCGCTCAACCTTTGTTCCTCATTGTGCTGTGCTGCATTGCAGACAAGTGTACACAGATCAGCAAGGGTTTTCCCGTTTTCAAGCAATTTTGATTGTGATGCAAGGCACCTCGCATCTCACAGCGCACACCTTTGAAACTCTTCCCAGCTCAATTTGTGTCTCTGCCAGGGTGAGCTCCAGCCCCCTGCCTGTATTGGTACGCGCACTGGAAGGTGAGGAGCTCGCTCCACCTGTGCTGGATCCAGCAGACCCTGCTGCTGCTGCTTGCTGCCGCTGCTGCTGCTGCCAATCCTCCTGGATGTGAGTGGCTTGCACCGGGTGCTCTTCCCTGCTGCTGCTGCTGCTGCTGCTGCTGAGCGCTTGCATGACGAGACGGCAAGCGAGGGGGCGCACAGGGGGGAGGGAGACTAGACCGGACAGCCACTTGGATATTCTGATAGTAGCCAGCAAAGCCTCCATTTTGGAAAAGGACCCCTTCATATTCTCCTGTGAGGCTTGAAGGACTGCCAGGGTGAGCTGCATCATCATTGTGTGCAACGTCAGCTCTAGCGCCTGTTGCTCAGCTGTTGAGATGCCGGTGCTGGCAAGAGTGGGTGGAGGTGGCCCTTGGCCTTCTGGGAGAGGCCTGTGCTGCGGGCAGCATCCTGAGCATGCGTGTGTGTGTGAGTGTAGCGTGTGTGTATGTGTACATGTGCGTGCAACATGATTGTGTGAGCAATGAGGTTCCAACGAGCGTACAATGAGTGCCGTTTGTATATCTCTTCCAAAGCACTTGGTGAAGGTAGAGACGTCAACAAATAAATACAAGTTGGTACGGTAATTGGAGCAGTGGGCATGGCAGCGTGGATGATGTGAACGAGAAGAGTGCCTTCTCAAGCAATGAGACACAATCTCTGTGCATGCATTAGAGAGACTTGACACCATTGTCATTGCCATCGTCATTGCCATAGTCATCATCTCCGTCACCATTGCATTACCCCACTATGGGCAATGTGAAGAGCCCTTTTCTCACCCTCTGAGGAGAACGACGACAGATCCCCACAGTCACATGCTCCACCTGCGGTATACCAATGGTAGGTACGTTTGCAATGAAACTTGCAATCAATTTTCTTTGCATTTGAGCTCGTTAATCAACGTCATTGCTCAGGCAAACACATCTACCCTGTGCTAGGTGACAGGATGGCTATACGAAGGTGCTTTGTCACTCCTAAGCAAGTCCTTGCCTGCGGGGCTGGCATAAATGCTGTAATCATGCGAGGTATGGTCCCCCGCACGAAAACATGGCACGCAGATAGCACTCGTATTGCTGGTTTGGCAAGTCTGCAAGATGAATGTGTGTGTGTGTATGTGTGTGTGTGTTTGCGCACATGTGTGTGTATGTGTGTACACGTGTGTGTGATTGAAATAGAGAGTGTGCATTTGTGTCTGAGTGCACTCGTTTTCGGTGTAAACATGCGTGCACGAGTGTACTTCTGTGTAATTTTACGTAAGAGTGAGCAGACTTTTGCCTCTTGGTTTCAATCAACAAACGTCTGTCTGAGCACTGCAAAAATACAAACCTTGCAGCGCACAGCTAGCTCGCCAGCTTTCCATACTCTGTGTGTGTGCGTGTGCGTGCGTGTTTGTGTGTGTGTGTGTGTGTGTGTGTGTGTGTGTGTGCATGTGTGTGTGTGTGTTTGTGTGTTTGTATGTGTGTGTGTGTGTGCGTGAGTGAGTGTGTGT
>Ga0307945_1000114_pt1 | contig 44083 bp, 49 predicted proteins | sample OrgLakmetagen228_FD_201818 | JGI IMG/M metagenome (GOLD analysis project Ga0307945, IMG submission 201818) | Saline water microbial communities from Organic Lake, Antarctica - #228 | ecosystem: Environmental > Aquatic > Non-marine Saline and Alkaline > Saline | place: Antarctica: Organic Lake...
CACACACACATACACACACACGCACGCGCGCACATACACACACACACTACATGCACACACACACACACACACACACATACACACACACACACGCTCACATACGTACACTCACACAAAAATCACGCACACACACACACACTCACACACGCTCACACACATATACACACACATATATATTCACTCACATATACACATATATATTGACATGCTCACATACACAAACATAGACGCACACACTGGTACAATGCACCAATTATGACATGTAATCCACAATCATTGCAGACGCAATAAGATAGAACACATCCGCATGCAGCCTTGAAGTGCATCTATTTACGTATCGGTCCATCCACATCCTGCATGCTCACAAAATCATGCTCGTACGCACAGTGTTTGAGGGCTGGGTCAGCGACCTCATCGCCAGCACTTTGGGTAGCTACCTTGACCTCACCAAAGAGAGGCTACGGATCTCTCTGTGGGAAGGTATGCTGCTCTGGCTATGTCTGATTTGGTAGTTATGAAAGAATGGTTGATGACTGTCAACAGATGGGCGCATGCACGAGGTTTTCAGGTTATATTACCTACACCCACAATCAGGCCAAAGCGTGCTGGAAAATGTGCGGCTGCGTCCGGAGTCCCTGGAGCATTTGCAGCTGCCCATCACAATCCGGGAGGGCAGCGTGGGGAAGCTCCGTCTGCAGGCACGTTTTAAACAACCTCTAGAGCTGGCTTCGCAGCAGCTTGCGCGTGTGCAGACACAACATGAACAAAGTGTGACATTTTGCTTCCTAACGCGCTTTATTTGCTGCAGTTTCCTTGGGGTCGCTGGATGGTGCACGGCTCTCCACTGATCATTGAGCTCAGTGACGTAGTGCTGGAAGCCCACGCCCGGCCCGAGCACGAGTGGGAGGAGGGGCCTGCCCTTGCACGGGATATGGCTGCCAAGCAGGTGCGGCCTTCATTGCAGCGTCGTTTGTGTGTGTGTATGTGTGTGTTTATGTGTGTGTAGTTGTATGTGTGTTTGCGCGCCTGCATGTCATTGTAAGACCTCTCTGGTCAAAGGACCTACAGTTGCAGGAGGGGTCAACTGGGGAAATGTCCAAATATGTGCATTTTTTGCACTTAGAAGCCGGCCATCCACTGACCCTCAATCCGATTGAGACTATTTTTGCTTCAAATTGAAGCTGGCATTATGAGTTACATGACGATGTGCTTGGATTCATGTGGGTCACTCTGTGTGCGAATCGGCAGGGCTTCAAGCTCACAATGACTATTAAAACCCTAGTAGGGTGATTTTACATGGGAAAACAGCATGTGTTGGCCTACATCCCCAACTAGTTGACCGTTTCACTCCACTTTTTTGCAATAATGTTTGTTTGTTACAAGGACTCCATACCACCAGAAACCATGTGATTTGGATCGGTGGGTGGCCTGCTGTGAGAATTTTGTGGTGAAAAGTGGGGTTCACGCCATGGGCAATTGGACGTGTGCCTTGGACCGGGCAGTTTTTGAGCTCAGGTGTTCTCAGCAGCCTCTGGGTGCTAAGCTTAGAAACTGCCCGGTCCGTGGTTCACGTTCAATTCACATTTGAAAAACCCCTTTTGGGGCCTCAGTTAACCCCCTCTGCTGCAATTGAAACCTTCGTGTAATTTTTTAATGATTGAATGCCTCCATTTCAAGGGTTTCAGGTCGAACCTAAAGGTACGCTTGCGCTCACGTAGAGCGCCAGGAACCTCAACAGGCACATGGCGGTTTAACCTCTTGTAAGGCAGCCTCCTCCTGTTACCTTCTATATCGCTCTTAAGGGATTGCCCTTCTGGATTTCAATTGATTTCTGCCACAGGCAGAACTTGCAGCGGCTGAGCTGGCCAAGTTATCTCAACGCAGTGGCTGGGGAGGTGGGGCCATAGTAGAAGGGCTGACCTCGTACATGCTGAACAGCTTGCAGGTGCGTACTCACAGCATGGGCCCTTTCTTGCAATGTCGTGTGTGCCAAGGTAAAAAAAAACATTACAGCAACACAAAAAGTGAAGCATGCAGGAAAACCGATCCCCACATTGAGTATTGAATAGGAGCCACCTCATTGCTAAGTACCCTTGGATTCTACCACAACGGAGCTGATCCCTTTTAAAATGAATTGTCAATGGCTTCATCCACCAAAGTGTTCTTGCTTCGCATGATTGTCTACAATTTGCTTCCTGTTAGCATGAGCTGATCCTTTTGGCGTACACGTATACAAATAAAAGTTTGTCTTTCACATTAAGCATACATGCTCAAATTCATTGTTCTGACTTATAACCACTCCTTGCCTTCCTCCTGTTTCCCAGCGGGAATATTATTACAATTGGTCCTCGTAGTTCAAGCTGTGTATTCTCAATTTAACCTGCAGCTGTGCATCAACAATGTGCACGTGCGCTTCAGTGGAGCTCCCCCGGGCACAGGCAGTATGGAGGAGGGGGGTGGGGGTGCAGTGGTCATAGGCATAAAATTTGAGCAGCTAGCAGCCACCCGGGACATACACAGCCTCCCAGCCACAGTGTACCGCATGCTCAGCAGGGCTCCTCAGGTGAGACTATAATGAGGGCACAGTGAATTGTATGCTCAGCAGGGCAACAGATTGCCTCATCCATGTGCATGTGGAAATCAGAGGGGCCAGCTCCTCCCCAAAAGCAGGGTACGTTACGTGTGCCTGTTGAGGAAGTGGCGTTCTACGCCAAGCTCGTGTAGACATATCCACTTTTCACAGAGAATGGGCCCTGCTCAATCACCCAGTAACTCAAGTACGCATGACGAGCTGATCCAAACTCTACACCATAAATGACACAGTTATCAAGCAGAAGTAAAATGTAGCCTATCTTTCTGAGAATATAAGCCTGAGAGGTCACAAATGAAACATCCTCTCAAGCTCAGGATACTGGGTCCCGGTGGCTTGATTAAGATCGCAGTTTTGTCTCCTGGTTTGGGACTACGTCCTGGTTTGGCTTGATGGGGCCGGATTTGTAAATTCCCTGCCAACGTATCATAACACCGACCAATTTAAAGTACTAGATAAGTATACGTTACTTCTTGTTAGAGTATAAGACTGCATGCAGGTCGATGTGACAGGTCCCTTAATGCAGCACTTGCTTGAGAGCAAAGGGGTATTAATACCCGGCAAAAAGCACAATTAAACGGAAAAAACGTGAAACATACAATGATAAGATGTATGACAAACATATATACACAAATATCATTCCTAATTCCAATATCTGTCCTCTATGATGCACTGCTGCTATGAGGCACAAGCATGTCACGAATTGTTTCTCAAACAGATATGCTGTCTGAGGCAGACAGAAGCTTTTCTAGCATTATGTGCTAATGATGCGTAAAATATCCAGGCATATTTTGGCTAGAGTCTGTGCGATGATATTTCCTATTTTCTCCTTTTCTCTGCAGAGCCCTCATGTTGAGCGTGAAATCATAATCAAAGGCTGGCAGGTGTATGTCAGACCTGCAAACGATGAAGGGAGCAGCAGCAACATCAGCACTGGCAGCGATGTGACCTCCTCTGACTTAACGCTCAACAGAAAGGGAAAGCATACCAATTCAGATTCAAGTGCTGCACCCTCCTCTGCACACCCATCATGCCTACCCTCTCCTTCTCGCACCCAGCCAGCTCCAGACAACTCTCAGAACCAACAGCATCCAAGTCACAGCTTTGCCCGTGGTGCACTCTACCAAGACAGTGGGGGCGGCAGCCTGCACTCAGCAGACCTGGTGCTACATCCTTTGCATGCCGCGATGCGTGTGTCCTTCCGCCACAGCAGCGTAGCTGCACCCACAGCCACTGCTTCCCCAGCCACTGCTCCTTCGCAAGATAGCAACCCACAGCTGCCTCCTGTGATTGTTAATGCTCGAGAAGGGGTGGGGGGTGGCATGCAGCTGGGCGTATTTGTGGGCACAGAATGCATCCAGCTGCAGGTGTGAGATTGTAGGGTGGGCAGGCTGGCTGATTCATTCAAAGGAATTTCATTGACCCTCTGTTGCCACCAGGCGTCTTCATTCTCAATGTTGCCCGGGGAATGCTTGCATTTCTAGCCTCCCAGTTTGTACCCTATTTGTGCTTGGATGTACATTTTATCATAGCCATTTCAAACATCACTAGAAGGATTAGCACGTGGTCACATCTCTAGTTTTGAAGTAAAGAAGACTGCTGACGTAATTACTCATCTGATGCTCTCCTGCAGATCAGCACCAAACAGCTGGGTGCTCTGACGGAGGTGGGAGAGGCAGCCCAGGTACGTGATGAAATGTCAGATGTGCACTCAGTACCAGTTGTCTTGCCTCGCATTAATTGCGGGTGCCCTCAAACGCATGACTTACATTTTGGCACAGGAACTCCTTCAATGCATGCATACAAGCAAATTCTACTTTTGCAAGATCTCGCTAACAAATAATCAATCACCACCCAGATTTGGACAAAGCGCCACCGCTACGGTCGCTATCGGCCGCCTGGCTGGCAGACGCAACACGACAAGTACCGCATGTATTGCCAAGAGCAACGTCTGCAATCTCGGCACAGCCAAAAACAGCTAAGGCAGCAGCAGCCACGGCAAAAAGCAGAGGAGAAGTTTGGAGGTGGGGAGAAAAGCACGAGGAGCACGCCTGCATTTGAAGCAGGCAGGTCGAGCAAGATGGACGGCAAGCAAGTCGTCCTCACCTTTGGGGAGTGGCAGATCATGGGGAACAGCGAGGACAGTGTTGGGACAGGAGATGGCAGCAGCAGGACCGATAGCCCTAGCATCACCATGGCAAAGAGAACTTTTCCAGCAGCAGCAGCAGCAGCACAATCGCCTGCATTGCCCCATGATCCACCACGGTCCTTGGCACCGCCAGGCTCAGGCTCTCGTAGTCAGCTAGCACCACCACCACAGCAGCAGGCATGCAAGTATGCTTATGCTCGGGGGCTCAGCCAGGGGGGAGCAAACAACGCAGGCAGCCCTGGTAGGTGCCGAAATGTAGGCCTACCGCTAAAACGGGCAGGGAGGTTGCTTCTCATTTTGACTGTAGATGGGTACCTTTTCTAGATTCCAACCCAGCTGCTTGCCAACAGAGCTGCCTTGCTTTTGCTCATCGTTCAAAACTTATGAATTTACAAAACGTTCTGCCGCCATTGCCTCGTGTTGTTTTGCTTTCCTACCTTGCCATCCCATATCACCACTCACCAGCACTCACCTGCACCTGAAGCAGTGCAGCAGCAGCAGCATATTTATAAAGATAATATATATGCCCCTATGTATATGCCCCTGTGTATCATAAGTATGCCCCTGTGTATATATGCCCCTGTGTAACATAAGTATGTGCACGTGACACGCAGGAGTGACTTGGTCCCATGTGTGGCGCTATGCCATCAGTGCCGTGCTGCACGACCTGCGTGAGCGCTGGAGGCTGGTGGGCCTGCCACCTGCCATGAGCGCAAACTACCAGGTGAGTTGAATTACCAAATGTTGCCTTTAACGCATAAAACAAGCAAAGGCAGCAACAATGAAATTGCCTTGTGCAGTTTGCTTGTGTCAAAGAGGGAAATTTTTTGAATGGCATTAAATTGCAGCATGCTGCCCTTAAAACGAATATTCTTGATCCATCTGAGCAATATAAGCTGCATCACCCTTAAGTTTTACTAATACTTGAGCTCAGAGGTTCTTATTAGTGACAATGCTGCAGCAATTGTACATGCCAAAGCAAGGTACTCACATTTTCAATGCAAATTAACATTAATTTATGCTGATGCGTGCGTGCGTATGTGCTGTTCGCAGTGGACATTGGCGCTATGGCAACTGCGTTATGTGCAGCTGTACAAGTGCAAACTGGAACGTATGCCTGGCAGCCAGGGCCCCAAGTCCCCCCCCGTCAGTGCCCTGAACCAAGCCAGAAAGACTGGCCTAGCACACAGCCGTTCAGATCAGGTAGAAGGGAGGCCAATTTCACTCGCTGCAGTGTGTCTATTGCTCATCGCTTGCTGGCTTGGTGGCTTGATGAACAGTATGTGAAAGAGTCTCTTGCCAATGCTTCAACAACCAATTCGTTGTTTGCCAAATCTTACGACATCAACTGTGAACTCGCTGTTTTGCAGCCGACCTGATTAATGACAAAAGGCAAAGATGCAGCGAAGATGTAACGTGGAACGTACTTGACTTTGAGTCTTGCCCTTACAGCATTTGATGCCTCGACGATTAGTTAGAGAGAAACGTCTTACGCTTGCTTCAGACCAGAGGTATATGCACAACAAGAATAGTCAGTACCCTGTGACCATTCTCATCCCTGTCATGCCCTTACTGCTTGTTTCTGGCAAGGGTTTGGTGCGGCCTAGTCAAGTACGCCGGCACAGCTTGGATCTCTCACCGGCAAGTTCCGGAGGAAGAAGAGAAGGCCTGGGTTACAGAGGTGGAGGTGGGAGTGGTGGCAACCTTCTCAGGCCACTTAGCAGCAGCCTTGTGGCAGGAATGGAAGAGGAGGAGGAACAGGAGGGTTTTGGTAACGGCAGTGAGGGTGACAAACGGCTGCTGACGGGGATTGCAAAGGAACAGCAAAAAGGGACGCTGCTTGCAATGCGTATGAGTGAGGGCGGGGAAAAAAGCAAGTCAAGTGTGGCTGGTATGCAGGGCGTGAGCGGTGAGGCGCTGGGGTTCTGGGGAGTGGCTCGAGGGCTGCGGGCGGAGGAGCAGGTAGCAGGAAGTGGTGGATTCAGGGAAGAAGGAGAGAGAAGTGGAGGGGGCAGCGGGGTGGGGAGGGGAGACACGAACAACGTCCGAGATCCTGCGCTAGATGGTGAGCTAGTGCGGCTTGAGGCAAGCCTACACGTGAAGGACGTGCTACGTTTCAGGTGTGCATGCTCTTTGATCTATGTATGTGGACATGCAATGTTGCATTTCGATACAAAACAAAGCTTTAATTTTTGGAAAAATGCTTGGGTGGTGGTATCAGCCACATTTTTTGCTGGAAGCTTGTGTACTGAGGTTCATGACTTTTAGGTCGTCCCTATAAGCCCCCACATTCTCCCACCAGTATGCTCTACTCCCCTTAAAACATTTTGGGACCAAGATGGATAGCTGCTCTTTTTAATGCAGAAAGCAAATATCGAGACCTGGTGTTCAGTGATATAAAACTTTGAGGTTTTGTGATACTTTATGTTGGGGCCATGGATATCGCTAAAATCCAGAGATTACTGCCCCACCCAAATTTTGTATCAATTTTGGATGTTGGTCTGCAACTCTGGGCGCTTATAATCTGAAGCAGAGGTAGACTGGTGCAAATTAGGGATTGCACATTTTGCATTTTATCTGCCAAAGTGGGTGCAAAATAGGTAGCGGACCCCACACAGCTCCCCATAGTCCCAAAGATTCTGCAAGCACAATCGATTTAAAAACAAAGTATATGCGTTCAGATGATTTGCAAGGGGTTTTTAATTGGTTGATTAGCTTATTGGCACTGTGTATGGAGGCCTAAGCACAGGGATAGAACAGAATATGTTGTAACTGAAACGCAAATCCAATGTGATCAAGCTAGAGCTGCAAATCAATCTTGGGATTACTTGTGTGCTATTCTGTCCAGCGTTCAAGTTCTGGCTAGGAACCCACCCATTTGCCATGCAACAAACCAAATGGTCCTGTAATTTGTGCTGTGCAGGGGTGTCGCAGAAGAGCTGCTGCAGCACCAGAGTGATGAACAAAGCGGTAAGAGTAAATGAGTGCGCGGCACCCTTGCGTGCCTTTCCCAGATATTTTTGAAAAGGCACAAGGCAATACCGACCTGAAAGTGACTGCTGCACTTTCTTGCTTTCCACTGTCTTCAACCTCCACAATTTCCAAGGATCTAAAATCCAGACGGCATTGCGTTCGCTTGACGGCCTGCATTTGGTAATTGTGAGCACAGAGTGGGTCGCAATTGAAGGAAATCGTGCCGAAAGCAAAAGTGCTTTCTTTCAACAAGTTAATCTTCTACACATAATGATTAGGTGATCAAATATAAGTCAGCACAGAACCATTAGCAGCTGCAGATGCCACTGTTTATCCATACGACTGAGCGGGAAGTCCTCTTTCTACTCAACCATATACTGCCAAATTACTCTTGTTCCTGCGTGAAGCCTTAACAGAACTAGACAGTCCAAATTAGTGTGATGTGTGCCTTTAACATACTCTCAGCCTGCAATTTGTGCTTACATCTTTGTCAGTTTTTGTATATTGAAGCCCCTGCCTTCTACTCCAGCTTGCTCTTTGTGTTTCGACTTCTCCTTGCCTAAACCACAGGGCGTGAAAAGGTTGCCAAAGCCAGCAACAGCTGGGTGGCATGGGGCGTAAGTGGCATCTCTGGCTTCCTAGAGCACATGGGGGGTTACGCGCGCAGCTCTGCACCCTCAGCTCCATCCGCAGCAGACATTTGTCAATTGCATCGTCTGCTCAGCATGGACCCTAGAAATGCAGGTGGGTTGGGAGCTCGTAAATTATATTTTCAAAAGGCAGGCATAAGGGCCACTCAAAGTCCAACTTTTTAAGTCTGTGTTACCATGCAAAAAAGCAAGGTGAAAAGAGACAGAAGCTTCACTCGTTCACAATTGAAAGCACAGCTACACTTGACCAATCCTTGCATCTACAGCTGAGGCTGCCGTTGCTGCCACATCAGGAACCATGGGCGGTGATATGGGGCAGGGAGGCAGCAGCGCCAGCTCGTCCGGCGGCCTTCACAGCGTAACAGAGCAGCAGGAAGGCTTTCGTGGGCTTGGAGTTTCCACGTCCGGTGCCCCTCCCCTGCCACCATCCCCCAAGGATAGCGGTTGCTACAGCGGGAGCATAGGAGGGAAGGCAGTATCAAGCAGCAGCCCCTCCAGCCCCATGCATTTGTTTGCTGAGATTCAGGTGAGGCACGCAGGGGGGGTACAATGGCATGTAGTCCTTGCGCCCTCTGCTTCCTACATTTGGCTCAATTTTGAACAACAAAGACGACAAAAGCATAGCAATTCAGGGACTTGACCGAAAGGGTTTTTGGACAAACGTCAACAGATTTGCCTGTACATGTTCATCTTTGTAAAGCTCGGCAATGACATGCTGAACTCCAGGTGCTGTGCATTAAGCTGTCCATTCGGGACAAAGAACTGCAAGACGTAGGCCTTGTGGAGCTGAAGGACGTAAAAGCTGACTTTGGGTCAAGTGGCGGCAAAGAGGGGGCACAGCTGTGCCTCCAGCGCGTATTGGTAGGTGCATTCCTATCTTAATTCTGAACTGTTGTACTGCTACAAAGCTCTGCTTTGCAAGTTGTTGAAGGTAATGTGAGATTCAAATAAAATCTGAATTCCTTTTTGTACATGCCCGACTGTAGTGAGTGAAGTCAATGTGCACAGCAGCCGCACGTACACGAATTCCTTGCAGGCCTATGACATGGTATCAAGTCCAGGCTCCAAACAGGTCATCTTGTGCGGTTTTTACCACAGCCCTAGCAAAGCACCAGCACAGCACCAGCAGCACCTGCAGCAGCAAAACCCTTGGCAATGGTGGCAGACCCGCAACCCACCAGCAGCAGACTTGCTGGAAAGCGAGGAAGGGTTAAGCTGGCATGCAGGTGCGCACCATTTCTGCTTTATATTGGGCTGATATGCTGATGTAGAATAAGTAGTAGCGAGAAGTAGCTGCAGTTAATCTAGGGTTGTCAGTAAGGTGGCAATGGCATTTGACTAGGCTTTGGCGTATGGCAGGAGCGACTTGTGGACTCAATCCACGTATCCATACCTTATCACTTCAGGGCCCCATCCATACCTTACTATCCATACCTTATCACCATCCATACCTTATCACCAAGTATGCCTAACCATCCATACCTTATCACCATCCATACCTTATCACTTTAAGGCCTTATGTTATCCATACCTTATCACTCCAGGGCCCCATGCTGCCGCAAAGACTCGTACCCATACCTTAACACTTCACGTATCCATACTTCGCGTATCCATACCTTACCACTTCAGGGCCCCATGCTGCCGCAAAGACCAAACTTGGCCGCCAGCCTACCTCCACCTCCTCCTCTTCTTCCTCCCTGCTATTGCTGCCCTCCTCCGCCCCTGATGTCACCATCACCTATACCAAACCTGCCCACTCTTCCTCCTCATCCACGGGAGCCTCAAACAGCCAAGAAGAAACTTGCTCCTCCTCCCTTCATGGTCATGGCCCCCGCCCGCTGTTCTCTGCTCCGCTAGCTGCTGTAGCACCTCCCCCAACCTACAACTCTGCCGCCGTTATGAAGGGGCCATCCAAGGAGGTAGATGGTTACAGGAACACCGGTATCCATAGCAGCCAGTGTCAAAGTGACTGCGATGGAAGCAGAGGCAGAGGCAGTACCACTGAGGCCTCGCACTACCCTCTTCCTCCACAGCTTCAACTGTCCACACTTCCGCTCATTCCTACAGAGGTGGCATTGTTGGTACAACCTCTGCAGCTGCTGTACCAGCCGCAGTTCCTGGAGGCCCTGGCAGGTGGGGCTCACTGCTCCCTGCTGTGTGCCAGGGAAAGAAGAGACGCAGGACTTGCTGAGTCTTTAGCCCTGGGCACCAAACTGACCCAAATTCCCTCATGTTTTGGGTTTCTGAATTACTCAGTCACGTGTTGCATTCCTTGTGCTGTTCTGTTCAGCCTTGTGCTGCTTGGCACATTCGCAATCCTCATAATGTAACATGATGTGGGAAATGCTCACGGCACGCACACACGCACATTGTATACAAACGCTTGTTCGTATACGGATTCACGTACACCAGTCGTGAATGAGGTGTTCGTCCTCTGTTCGAAAGGTTCCTATATGTCAACCTTTTGCTTGATTCCTTTGTTTGGGACTCAGATCACGACTTACGCGCATGCACAAATTACTTACTTCACAGGCGTGATGAGTGCCACACACATGGAGGGCACAATGGATGAGCTGAAGCAGCGTGGCATGTGTGGTTTGCCGAGCAGACACGCACAGCTGGTGGCCAAGGCGCAGCACCTGCTGTGCACCCCTCCTTCAACACAGGTCTGTCATGCGTTCTGTTGTGGGATTAGTCGTCATTAGAATAAAATAATTCTGGGTCTATAACATGCCTCGAGACTTTTCGATAATACCTTGCTTTTTACCTTTTTTGAAATTGTTGTGAGAAAGCTTTGCACCAGGCCAGGCTAGGCACTTAGTTTTTACAAACATACAAAGCCTCTTTTAACATGTGTTTTCTTTTCACCTGCTCCTTCAGATGACTATTCGCCTGAAAGAGCTCATTGTGGTTATGGAAATGCCTCCCTCTGCCAGAAGCTGCGGCAACAATGGCTCAAACAGGACCAGTATCAGCCACACCCACCAGCCACGCTTGCAAGTCAGTGTGACCAACGTAGTAGCAGAGACGCCACATGAGTGGAGGTATGCACGCACCAGCTTGTGTGTGCAGCGTGCATTGGAGTACCTGCAAAGCAGCTACAAGGAGAGCAAAGGCGGTGGCAGTGGCAATGCTCATGAGGAGCACTATCAGCAGCAGCAGCAGCAGTATAGAGGGCACAATCAACCTTACACACATGAACATGCCCTGCAAGACCTAGAAGACTGCCTCATCTATGGCCATGTGGACCTCAGTGTGGCCGGGTTGCAGCTGCAGTACTCCTCTTCGGAGCAGCAGGCCTCCTCCACTCATCACCAGCAGCAGCAGCAGCAGCAAAAGGGGGGTCACAATTGCCCCACTACCTCCCTGCTGCCCTCTCTGATGCCCCCTTTGCACGTCTCTGCTCGCCTAGCCACCAACCGCATTTCCCAGGACACGCAGCTCCCTGTCATTCGAGCCGGCGTGGAAGTTGGGGGCTGGGAGGGTGCCACCTTGACTGCGTCTCAAATCACACACCTGCAAAACGTGATCAATGCGCTCCAACAACTGCAGCCAGCCTCGTCCTCCCCTCCTAGAGCCCCTTCTGCCCCTTCCGCCCCTCAACCTCCCCCATCCGAATCCTCAGAGGCAGCTTCTGTCTCAGCCTCCTCCCCTTTGTCTGCAGTAGCCCACCCGGCAGCAGGCTGGGGTCTGCCACCTCTCAAACACACCACCCAGCTGCACCTGCGGCTGCTGCCCATCAGTGTAGCCTACACTGAAGACACGCTTGAGCACACTAGGAATGAGGCACGCAGCCTAAACCCAACAAAAGCAAGTGCTGTCACGGTGCAGCTGGGGGGTGCAGAAGTGAACGCCACCCTGTGCGGACAAGATGCAGAGGTGTGGAAATGCTGTTCGGGTTTGTGTATGGCTGTAAATACTTGTACATGTGCAGAGTGCAGAGTGCCCTGCTGTATAATGTGGGTCCAGTTGCTAAGTCAAATCTCTTTGCATGTTTGTGCATGCCATGCATACCACTCTAATGCACCTGTAGTGCCTGCCATTCCCTGACTTCCCTTGCGCACATGCATTATCTTTGCACTCTCTACCTCTCCAGGTGCAAGCCACGCTTCAGCGCCTGCAGCTTTTTAGCAACCATGTTAGTCATGCTGAAGCTGCTAGCAGCACCGGTGTACTGCTCGGTCCTTGGCTCCCGGTAAGTGTATGGGGATCGAATGGAAAACTTTTATCGGGCTAACTTCTGCCTAATAAGTAATTTAATTAATGGTATGATAGGGCCTTTTGCACACACACGCACACACACATACGCACACGTACAACACACAAATACAGAGGTCAGACACGGTGTGTGTTAATAGGGAGGTTCAAATTTTTGTAACACCTAATCTTGCACATGAATTCCCCCATTCATTGAGTGTTTCAGCCTGAACCATCATGATCAGATCTCATAATTTCGATTCAAACACTGAGAATTGCATGCATGTATGCACCCGAGGATAGCTAAAACGACTCTCATTTTTGAAGATAAAGTTATTGAAGCTTAATTTCTGGGGCCTGACTCAGCGCGTGTGCGATCCGCAACGGCGCGTGAACTTAACGCTTGGATCGTTTTTAAACATTTATAGACAGAGCACTTCACTGCAGCCTCTATTTATTTCTTTACCCCTTTCCCCCAAACATAACGCTTGGATTGGGGTTTAATCAGTTATAGACAGAGCACCTCACTACAGCCTCTTTTTATTTCCCTACCCCTTTCCCCCAGGTCGCGCATGATCTGCAGATTGGGTCTGTGGTGCTTGGCTTCCAGTCGCATGAGAGCGAGCCTCTTCTTTCCTCCCGCCACACGCCCCTGCCCGCCCCCAATCCAAGCATGCAAGCTCAGCTCAAATTGACTGGGCTGGAGTGTCGTGGCTACCCCGGGCAACCTGGCAGATTTATTACAGGCACGTGCAGGGGAGCAGCAGCAGGGCAGCAGCAGGGTTGCCCTACCCTCACAGCATCCTTCCATCGTGCGCCGGCTCGTGCTGGTGCTGCTAAGGCGTGCCCAGCAGACACAGGGTCGACTGGAAGGATGCCAACAAAGGTGTCAGTGGGTGTTCAGAACCTGGCCGTGGGTGCAGATTTGGTTGCAGCACTTCTGGGTGCAGCAGAGACATCCACTGCTGCTGCTGCGAGCGACAGCAAGGAAGGAGGTAGGTTTGAGGGAACAGATGGAGGAGTGGGAAGAGTGAGTGGCATGCAAGCAAGGGTGGGAAGGGACGTGGGAGAAGGGAGCAGCTCACTGCAGTCAGAGGAAGCTGCGGGTATCTGTAGGGTGGATGGAGAAACTGGTGCAGCTGTGGATGGGGTGGAGCTTGAAGCGCTCCTACAAAATCTGTCCCTGCTGTCCATTGTGGAAAGTAGTAGCAGCAGCTCCTCTCCTCTGCACTGCCAAGCTCTCCTTTCCTTGAGCCGTCTGCAGTGCTGCTGGCCCCCTCCTACCTCCTCTCTGCCCTGTCCTTCCACCACCACCACCAACACCACCACCTCAACTGCCAGTAGCAACCCGCCCACCGACACAAACCCTGACTTTTCAAGCGCACACAACGCTGCCCCTCCTGCTGCCAGCACCGCCACTAGTACTGCCCGCCACGACATGTTTGACACGCCAGCAGCAGACATCCTGCAAATGGAGGGCCTCATGGCCTGTGTGGCCGACCAAATGGGAGGCCAGCACCTCTCACCCGTCCTCCTGGTCCCCTGCATCCAAGTTCTGCAGCTGCAGCCCAACAAGCAAAGTGCGCAAGCAGCCGTCAACTCAGCAGCAGCTTCATTACCAGCAGCTGGGTCAGGAGCAGCACAGCACAGAACAGCAGAGGGCGGTGGAAATGAGGTCAGGGGTAGCACGGCAGTGCCTCTGCTCAACCTGGGCGTGCACGTCCCAGGCATTCATGTGTCTCTTGGCAGCCCGTCTCAAGCCCAGGTCGTGGGGAGCGTGCTCGCTCGACTACAACAGCAAGCACATGCACGACCCCAGCAGACCTCATCCCCTGGCAGCAGCACTGCCAGTCAATTCAATCACCACAGCGCAGCCAACACTTTACACAACAACAGCAGCAGCAGGAGCAGGGGAGCTCCTGACTGTGCAAGCAGTAAGAGTGCCTCAGACAAGGCAGCCCACAAACAGGCTCCCTTGCATTTACCCCCCCCCCCTCAAATGCGTGCACAGCTGCAGCTTGGCATACTGGAGGTGCTTGCCCCTGCTTGCCCCACAACTGCCTTTGGCCAGATGGTGTACTTGGCATGGAGAGAGGTGGCCGTGCACTGCGTGAGCAGCAATGACGGTGCACATGCCTCTCAAGGCTGTGCTCCTGCTCTCAACAGCAGTAGCGGCAGCAGCAATCAAGCAGCACCCTCAGTGACAGCTAGCTTGCAATGGCAGCAGCTCAGCGTGAATCTGGCAGACAAGCGTACTGGACAAGTAGAGCAAACAGGTCTAAAGCAGCAGCAACAAGAGTATTCAAGTGAACAACAAGCGCAACGCAACCCTCATACCAGCAGCAGTAGCCTGTCGTCTGACGAGGCTGATATGGCTGTAGTGCATGGGCCTAGCCTTAACGTGATGGGCACTCTCAGTGCGCAGCACCTGCGTAGCCTGCAAGATGTCCACACGACCAGGCGCCTCTTGCCCCTCCAGCAGCAGCAGCAGCAGCGGCAGCTGCGCTCCCTCCCCCCTGCCACCACACCTCTTTCTCCGTTTCAGGCTGGCAAGGGGGTGGCATACACCAGCGCATCCAATCCAATATCTGTGCAGCTGCCCCCCAACTCTACTTGGAATCCCTCGCTTCGGCGCCGCACCAGACGTAGAGCAGACTCATCACAGAACCGAGCAGGGAGAGACGCTGGCATTGGTCGTTCTCCACTTTTGCATGCGCAGGTAATTGAGGGGAACATAGTTCTTTTATCAACAAAATGCAGCATTTCCTCATGCTGTTAAATTGAGCAGCTGCCGTCATCTGATTTGGCAAGCATATATATAATTTTTGATCTTAGATATTGTCTGTGACACCTGGATGTCGTCTGTCCTGCATATTACCACGCCCGTTTGATAGCAGCTTTCCAACTTTGCAGCTGCTCTTTTTTAAGCAAAAGAACTCTGACCCTCCCATAACCCATAGAACAAAACATCATCGTGCGATCTTTGAAGAAGACTCCCTCTCGTTTGTGTGAATTTGTATATGTGCGTGTGTGTATTTGCGTGCGCACATATGCATTTGCGTTTCTATGCGTGTTTGTGCATACCTATGTGTATATGTTTGTGAGTAAGAGAGGATCGATGAGGATGGATAAATACCAAGAACTAAGGAGTACCACAGACAGACACAGTTGTTTATTGTTTATGGGACATTTGTAGGTTTTAACTAGAAAGTATTAAAACTCAGCTGGCAAATTTGGGATGTGGTGCAAGCACGAGCATACAAGTCTCAGGCCACTCATGTCGTTGTTTCTTGGTCATTTTAGTAAAGTTGTAAACCCTGCAAGTTCTTAAACGTCTTAAACCCTGAATTTGGACAAAGTCTTTTGAATTCTTGTGCTTGAAAGCGAGGTTGCCATGTGGCGTGGCACAAAAGCAACAGATGGTTTGACAGTCGTGAATAAACTGGAACTGGCGTCTAAATGACTGTTGCTGCTCTTAATTTCCTGCCCTGCTGCAGCCCTCCTCCCCCCAAGAAGACAGCCAACAAAGCTGGTTTGATGTTAGCGATGCAGGGGCATCCCAGTCCAGCAGCGGCTATCACAGCTTCCAGACAGCCAGCTCCTTCATGACAGCAGCTGGCTTCTCTCGGAGCCGTCCTTCTTCACGACAGCTGTTACCCTCTGGGTCCTCACCAACAGTGAGTGCCATCCCTGTGTACAGTCTATTTATGTATTTGCATGCCTTGGTGCCTTTTCGGTGAACCCAGCTTGGACTGTCAGCTGTGGTGTCTCCTGATGTTTGCAGAACTTCCGATCAACTAAATCGGTAGTACCTTTGAATTTGTAGAATGACCAAAAAATATATATTTTCAGACCGTGAAGGCACAGAATGTTGAGAAGCTGACCAACTACGTTATTATTGCAACATGTAAAGCTATAAGAAAGAGACCTTGCATTTACGTATAAAAACATGACTTCCTGTGCCTGTTCTAATCCTTGCACACGTGCCTGATCTCCAATCAGGGACGGAGTGAAGATGAGTTCTACTCTGCTGACGACTCTCCAGCTTGCTCTGACGTGGGATCTATATCGGACACAGAGGCAGAGGAGCAGCATCAGCAGCCTGTGTTGTACCCTTGTGATACCACATCAGGTTACAGTAACGACAAGAGGAGCGGAGGCCGGGAACAAGAGTGGGACGTACCAGGTGCTGGTGCTGCTTTTGGTGCCGCTTGGCAAGAACATGGTGCATCAGCAGCAGCAGCAGCAGCAGGAGGAGGGGGCGATCATATAGCCCACGCTGGGGTGGTTTCTCTGTCTGAAGTGGCAGAGATACACAGGGCTTTGCTTTGTAGCTGGACCGCAAACATTCCCACCCCGCGCGTACTTTTGTTTATGGCTGGCCATATCAATGACGCTAGCAGCAGAAGCAGCAGCAGCAGCAGCAGCAGCGACAGCAACAGCAACAGCAACAGCAACAGCAGCACCAGCAGCAACAGCAAGAAGGCCAGCATCTGGAGTGGGCGTCCTCAGTTTCCCCCATCTGTTGGCGTTGATCACACAGCCGGCAGCTGTAAGCTGCACCTATCAGCTGTCTGGGCACACCCCTCAGCCTCTGTTCCTTCGGTCAAGCTGCAGGTGTGGGGGCTGCACGTGCTGGCTGCCTCCTCTCCTTGGGATGTAGTCATACATGGGGCAGCTGTGTGTGCGGCTGGATTTGAACAAGGCTCCAGAAGTGGTACCAGAAGCAGCAGCAGTAGTGCCAGCAGCAATAGAAGCAAAGACCAGCAGGCAGCAGGCCCTGACCAATGCCAGGGTGTGAAACCATGCTCCCCACAGCAGCAGCAGCAGCAGCAGCAGCAGATTCCCACCCAGCCCATATTTGTAGGTCCAGGCGCAGCAGTGGATGCCCTCTCGTCTCCTCTACTTTTGCCTCAAGTCCCGTTGCTGCTCTCCCCTTTACCTGCTCTCCCCTTTGCAGCTGCAGAAGCCAAACTGTGCGACGTGTGGCTATGCATGTACACACCTCCACTATGCCTCGATCACGAGGTCCAAGGCAGCAGCAGTGCCTCAACAACTGCAGCGCCAAACAGATGTAAACAGTCCTTTCCGCTTCAGCAGCACGATGAGCAGCAGCAGCAGCAGCAGCAACAGCAGCAACAGCAGCAGCAGCAGCAACAGCAGCAGCAACAGCAGCAGCAACAGCCGCAGCAACAGCCGCAGCAAGAACAAGCACCCAACCTAGACTGCTCTCAATTGCCTGCCTGGACCCCTTCTGTTGATAAAGCGCAGCGTTGGTGTTCAGCTCCCTGCTTAGCTGTGCACTTCTCTGCCTCTGCTTCCGTCTGTCAAGGCTCCTCAATCAGGGAGGGCGTGCATCTTCTAACACAGCAGCAACAGCAGCAGCAGGACTCGCATGGTGTTTACACAGCACAAAGCTTTGATGTCCCTCCTTCACCTCACGCAGTACGTGCACCCCTGCAAATATCACAGCAGCAGCAAAGGGGCGGCTCTTCAGAGAGGCTGTCGGTCTGTGCAAAGGTGTCTGACTTTGATGTTCTGGTGGGACAGCTCGCCCTGCAGCATGCAGTCCAACCGCCCCTGTCTCTGTGCCACGGGATTCAAGGCAGCCCCCCCCTCAACCTAGCCCCCTGGGCACCTGCAATCCACTGTGCTTCATTGGCACGCGTAACAGATGCTGAGGCTTCGTGTAGCACGTCCCTTGCTCCTACCCTTCCACCACCACCTGCCCTCACACCCAACAGCAGACCAATTTCCACTGAAACCGAAGCTTCACCCAAGCCCCCATTGCCTCCCGGCACCCCACCTCATTTCTCCCTTCCCCCGGAGTCCTTTGCATCCCCCATCCAAAACTGTGGCTCTCATAACTACTCCGCCTTCCTTCCCCCTGTCAGTCCACCTGCAGCATCATCCATTGCTTCTCCCACTCACACCCCATCACACCCGTCAGCTACTCCTCCTCCAGATGACAGCATGCCTTCCTCTGCTTTGTACAACAAATGCACTCCAAGCTTTGTTGCTGCTAGCATCGCCCCCAATCAGGAGGCATGTCAGCTGGCCGTGCGTGTGTCCGCCTCTGAAATCTCCTGCTTTGCTCTCCAGGTACATCTGGCCTATGCGTAGCAAGTGGCCTTTTCCTCCTGTTGTATGCACAGAAAATTTACCTTTGTTGTGTTTGCCAAAATAAAAATTCTAGATCTGAAGTGTAACAAATATTCAGACAAATATCCTGGCACAGAGGCTCTTTTCCTGATTTGTAAGTATGAATTTTCTCTAGAAATGCAAGCCTGTGAAATTGAATTGCTCACAACAGAAACCAAGGAAATCAATTCTTGTTCACACGCAAACACCTGCAGGGAGTACTGGCCCCTGCTGCATGTGTGGTAGCAAGTGCAGAGGCAGCACAGGCAGGAGCAGCAGCACGTGCAGCCCTGCGTGAACACAGCAGCAGCAGTCAGGGCAGTTCTGGCACAGCATTTGCACGTAGAGCTCAAGAAGTGGGCAGTAGATTTGAAAGTGGTGGCACAGGATCTTGTGGTCTCAGCACCAATGCGTATTCAACTGAGCAGCAGCCGCCGCCGCCGCAGCAGCAGCAGCAGCCGCCTGACATGGGCTACAGTACCTCCCTCTCTGTTGCCTCTTCAAATGCCTTGTTTTTTCAAGGTAGTGAGATGTCTTGTTTTCCACATGCCTGGATACTTAAGCAAGTGCAAAATTATATGCCTGATACAGAGCTAGATGGTTATTAAGTCACCTCACTTCATTGGTTCCTGCAATAACGGTGGCAGCAAGCCTGTGGTACGCTTGTTGCTCAATGTTGTGACCTTGGTCTTTTTAAAATACTGTCATGGGTTCCACAAAAACCACCAACCATCTTGCAGGGCTGCACATTGAAGCACGCGTGGCTAAACTCACTGTCCTGGCAGCAGCATCCAACCAGGCAACAGGAGGGCCCGCTATTTCACAGCAGCTGCCGAGTAGTAATATAGCAGGGCACAGAGGCCGTGGTGGCAAGGAGCAGCAGCAACAGCAGCAGCAGGAATGGGCGCAAGGGGATGCCTCCCGGCTTCCCCTTCTGCGCATTGCTGTACAGCCCGTACACTTACACTGCCACTACGCCCTCACACACAGCCACCCACGCACTGTTGTGCCAAGGTGCGGTGTAAGCTAGCTCTCACCAGAATTTGTCCTGTTTTATACAAATAGAATACTCTACCTAACTTGAGCAAGCTTGCAATGTGCAAAAACCACGCAACCTTGTCCATGCACATGTCACGTCTATGGTCTCTGCCCTTTTTCCTGCTTCATATGAACAGCCATGTCAGTCACAATTATGCCCTTTCTGCAGCAGCATCCAGCAAGACAATGGCAGCTTCAGGACGGATGCAGGGGAGGAATTGGCAAAGGCTTCACCTTCGCCAACCAAAGAGCGTAGTCAAGGAAAAGGTAGCAAGAAAGCAGCTGCAGCAGCAGTTACCATCGCTGGGGCTGACAGCACAGCTAGCAGCGACCGTCTCCAGAAAACTCAGGCACACGAGTGCGACAATGACGTGAGCCCATCACTCATGCATGAGGCAGTCAGTGAGCAGCAGCAGGAGCAGCGGCAGCAGCAGCAGCAGCAGCAACAGCAGCAGAGTGCACTGTCTAACAATCATATGGGGCAGCAAGCGAAGCTTAAGCACAGGGGTAGCCACAAATGCTCTGTCACACTGTCTCTTGGCTTGGAGGCGGAAGTGTTTAATGCAAGTAAAGGCGGGTGGGAGCCCGCGCTGGATGAGTGGCAAGTCCAGGTACGTACAAAATTATACTTTAATCTAGCTTTTTCTAGTTATAGAAGCTCTTTAGCCCTCTTACTGAATAATCATCAGGGAAGGATTACGCCAGATGTCCGTGATGAGCTGTGAAGCTGAATCCTTGTACAAGTCACATCATTTTATTACGTTTACTACATTTTGGGGTTGTCCTCATCGCAACACTCAATAAGAGCCCCCGTGTTCTTTCATACAATTGCACACTTTCTCTTTTCTTGCAGCTGTCTCTTACGGAGCTTGCCTCCTGGCATGTTGCTGCTGATACCTGCCCTGCCTCCCTCAAAGCCATGCTCCGCCCCCTCCGATCCTTTCCCTCTCAAAAGCGCATTAGTGTGCACGCACCCCTCAGCCTTGAAATCACCGCTTCTTCCTCGTTGCTGCTAGCTTTTGTGCACGCGGAAGGTCTGCTTTCCAATCTGCAGGTAATTGGCAGGCTTGTACTGCAACTCATATTCTTGATTCATTCATGCGCAAGAATCATAGAAGTTTACATGCTTGTCCTCCAAGAGGGAGAGGGATTTTTGTGCCTGGGATTACCTTTTGGCTCAATTGTCTCTGGTCCTTTGGTGGAGCCTGCGCCTCAACAATAAAGCACCTTGAAAATAGCTCTGCCACTTTAAAAATAACAATTGTCCTCCACAACCTTGCTGGTCTTCCTTCTCTCTGTCACTGATGACGCAGGGGGTGTATGCTTCCCAGCTGAGCCAAGGCATGCTGCAGCAGCACAGCTCAGCCAGGGACCGAGGCCAGGGCTGCAGTTATTTTGGTCGGCATCAGCTTCAGCCAGCTTTGGTTCACAGTGAAGGACAGTGGGCGCAACAAGCAGATGGGACCCAAGGGTTTCACCAGCAAAAGCAGAGGCAACAAGGGAGCCTACACCAAAAGCGCTCTTTGTCTGCCATGCGCGAAAGTCATCGCTCCGCCGTCTTCCTCGCCAACGAGCTTGGTACCAGCATTCAATTCTGCTTGCTGCTCAGGTGTTTATGGTGTTGCGCTGCGTATAAATTTTATATATGGTGTTGTGCGGTGTGTAAAACTTATATATGGTGTTGTGCTGCATGTAACACTTATATATGGTGTTGTGCGGTGTGTAAGACTTATATATGGTGTTGTGCTGCGTGTAAAACTTATATATTATTCAAGCTTAGGCCTGGCCGCTACTTTTAACTATTTGCAATCAGTTTCTAGCTGAGAGCACCATGCAGGGTGACATCTGCGCCTTCATCCAGGACCCAACTTGTTCTGAAAATGCCCATACAGATATTTACAGCATGCGCGTTTTAGAGCTTGCCTTTCTTTCTTCACTTATTCAGCCCTTTTTCTTTGGTCTGCCCACAGGAAGTCTAATGCCCCTTGCAGCCTGAGCAGCAACTTCCTCATGCTGAGTTCAGGCCAGCTCCCTTTGTCCACCCCTGGCTCAGGTTCTTCCTCAGGTATATACAAATGCACCTTACTGTAAACAGCATGTTGGGGTTGCGTTACGTTCCTTTAGCAAGTACTTGGGGATGCTGGCATTTCCTTGATCGATTGCTGTACATGTCAATACTCCAAGCTCAAAGCCAGGATACCCCATTTAACGGGGAATGCAGCACTTTCAACACAGCTAATGATTAGCATCTAAGAGCAGACTCTTTCTTGTCTGATTGGTTTGGTACAACAATGTCCAGAACATTTGATATATGTGTTTTTTTTAGACCCCAGTGCACAGTACCCAGTGCTTGAAAGAGGCTCCTTTTCCTTAATTGATGTGCAGAGTTGTAATCACCGTCTGCATAATCACTATTTTCCTCCTTTTTCTCCCCCAAGCTATAGCTCCGCTGCTACTCTCTTTTCATTCATGCATATTTCTGCACGCTGATTATTGATGCGTGCAGGAGTTAGCTGCAGGGAAGGAGGGCAGCCATTTCCTTCCCTTCCACCAATGCAAGCCTTGGGGGCCTTTTCTGCTCCAGCCTCCCTTCCAGCCAGCCACAGCCGTGGCACAGACATCATCCACACTGCAGCTCTGCCCTCACAAGCTCCCTCTGAGTGTTTGGAGGTCACCACACCCACACTGCCCATCTCAGATCATGACCTGGTGGTCCACATCCAGGGATCAGGGAGCATGCAGAGCATGTGGGGTTGCTTGCCGCTGAACGGCGCTCCTTCACTTCTTCTACCCCGCTCAAATCCATTTCCTTCCACCAACTCCAGCAGCAGCAACGCAGGAAGTTGTGCAGCTACGTTTGGTGTGATGCATGATGGTGTGCAGAGTGGGAGGCCCTCTCTCATAAGTCTGCACACCAACGCTCGCATATCCAACGAAACAGAGCTGGTGCTTAGAGTGGGTCGCAAAGGAGAGGCAGAGTGCAGCAGCGCTGCACTAGATGACAATTTAGCTCATGGCCTGGGTGCTGGAAATGGCTTGCAGCAGAAGCAGCAGCAGCAGCAGCAACTCATACTTGGGCCTGGGGACCAGGCTTGGCTGCCTGCCCCGCTGTTGTTGCAAAGCAATCAGCCTGGGAGGCTCTTCCTGTTTGCCAGCACAACTCACAGGCATCCTCAGCCCGATCATTCTTTCACAGGCACGCAGCAACAGCAGCTGCAACCTCCAGCCACCTCATCCCCTGGCACTGAGATAGACTTAGATTGGATGGTACTTGAAGTGGAACGACAGCTGGAACGTCAGCAAGAGCAGCGCAGAAGTAGTGGCAGGGTGCGTGCGTGGCAGCAACCTGGCATCAGGAAAAGCAGTTCTGCTTCTGGTCCTTCTTCCCTGTGGCCTCCACAAGGTCCCCAGCACGCCACTCCCCCAGCGCACCACTCTCCCACAACAGCACAAGCACCACCTTCATCACCGCCACTGCCACCCATAGCAACAATGGCAGGCTCCTCCTCTGACATTGATCAGCGTACAGAGGTCGGCAGGGATATGGGGGAGGAGGTGTGGGCTTCACGCAGGGTGCAGGTCAAGTGTGCAGGGTGGTCCTCACAGACAGGTGCTACTGTGGAGCGAGACTACGCGGCGGTTGTTGCGGGTGTGCCTGGAACAGTGCACCTGCTGCTGGTGCTGTCGAGGCAAGAGGGGAGTAAGGTGAGGTGGGAGCAGCTTAAAAAGAGCGCAGGGATTTGATTGCGTACCTTAATTATATCGCTGCCCCTGATTTATGTGTTTTGGGATGGCAGTGATCAGGTTGTTTGGTGAAATGTATATCTTGCGTTATCTTCCAGATCTTGCAGGGATTTAACGGGATTTTGGGGGTGGAGGTGATCAAATTATTTTTGTAAAATATTGGGGGAGGGGGGGGGTGACACGTACGGTAAGCAAGGAAACGCTGCAACATGGGAGCACCGTTCAAAAGTGGCAACACAATTGTTCTTTGGTAGGTACAGCGGCAATTAAGAGACCATGCATCCTGTTCTGGGTGATGAAGACAAGGCTCCTGGGAGGTAGATATGATGGTGGATGCGAGCATGTTTCCTGCCTCGTTCTTTAACCGTGCCGTCTCCCGCTTATTCCCTGCAGGTGTGGGCCATCCGGGTTCTTCCTCAGCTCCTCATGCACAACCACCTGCCTGTGCCCACCAAAGTGTCGGCAATGCAAGGCCTGCATGGGTGCATGGCGCAAGAGGGGGGCACGCAGGAATTGGGGCCATGCAGCAGCACGGCCCTCCTAGGTCTAGACCCGTCCAGTTTGCTGGTGCGCTTTGGCATTGGGGGGCTTTTGACAGTTGTCCTGTATCATCCTGAATGCAATCAAAGTAAGCGAGGCATGGACATAAATTCAGAATGGTGCTACCAATACGCTTGGCAATTAATGCTAACAACCCAAGCAAAACGGCCAGCCCAACAAGCCAATTTGAGCTAAGCAATCTTTCCTTGGCAACCCCATGGACGCATACAAACTCTAGCACATCGTACACACCCTCGTGATGCCCACAAGTCGCCCTGATCGTGCTTTTCCCTCACTCTGGCACCCACATTAAGTTTGCTCTTTTGCCCTCTTGTTTTTTTTTCTTCAGGCCATACTGGTAAAGCCCCAGGGCTTTTGCTGGAGCGCACCCTGTGACCTCAACCTTGCCTCCTCCTCCCCTGTTCCCCCCTCTCCCATCTCTCTTCCACCTAAACCCCCCCCCGCCTACTCCTTCACTAACCACCCAGCCTCTGCCCTATCAGCACGCCACGTACTTCCCACCGTCTCACTAGGTTCAAGCGCTGCCTGTGTGGCACTGCAGCTGACTCAAGAAGCACTCAGCCCCTACCCCACAGCCTGCCCGTTCAGCCCCTTAGGTGCAGCAGGGCTGAAGCACAAGTTGTCTCTTGTGAGCCCTCAATCAGGTCGGCAGCGTACACAGCAGATTGCGCTCTCCCTGGAAAGCCCACTTTGGGTGTACAACTGTACCGGCATGCCTGTTGCGCTGCGCTTAGCGCCCCAGGAAGAGTTGCAGCAGCAGCAGCAGCAGCAGCAGCAGCAGCAGCAGGTGCGTACTTGCACTTTTATGGACGATTGTTTGTATCTTGCGCAAATTTCAATGGCAATATCATTTTGTAAGAGCCAGATTTGTAAGTATGCACGAGATGGACAGTGCCAACAAATCACGTCAGTAATGGTGGAGGGACATCAATTGCAAGCCAGCCATTTCTGGCTTAGTACACCAGTATTCATTAGTCATGAGTCATTAGTACCACTAGTACAGGCAGTCTAGCTTAGTACACCACTAGTCATCAACGCTTCATCACCACCGCTTCATCATCTCCATGCTCTGCAGGGCCCGTTACCGGAGCAAAGCACCCAATCCGTCGACAAGCATGCTCTGGGGCAGACCGCGTTCTTCAGCAGCAGCCACAGCGACAGCGCAGTCCCCAGCAAGGGACGCTCGCCAGATGGCAGCGTGGCTCACTGTGACAAAGACAAAGCACCTGCTGGCTTATTCGCCACATGCTCTCCTGAATTGTGGTTGCCTCCCTGCTGCGCTGCTGGCGGCTTGCTAAATACACCCCAGCATACCCAAGCTCACTGCCCTCACCTTCCTGATGTTTGCCTACAAGCTGAAAAGCTACCCCAACCGTGTGCACCCGTTCTGGAAGGGGTGGCGTCCACCGTTCCGCAGGCATCATACTATGCTGCTTTGCCTAGAAGAGGGTGTAGGTCACCTGGCTTGCAGGACCAATCTGAAGGATTTGGAAGCAGTGGGAGGCAGCATCAGCAGCCAAAGCATGCTGGGCTTCTGGCGAGCAGCATCTGCGGCCAGCAGCAGGTTGACCCTGAGCATGACCAAAGGCGGCAAAAAGCAGAGCTTCCCCTGCCCAGATGCCCAGATGTACTGCTGCCCACTTTGTGTGGGAATTTCCCTATCTGGGATGGACCCATTCAACTGCAAATAGCTCCTGCTTCCCCTGGACGGTTTCACCCCACGCAGCACTGTGCAGCACCAGCAGGTGTGGTGAGAAGTATAATTTAAGCAGTGTGAACTTGGAACTTATTGCCTTCATAGTGTGTGGTTAAAAGTTGTACGGATGTACTTAAAACTTCTTACAATCAAAATAATTTATTTTATGAACTGCAGGCTCTTTTAGCTCCCAGCCTGATTTGCATCTCCCTGGCTCCTGCTCCTCTGTTTGGTCGTCTCCAGCCCTCCTGCAGCCACCCTTTTCAAGTGCTGCTAGCGGTGGTGAGCAGTACGCACGACCGTCCGCTCTGTCCGTCACATGCTTCACATGCTTCACCTCTCCTCAACTGCAACCTGTGGACGAGGCACAGCACCAAACACAACAGCAGCAACCGTTTCCTCTCAAACACCCAAACCCTGCTGATGCGGGGAGGGGCCCACTGAGTCATGACTTACCAGAGCAGCAGCCGTGCCCTGGTTATGTACTCGCGGCAAGCCTGCAGCCAGTGCTGTCTTCCCCCGGTAGTTTGGCACTGCACCTCTTGCCTCGCCACCTGGTATGTTATTTCAAAAACATGTGTTGTGCATGTCTAAACCCCTGGAGGCAGCTTGAGCATTTGTTGTCGAGCAGTTCATGCATTATACTGCTTTGGAGTCTGTGCAGCAATCCTCCTTTTTCATTACCCCTGTCGTCAATACATTGCTTGCAGCTTGCCTCCACTGACACATCTCTGGCTACTTCCTTTTTCAGCATATCCTCTTCCCTTGGCTTGTCACAGGTGTACAACTCTACAGGCATATCCCTGCAGCTGCGCCAAGGCGCACATGGTCTTGTTAGGACGGGAACACAAGCTAGCGATAGGTAAGTTTCTTTTTCCCTCTGCGCTTGCATTGCTTCATCTAGAGGCGCGTGTAAAACTGCAGTGAAAACTCCCAGGCCATTACGAAAAAAGTTTTGGAAGAGGTTTGCACAGCAGAAAGTACTGGCTGGAAGTGTTTAACCAGCTCATGCATGCTATCCGTACAGCTGGGTGCGCTTGGTGGAGCATCACCTTTTTCATCCTACCCTCCTCATCAGATTATGCCTACCATTATATATGACATAAGACTTGAGCTTTTTTGCGTTGCTTCTTCTCAAATCACATTCTGGCTGCGCACGCAGGTGGACTGCTCTAGCCCCCTCCCAACGGCAGCCCCTGCACTGGCCTGCTGCCAATGCTGCCTTGCAGCTCAGCCTTAGTGTGCATGGCATGGATGATGGCCAGTGGGGTTGGTCCTGTGATGTGGAGGTGGCGGCAGAGGCAGAGAGTCTGGCAGCACCTGGCAGCAACAGAGAGTGCCTGCTCAGCGAGACTCTGGTTAAGGTGAAGGGAGGACTTGGTTGTATGTACGTGCTGAGCAATTGCATTGAGGACTGAGTCTGCTGGCCTCCTATTCATGGTCAATTTTTACCTAATCGGTTATTTGCCCTTGAAATGGGTCTTTAGCTGCTGCATAGCTTAAAGTGAGTGGCATGTCTGGTATGAAGAATGAGACTACATGCAGCCAGAAACTTTTTTGTAACCTTGTTTCTAAGGCTTGCCTCTATCAGAAGGAAAAACCAAAAGACAATTAATTCCTATTCTATCAATTTCACAATCTGTATGATCCAGGTGAGAAAGGAGCAGCCAGACATTGCTCAAGCCCAAGGCTTCCCAGTGCTGTTCTTTGTCATCGAACAAGTGCTGCATAGCAGTGGTGTGCTCCTCATCCTCATCTCCAGCAAGCCAGCTGCCCAAGCTCCTTACAGGTCGGTCTTCTTGCTAGCTGTTCCCGTGCACTAAGCTCAACTCAAACAGGCTCTGACTCCTCATCTCTACACTCATAAACGATTAACGCTGTATTCTTGCAGGATTGAAAACGACACAGCAGAGACGCTCCTTGTGCACCAGGTGCGCATAAACATCCTGTTTGTTGCTCCAAGCAGCCTACGTTTGGGCACACTATATTGCCTCCTGTGATAGCCTTTTTTATGTGCACACCCCAAACCTGTATCATTTTCTTTTTATCATCGTCAGCCTACTTGCCACCCAAGCATTTGTGTCTGGGCTGACTGTTGTTGTAGGAGGGCTGCTTCACGCAAGATACCGTTCCTCCCTTCACCAGCCTGCCCTATGCATGGGACTATCCCATGTCTCACCCCCTGCGCCTCATGGTCCAGCTGCAAAGCAAAGGGCAGTGGTTGGGAGTATTTGGCCTGGACCAGCTCCTGCCAGCAAAGGCCTGCACCGTGGGGCGATTGCTGAGGAGGGAGGTGCGTTTGCTGCCTGGTGGTGGAAAGGAGAAGGACATTTTTGGAAGCCTCAAGCATATATCTTTTTGTCCAATGGAAATGACCTATTTGCGTGCACAAGGCTAAATTCTGCTGTAATGCCTTGACATTGTTCTTGCTTCCTGCAGTGTGTGCGTCCATTCTTTGTGTAATTGCATTATGCATTTATTTCGCGTGGTGTGAGTATGTTTTGGAAACGGTCAGTGTGGGAGTGACACGAAAGACGGCAATCATTCAGCATGTGTACACACACTAGAAACTTGTGATGCATCACCTACACCACACACATCATGCAGACAAAGAAGCGCTTCATCGCAGAGGTCGTGGCTGACAAGGCAACTCGTGTGCTGCACATTGCTTCCCCTGACACTCCTTCTCCATCTACCTCCTTGCTGGGATCTCCTCCTCTCCAGAAGCACCGCTCAGCTAAAACCATCACCACGTCCAATTTAACCCATCCATACACCAAGGCAGCAGCTGCGGCTTCAGCTGCTGCCTCTGCCTCTGCGCGTCTGATGCGCAGCAGCAGCAGCCGCATCAGCAGCAGCTTCTCCAGGATGCGCCAGCACCATGCCCCAGCTGAAGGCACTGCAGCCTCTCCCTCACATGGGACAGCAGCAGTGGAGCGTGACACCAACTCTCCATGTCGTGTAGGCTTTGGCAAGCTTGTCGAGCAGGAGCAGCAAAAGAGCAAAGAGAGCGACAATGGCTGGAACAGTTGTGTTGTCCTAGAGGAAGGGGGCAACAGCATGCTTGAAGTGGAAGTGGAAATCTCGGGTGTAGGTATTTCGGTGGTAGGGGAGGCGCAGGAGCTCGCATACTTGGCTGTGGGAGAGCTGCGTGGTGGAGTGCAGATTGTGCAAGAAAAGGTGAGATGCCCACATAGAACTGGCTGCATTTCTAGGTGCATATTGATCATACATGAGCAGAAATTGAAGCCTGGTTTGCAGAAAAAGATATCTCACCCGTGTTGCTTTATTTATTGCATTGCTACCCACTCCTTGCACTTCACCAGGCTGCCCTACACTTCTCCCTGGCATCCCTGCGCTGCGACAACTGCTTGCCCGATGCTGCACACCCTGTGGCCTTTGCTGCACCTGTCAAGCGTTCTTGGTGGGGTCCACCCATCATCCAACCTACGTCCACATCTATCCCCCACGCCCCCTACATGAACCAACCTGTCCTGCTTTCTGAACGCCACCAAGTTCTTACCAGCAGCAAGGCAGTCGCAAAACCTGGGCGTAGTCCACTAGGCAGTACTCCAAGCATCACTGGCAATCAGGATGGTTTGGGGGTGCTTACGCAGCTAGCTGTGCCGCCCCTACAGCCTGCTGTGTCAGTCCATGCCGTTGTGTGCCTGCGTGTGCCTGGTAAGTAAAACTTAGTATTGGTCTCAACTATTCAAGTACTGTAGGTAGACATTTTCTTGCATGCTTTTCAACCGCAACCTAGCAATCCTACCTGTCGCTAATGCATGACTTGCTTCGCAAATCTCCAGCACATCATGGCAGAGGACTTGCTCGACTTAACATCTCAAATGCCATTTATGGCTCCATTCTAAACTCCATGTATTGTGTTATTGTCTTGTAAGCAGAGTAAAAGAACTGCCCCAATTAAAGTAAGGGAGAGGATGGGGTATGATCACATAATCTGCCTGCTCTTTGCAGGAGTGTTGCTTTGCTGCGAGCGTGTGCGCATTGCTGCAGCTGCCATGGCAGCAAATGTGGATGAGCGTCATGGTCGAGCACTGCTTACACATGCCTCACACATGAGGGAAGTGCTAAGAAGAGAGCGGAAAATGCAGGCAATGCAGCAGCAGCAGCAGCAGCAGCAGCAGGCCCGGGGGTCAACGTGCCTGCACCAAATGGGGTGTGCTGCACAAGCTCCGCAGGTGCCGGCAACAGTGGATGCTCTCCAAGGTCTGCAAAGGAGCCGCTCATTGGGTGCCTTCCACCAAGACCTCAATTCTGAGCTCACGTGGGGTAGCCCTCCTCCCTTGGTTTCTCCTGCTGTCATACCATCCTCTTTCCCTGCATGTGTGGAAGGCCCTCTGGGTGGGCAGCCTGACATCGCACTCTTAATGGGTGCGTGCTCATATGTGTTTCTCCTATGCTGTGTATCGAATTGCGTGAGAATATCAGCTTATAAAGGGATGTGGCCACAATGTGCAACCACCTGCAAAGCCTTGAGAGGCAATGCTAAAGGCGCCCAAACCTCTGCTTCACCCATTCAGGGCCACCTCCTGTGCCTGGCAGTTTTGGCCCTCCCAAAGTTTACATCAGTGATGTCAGCATCTCACGGGTGCGTCTGGCTCTCAGTTTTACCCCTGCGAGCTGGCGAAGCAGCAACACACCCCCAGGGCTGCGTGGGCAGCCCCAGCTGTTCTCACAAGAGACATCATCAGCGCTTTCTACACCAGGTGCGGAAAGGACTAGAGTTTTGAGGTGTGATGCAGGCGATTCATGATTTCGCCATGATGTTGTGAAGCTAAAGGGAGGCACAGTATTCCATAGATGAAGCCAACACCTCCTGAGCATCGCATCGACTTTGAGACACTTTGGGACGACAACTTGAGGCGCAATAATGTGTTCTGACCACCTGCTTGGTGCACAAATCCAGCCAGACCTCTGCCAGTGCAACTGCTTACCTATTTCATACTTCATACAGCATATGCAAAGTGATACATGAACTGCAAGTATGGAATCATTTGCTTGAACTTGTCTAATTACTCCCCGTGGACCCTGACTTAACTCAAGCATACTATGACCAGGCACACAAAAACTCATCTTTTAATAAAATTACCATTCAGGGGGTTCTAGTTGGTAAGGCAAGCTAGCTGAGAATTCCAGGCATGTTTTCGACAATGTAGGAAAGTGGCCCATGAATATTTTGGTGCACTGCCTTAATATGTTTCAAACCCACCAGAACCCCACCCGCCTGACCACCTAAGAATGGCTATTTGCTTTGCAATCAAAACCTTTAAATTAATATTTCATCTATGTAACCTGGGGGCACCTGTTGATGAAAAGTAATGCTGCTTGCCTCAAGCTTTGCCTCCTGCAAAGCTTGAGCCTTTTTTTGATACAGAAATGATGTTTGTGCTTTGCCTGTGCTTTTTGCAGCTGCACGAGACTCACAGGAGCACAATGTGCTGCTGCGTATGCTCCTGTCGCTAGCACGTCTGGAGCGAGCATGGATTACGCTCAAGCCACTCATTCTATTGCAGCCAATGCATGGTATTGTAGGTCTGACTCAGGTGGGTAGGAACTTGTTTGCAATGAAAAACCTGCATTTAAGGCTAGCTAACCTGTGCTGCTAGTTTTCTTGTGCCCCTCTCCCCAACACTCCTCCCCACAACTCCTCCTCATCACCTGGGTTTTTTTGCTTTGCATGCCTTTTTCCAGGTGCTGGAGAGACACTACCGCTCAGGACTGCTGCAGCTGCCTTTGCTGCTTGGGTCGCTTGACATCTTTGGGGATGTGACCAGTATTGTGCAGGTGTTGCGATTGGATATTGCAATCAAAATGGGTCAGGGTTTTGGATGCAGCAATTGGCGTCATATCTGTTTTGCCCATCTGCTTTTGTTTGCTGTACGGCAGTGTATAAAGTCAATGTACCTTGCTATTTATACAGCCTCAAAGATTGTGTTCTCTCATGCATCATTTTTTTCTTAGAGTGCCTTTCCTAAACTCTGCCCTGTAGAGCACCTCTGTTGAGTTGTTTCATTCTCAAAAGAGCATTGTACAGCAAAAAAGTGCCCAGAACCAATGGCTCAGCTGTGAAGCGGCAGCAGAATTCTTGTGTGCAAGATGATTTGCGTGTGCAAGCACAGCAGTTTCCTCTTTTTCCATTTCTGTCTTGGTGCTTGCATTGCAGCCCATGCGCACATTGTGGACTAGGTGCCTCAAAGATATCACCCCAATTCCCCACTACCCCATGCTTAAATTATTCTCACTGCTTTCTTTTCTTCCCCGTGGTCCTTCTGTTACAGGCATGGGGTACAGGCATGTGGCACTTGCTTGCTTTGCCTGCCAGGGGTGCGCTGCAAGGTAGTCTACCTCAGGCCCTGGCTGGTCTGGTCAATGGACTGCGAGACCTTAGTCTGCGCACAACGCAGGCATCACTCAACTCTGGTCGCAAGTGCGTAATTTGCTGCCTGTTTTATGAGTAGGACATAGGATGCCTTGTTCACAGATACTGCTGTTAAAGAGGTCAACAGCTATTGACCCCAGAGAAGCAGGCATGCCCATGCTTCACCCCTAGCTCATATGTCTAGGATATGTGACCTTTTGTGTTCTGCACAATTTTCCGACCCAGCATTTTGACGCTTGCAGGTCCAGTGAAACTTCTGTACATGTGGTGGTTATGAGCATGACATCTGTCATCTGACATGTGATGGATATGAGCATGTATGACATCTGTGCATGTCATGGTTTTGAGCAAGCAATGAATTGCCTCACATTCTGCAGGTTCTCAGCACGTGCACGTGCCGTGATGGCAACGCTGTGCCCCTATGATGTAGCAGTTGCAGTTATGAGCAGCAGCAGGGACAGGCGCCTGCCCAGGAGCAGCACAGAGGACAGCATCCTGGTTGGTCCCTTGCGGGCACTAGGTGTAGGGTACAGGTATGGTGTGCTGCATATTATGTCGTAAGTGAACATGTCTGCCTTGTCTGCTGCTGCGTCACAGGGTGCTTGCTGGGCTGTAGGCGTTTCGCATGAAAGTAGGCTTTAAAGGCCACAAATATTACCTGAAACAAGATATCCTGAGTATCATCCTGGCATCAGTTGCTCAGCTGCCAGAATCCTGAGGCCTAATAACACAATTGCAACATGATGTAGGAAATGTTGTATTTGAACAACTGCGCTATGTCTCAAACACAAAATATAGAAAGGACGTGCCTTTGTAGCTTAGAGTTTAGAACAGGGAAGTTGGACATGATGGGGGACATCATTTGCAGCTTTCGGCCCCAATCCGACACTTACCCTTCATAACTCCACTTGTGACCAATAATAGCGAGGTGAAATGTGTTCTTATATAAAACCATCTGTCTGCAATCGTCTGTCTACTTTTTAAGAAAGTGAATTTTAGTTACATTTTTGAGGATAAGCTGACTAGCACAAGCTTGAACACCAGCTTGACATATGCTCAGCCCAAATGTTTTGCAACTGCTTGTTTGTTCGTGTCTTGCAGCTTTGTTCATGCACATTGTGCACATTGTAAGAAACATCTTGGAAGGTCTGGATTGTTAGCAAGTTTTATGGTGAAAACATGATCTCACAGCTTACTTCCATATAGATCTGTGACCATGCTCAAATACCTTGACTGTTGTCAGTCCACTCAGCATGGGTGCCAACTGACTGGGCTTGAAGCCAAAGAGTCCAAAATTATTGCATTCACAGAATGTCCCAGAGAAGCTCTGTTCCTGACATTCCTAAAACTCCTACCTTGCCCCTAAAATACCGTATAGGCGGTATATCACCGCGTACCGCGAACGTTTCTGACCCCCTTGCAGTGTGTCACAAGCATTTAGATTATTAAGTGACAAAGGCCTCACAAATCTCACATTGGGGTTAATTAATTAAAATTAAGCATGAACGGGGACAGGCCGGAAAAGTCTCCCAAGCCGCCCCTCAAGGGCCCCAAGGGGGACAAACATGCTTGGGGTTGCAGACTTCTTCAGGCCTAGTAATCGGTCAGCAAGTGAGAAGAAGGGAGCCAAGGAGGAGGCAGCAAATGCACATGCAGATCGTGTTGCAGGGGACAGGGCAGAGTATGAGCAGCAAAGACGAGGAAACCAGGTAGGCCTTTAAGGCTGGACTAAGCAGCAGGGGGCGTGGTCCTCTCTTGGGGAGGAAGGACACCAAGAGGAAGGACACCAAGAGGAAGGGCGCCTTCAATCCCTGTGAACATGCGCACGCACACGCATACGTGCGCACGTACGCACGCACACACGCATGCACAAGTACACAACGCACCCACACGTACGCACACACATGTACCCGCACGCACACACGTACGCATACACACGTACGCGCGCACATACACATGCACAACTGCACAACGCACGCACACATACCCGCACGCACACACACGCACGCACACGCACACGCGTGCACGTGCAGCTCAAAGAGCCAAAGGCCCTCGCATAGGTCGCATTGGGGTAATGAATTAGATTGTGTGGCCCTCGCATAAGCACACGCGTGCACGTGCAGCTCAGAGAGCCAAAGGCCCTCGCATAGGTCGGTAATGAATAAGTTTGTGTGGCCCTCGCATAAGCTCGCATTGGAATTTATTAACTTCTTTTTCAAACCTGGCATTGGTCAACAATCTGTACGGTAAGTACTTTTATTTCAATGAATATTCTTGATGTCTAATTTGATCCGTAGTTTTGTGTTTGGATGTTGCCATTAATCACTCAAGACAGCTTCTTACAAACATTAAGTTTTTCAAATCTGCGTCGCAGGGTATGGCTGAGTGGACTTGGATTCCACCTGTATATGCTCAGCCCCCTCAAAGTGGCAGCTCAACTACCAGCAGCAGTGGTGAGTCAATCTTTGCTCTGCCGCATGGATCAATGCATTCATATCATGTAAATAAGTACTGCAAGACAGCCACATGACAATGCAAGGTTTAGAAATTCCTATTTCGCGAACCCAATGCGAAGCTATGCCCAACAATCCTTGAAAAATCGTAATACAAGCCTACCTTATTAATTTATCAGTTACGGTACTCCCTGAGGAGGTCAGAATGTTTGTGGTACGTGGTAATTTAGGCGGTACGGTATGCGGGGCTCTTATACCTCTTTCCTGATTAAGTAAAAAAAGTCTCCACAAGTACATAAGCCATTTCTAGGCAACTGCAAAAACAAGCATGCTTTGAGAAGCAAACCAGGGGAAATGGCGTCATATGAGCAGAAAGGAACTTTGGGGTGCTTTGACAAGGATTCGAGCCCAGGACCCTTTGCATACCTATTACTTAGTACTTTGCACCAATGTAAAATTATAGGTATGGATGCTGGTAGTATTGCAGGAAATAAATCATTCCTTGCAGTGTTCATATGCAAGATTACTTGGGCCTTGCAAAAACTCGACTTCACAAGCCTTATTTTGAGCTGCAGCCTGCAGGTTCCCAACGGTTCCATCCCTGCCCAAATGCACATTTTGCTACTATTCATCCGATGCTTTTTCATCCGATGCGTTTGAAATGGGGCGAACCAAGGAATTGCAAATCCACAAATGAATAAAGGCTACATCAGAGAGCAGAGCAAACAGAAAATGCCCAAAAACGCGCAAAAAGTAATAAATTATGAAATATTTTGGCTGGCCTCGCAACGCTTAAATACTCGCAAGTAAGTGAAGCTTATGAATTAGGCACCTTGCAATAAGGAGTCACAATATTTTTATATACAACAGAAGTGGTCGTAACACTCCGCAGGAGGGTTGGAAATACTTAAGCGACACAGTGCTGTGCCTGGCACAAAGCAAACGCTACGTCAATCGACCATCATTCTGCCCTGACTGTAAGTAAGGCAAAAAGCATAACTATTTTTACAACTCATTGCTCCTGTGCACGTTTCCTGCAGTTGCTGCCCTGTATTGTGAGCTTGGAGGTAGTGGAAAAAGTGGTGGCCATTCTTCGCTCTTCACTCGTTCCAAGGTCCCAGACTTTAAGGGTCCGAGTGCCTAGGTGTGTTGTAACTCGCGTTCCTAATCATTTGCCGGTTTAGCCCGCCATCTTTGCTTCAGTCGCAGGATTTGAGAACAGAGTTGAGTTCAAAAGAGATTCTTATAATTGAAAATCACTCTGCCCTCTTGTAGGTATGTGGACCCTTCACAGCCATTGCATCGTTACAATTGGCTGCACTCCTACTGTCACCTGCTTCACCAGCACATGGCCAAAGGCACGTTTGCACAAGAACGCTTTGAAGGGTGTGGCGCCATTGCCAGCAACGGCAAAGGCTACGTATTTGTCACAGAGGCTAATGTTGTCGTGGCTGTTCCGCAGCAAGCCAACGAAACCTATGAGGCAAAGGTGAGTAGGTAGGCGGTTGTACCAACACTGCAAGGCTCTGTAAGCAATTCAGCAGCTTGAAACTAGCCACATCGTGCTATTACCTAGATGCGTGCTGACTTGCCGTGTCTTGCCCAGGCTGCCCTCGTTCTTCCCATCTCCAGCCTGCTGTGGATTAGTCAGAAGGGCCAGCGGCTGTCCTTGGTACACACCAGTACCATCCCCCTGTCCCTTGAGCAGCAGAAGCATCCAGCCTGTTTCACTTCTCTTCCATTTGCCTTCTATAATGCTATGCCAAGCTACATACATACTCAGCAGTCTCAAATCCAGCAGCAAAGCAGTTTGCAAGATGCTTCTCCGCCAAGCTTCTTGTCACGCAGCAGATGTAGGTGGGGATGGGGGGGGCAGGGGTGGCTGGCTCTGTGCCAAAATGATTCTGCAGCTTCTGGAGCAGCTGCTCCCTCTCCCCCTGTAGGAGACAGGCAATCAATTGGCGACAGCAGAGGAAGCGAGACCTGGAGGCGGCTTTCAAGCCAGCCTGTGCTCCTTGGCCGCCCATACGGAGGAAGTACAAGCGCGGCAGAAATGCTGGCAGGCGAGGGAGGCAGGTGGGTTTGCGCTCAATATGTATTTCAATGCGGGGCAACAGAGGGCTCTATGCAGTGCTTACACGTAGGGGTCAGCAAACTCCTTACTGCCTTGTACCCAGGGTCGTGTCTACGTCGTGTTGTATTTTCAGACCACGGTACGGTTACATTACGGATTGGCCAATTATAATTTTGAACACCGTACTAGTACGATTTGGCCGTTTTTTGCCTTATTGCAGGGGAAATAAGTGCTCCAGGGCTAGTTCTGGTCAAAAGTGCGAGTTTTTGCTTTTCCACGCCATTTGTTTTGGTGTTTTTTGTCGAAGCCTCCCTCGTGGGGGCGCGAGCCCCTAGCGTTGTCTCCTTCCCACCACACCTCACACAGACCTCCCCAGGCTCACCCAGGCCACCCCACGGGCTGTAACTCGACATAAGGCTCCTAACCAAAATCTTCACAGTGTCAATTGAATTCTGAGACCCTGGGATGTCGTGTGTGATGATGTAGAGCAAATTATTTGTTGGGGGGTCCAGCCTTCCTCCCCAGGCCCATCCACGGCACCTCTCGGGCTGAGACTCGACATAGGTTCCTAACCAATCTTTCTACCGGGCCAGATGAACTCTAGGACCCTGGGGTGCGGTGTGCAAAGTTTCCGAGCAACATTTTATGATTGGAAGCTCCAGGAAGCTGCCCAGGATTCCTCAGTCAGGCCCCCGGACCCCTTCCTGTTGGTGCAGTATCCGTCAGCGCACTTCCCTGGCCGCGGATGCTGCGGCAGGGGTCCTTTGTTGTGTTCCGGCTGCAAAGTTCACGGTTGACCATGCTAGCAGTTTCAAGTAATACTTATAACGATGGGCTATATAATTATAGTTTCGTCAGATGTTCATGACATGCGGAAGTTTGCTTGGACAGGACCCTTCAGAATTACGGTCCGTGTTGACTTGAACTGTTCGCGGGACATGGAGCGCACGATGCAGGTGCTTGCCGCGCACTGCGTGTAAAAGCAGAGTTCAGACATCGTGGCCAGCCCGGGCAACGAGCTGGCACCTGCTTTTTCAACAGACAGGAAACAGCAGCAGCAGCACATCCTCACGCCTGCTTCAGCAAAGGCTGGCTGCTCCAGCACAGCGTCATGCACACCACTGCAGAACCTGTGGGGCAGCAAGAGAGACACACACACAGGGACACACACACGCACATACGCGCATACACACACACAACACAAACATACACTCACACGCATGCGCATGCGCACACACACATACACATACATGCGCATGCACAAACACACAGACACGCGCGCGCACACACACACACGCACAAACACACAGACACACACACGTGCACTCACACATACACTTATACACGTGCACGCATACACTCGCGCACACACACTTTCACGCACACATGCATATGTATGCACACGTTGCGCGTGTGATGGGCTTCGCCAATTTTTCAGCGTTGCTAGCAACGCTCCCACACTTGTCCTTCCAGTACTGCTGAAGCTGTGTAGTACAAACCTGCATGGTGCAAGAGAGAGCTTTTGGTGTAAAAACTGCCAGTTCCAGCCTTTTGTACTGAATTTTACTGTATGTGCCGTATACATGGTTAAAACCCACCATACAACCGTATAGCCATACACTGTATTTGTTTGTACTGCATCATTGCTTTTGTACAGGGATCTTAGAGACGGGGCTGGTACCAGCAACGTTCCAGGTTGGATTGGAGTGTCTCAGATGGAGTTGCTTGACGAGAGGCAGGCTTGTCAATTACAGGCACTCCTGTCAAAGCTTTCTGCGCAGGTTCTGCGCAAGCAATTAGAAAGCAGTATTCGTATGATAGGCTTTTAGTTTATGCAATCAGCAGCTTGATAACTTATTTTTGCTTTTGTTCATTTATTCAGTCATGTGAAACAATTCCGTGCAGAAACATGCTGTTCGAACGCTCTCACAAGGTTGATCAGCAGCACGCACGTGGGAAGATAATACTCACGATTTACACCAAGCCCAAGGGGAAAACAGACATAGGGTATTACAACTACTGGAAGGACCTTTGGTCAATAAACAAGCCACAGATGCTTTCTGGAACAAAAGTGATCTCAAAATCTACAAAAAACATAATGTTTTGAGGTACCGCACTGGTACAATTTTCAATCAAAAACAGTACGGCTTCTCTCCCCCTAATGCAAGGTTAGGTTGAATTACATAAGGTTTTGGCCTTCAGCCAGGTAGTTTGACTGCTCAGCCTGCTGGTCATTGACTGAAAGAAATAAGCACATCTGATTCGAGTCTTGTTCAAGAGGCAAATCTCAGAAATATTAACCATTAGCTCCAAGGGATACAAATGTCTGTGAAGAAGCGCCCAAAAACAAATGATCATACTTGGCTCTCACAGCAAAAATTCCTGGGCAATTGCAAAGAAACAAAGCATGTTTCTCGTCTTATTAGAATGGTGTGGAGGGTTTTGTGGTGTCCGAGTAAGAAAGGCGCGCATTAGCAGCTTATGTTATTCTTGTTCCTTTTTTCTGCTTGTTGGGTAGGAGGAGTATCCTCACAGTACTTCATTTCAAATAGGTGCATGATGCATTTGAATGGTTGGGCCTCTTATTTTATAGCCAGGGACAAGAATTGGGAGAACTATTTATTGGGGAAGAAGCAGAAGTCCTTGCCTTTTAGGATCGTTCAGTACTTGTTTGCTGGGAGCCGTTGCTGGGTCGAAAGAAAAATGATTGCACCTGGCTTGCTAAATTCTTGCTTTTTTAGGGGGGTGAGGTTTGCGAGAAAGAACCACGTTGGATGAATCACAATCGCGTTTCAGCTTAAAGGCGTATACCGTCTTCTGTTGTGTACCCTTGTTGCATGTCTGCCAACATCTGCTTGTGCTATCATGCAAGCACCCTGTGCACTTTGTCAAATTCCTTCAAAATCATCTTTCCAGCAACGTAATGCCTTATTGTTATCGTTTATTCATATTGAGACAGCTACAGCCTGACAGCATGTGGTAGGTGCCGTCTAGCTTTTGACAGATGGGGAAGATTGATGGGCCTCCTACTAAATGGCTGCACTGGGCAGCATGGCATGCCTTAGATTTTATACCAAATCTGTGTGGCAGAGAGGAACATTGTTTTCCCCCCAGAGGTAAAACTGATGGCCTAACAACCTTTTTAATTCAGGACTTGGCTTGTAATTACAGTGAATGTGCTTTCCAGCTTTGAGATCTGAGAAAATGGAGAGCCTCTTTACTGAAGATATAAATTGGCAGGTACTCAGAGTATTTGGTTACTCTTCCTTGTGAACATCATCCTTTTGGGTGTGGGCGGCACCATCTACAACACTCACACTCTGAAGCCTTTCAGGAACTGGGTCTCGATTCTCAAAGAGTAAGGAAGCTTGCCTCCAAGCTCCTTGTGCACTCTGTGAACTTTGCTGCTAAACTTGTCCATACCAGACGTGCTATTTCCAGTAATGTTATCAACTCTAATCAGGAGCCAGTTTCAGGCCAAGCCTGCAACCCTCCGATTCCAATTGATTTTTTCTTCCTTTTCACGGTGGAGAAGTTTTACGGTACTCGGTACCAAAGTGGCTCCTTTTCCTTAAATAATGTGGGGAGTGGTTTTCACTGCCTGCGTAATTTTTCTTTTTCTATTTGGTGGGCTGGCTGGATGGGGGAGGGTGTTTTACCCTTGCTGGTCAAAAGATAGCTGTGGAGATGGGAAATCAGTATAAACGTGGTGCCATGAACGCGTGGAGAGCAACTTGCTATTGCACCTGCACACTTTTTCCCCAGGAAGTTAGCTTTGGCTTTAACCTTGGAGAAATAGAATGCATGTTTGAATTGCTGAATGCAGTGTAGGATGATTTCTATCACTTGGGCATGTTTATGCTGTCAATAGGCTCGCGAGCATCTCGTTTGCCATGGTGCATCAGCGCACACTACCCGTGGCAATATACGTGTTCATCACCATCTGTGAAGGCCCAATTTCCAGTTAGGAGCCTCAAAATCCAGTAAGCGCTGTTGCTGCACATGATTGAGGGCTGGAACCAATATGATTACGATGTATGTTTTCTTCAGTCTCCAGTGCGCCTGCATATTTGAATCATTATTGACAATAGAAAGAAAAGAGAAACTGTACAGGCAGTGCACATTAAATAAAAAAAAGAAAGCCATGTTGGTACTGAGTACCGTAAAACTCCTTTACCAGCAAACGAATCAGGTTCAGTTAGAAATGTCCTATAAAGAACCAGAAAGAGAAAAGAAGCCACAGGAATATTAGATTACCAGGCTAATACAAGCAATAGCACAAATACTTGGTAGTTTGCCTGGAAATGGACTTGGAACAGAAGTTTCTGAACTCAATGGTAATCAATACCCAATTAAGAGGCTTGGTTGCATGGGTGTTGTGGATGGTGCCACCCATGCCCAGAAGAATGGTATGGAGAGTAGGGGACACTCCTTGATGGATGGTTGCTCCGCCGGAGCTGGCAAAAAAAGCTGAAGAACTGCCAATCTCCCTCCTCAGTTGTCCTGCCACTCCGAAAAACCCAGCCCCCTTGATAATTTTGTTGTTGAGCAACGTGATGTAGCGGAGATGGGAGCAACCTGTACAGCATCTGGCTAAACGGAGACAATAAAACCTGTTATTATCCTGTAAGTGAAGGGAGAAGTGCCAAAATTGGTACGAGGACCTGTTTTGGTCTGGATTATTGTCCAATAGGTACTCCACGGATTTTTCTTGCAAACCGAGGGTGTCTTTAACAGAGGACAGGAAGGTTCAATTGGTCCGAGTTATGGTATTGCCAGAGTGATCATCCATGTATGTGGTTAACGAGCCACCTCTAGGAAGGGACTTAGAGGGGAAAAGAAAACCTACGCAGGCAATGACAGCCACTCCCCACATTGATTAAGGAAGAAAAACCACTTTGGTACCAGGTACCGTAAAGCTCCTCCACCGCAAAAAGGAAAAGGGAAAATCAGTGTGGATCAAGAGGGTTGCAGGCTTTGCCTGAAACTGACTCCTGATCAAAGTTCATAATAGTACTAAGTGCGCGTCTGGTGTGGACAAGTATGGCAGTGTAGTTGACAGAATGCAAATGAAGCTTGGAAGTAAGTTTTCAAGGTCTTTGAGGGTCAAGACCCAGTTCCTGAAAAGGCTCCAGTATGTGATCGTTGTAGATGGTGCCACCCACACCCAAAAGGATGGTGCAAAGGCCTTTGTGCTGTTCCTGCACGGCGCGCGCACTTGTGTGTGTGTGTGTGTCTGTCTGTGTCTGTTTATGTGTGTGTGTGTATATGTGTGTGTGTGCGTGTGTGTGTGTGTGTGTCTATATCTGTGTGTGAGTGTGTGTATATGTGTGTGTGTGTGTGCGGTGTGTGTGTGTGTGTGCGTGTGTGTGTGTGTGTGTGTGTGTGCGTGCGTGTGTGTCTGTCTCTGTGTGTGCGTGTGTGTATGTGTGTGTATGTGTGTGTGTGTGTGTGTGTGTCTGTGTGTGTGTGTGCGTGTGTGTGTGTGTTTCTGTGCGTGCGTGCGTGCGTGCGTGCGTGCGTGCGTGCGTGCGTGCGTGCGTGCATGCGTGCGTGCGTGCGTGCGTGCGTGCGTGGCCAAAATGCACATATGTAAAAATTGTGATGATGTTGTTGTAGCTCCAGACTTATAGCACCTACATAAAAACCCTTAGAAAGGGGAAAAAGAGCACAACGCTGTTTGTGACGTTGCAGCACTGAATAAAACCAGTAGAAACAGTCAAGCATCTGCCAGGACAGCGGACCGCATAAAATCAAAGAGGGTGAATCATCTGTGTGTTTTGGGCACATGAAAAACATTGACTGTCACAAAGAAAGAAAAAAAGGCTACGCTAGTAGTGGTAACACACCTAGCATTGATGAAGGGAAAGAGACTCACAATCTCCCCACCATAAGTCAGAAAAGAAGGGAAGTCTGCCTGGAAAACCCTCCTACCCGGGAAAAAAACCAAGACTATCACACTGAGGATACCAAGAATGAGGCAATAATCACACTTAAAACTCTTGAGGTAAGGTTCTTAAGGTAAGGTTACATCGCTATATATGCCTTGGGGGGGCATCTGAGCGGAAGCTTGGAAAAAGCCTGTAACCAAACCAAAAAGGCGCTAGAAAAAATCAAGGGAAAAGGGCTAGGCACTCAGCCACATAAGAGGCCACATATATCTGGCTGGTTAAAAAAGTTCTCAAACGAATTGGGCCATCTTAATATTGAGGTGGGAAACCAGCTGGCGGTGCTGTGTGCGGAGGCTAACAAGATGTCCGTGCGGAAGGTCCAGCAAAGTGTGTTCCTCATCCTGAACAGAGTGCCTGTCACATTTGTCACAGATCCTGAGTTCATAAGGGCTTCTATTCCTGTTTTGACGCATTCTTTGGACCAGACAGTTATGGCCAGAAAGGCGAAGGCAAGAAGGTGCACGGCTGAGATTGTTGGAAATATTTAAGGTAGATAGGTAACACACTCTTCATATTGAGGTGGGAAGACCAGCTAGCGGTGCTGTGTGCGAAGGCTAACAAGATGTTCATGCGGGCAGTCCAGCAAAATGTGTTCCTCATCCTGAACAGAGTGCCAATCATATTTGTCACATTTCCTGAGCTCATAAGGGCTTCTATTCCTGTTTTGACGCATTCTTTGGACCAGAAACTTGTGGCCAGAAAGGCGAAAGCAAGAAAATGCACGGCTGAGATTCTTGTTGGAAATACCCAAGCGAGAGAGGCTTGTGATTTCTTTTTCTGTCATCCCACCAGCCAGGAGCAATCCCCAGATGTACACCTAAATGTGTGTAATTAGTCCTCATAATCCTGCTGGAATGGTGAGCATCATGCGGTGTCAAATTGTCAAGCTCTCTCCAGCCCCCGATGATATGCTCAAGGTGAGCTCGAACTGTTTCAGATGGATAGACTCAATAGATCGTATGGCATTCAAAAATTGCGGAGACACAGGGAAACCTGGGAGTGCATGCAGAACCTGATTAGTGCATGTATCACTTTTATTTGCAATAAGAATAAGGTCAGCCCGCACAAATTTCTCAAGGAGAGGATTGTTTGAGGGTAAACTGTTCCAGATTCGTATCATGCATCTGAACCAATGGAAAAAAAATGGGAATCCGACCTGTTTCGCGGAGCACGCAGTGAATAGTACCTTTCTTGACACCCAGGAGTCTTTCCAGGAAGCCAAGATGAAGGACGTGTGTAGGGTGATTTTTGAGGAATCATGTGTCAGAGAAGAAGTGGCCCATACTTGACAACCGTACAGACCAGCTGTCAAAGCAAAGACCTGGAAAAGCCACGATTTTTTTTTACGCCCTTGTTGTCACCAGTTCTGTAAACTCTGGCTATGGCAGATTTGAAGTTGTCTGCCATCTTCTCAGCAGCTGTGTGTATGCTTCCATCCCGAGTATAAGTGATTTCAAGGTATT
>Ga0307945_1000119_pt1 | contig 43025 bp, 39 predicted proteins | sample OrgLakmetagen228_FD_201818 | JGI IMG/M metagenome (GOLD analysis project Ga0307945, IMG submission 201818) | Saline water microbial communities from Organic Lake, Antarctica - #228 | ecosystem: Environmental > Aquatic > Non-marine Saline and Alkaline > Saline | place: Antarctica: Organic Lake...
AATTAAATACCGCATGAGGTATTTAATTCTTGTTGTTTGCCTAGTCATGTTAACGTGTAATACAACAAGACCGGCAATGTATGAGCAAACGGTCCCAGCTCCAGAAAGGGGCAGCGGTGTTGCAGCACTAGCAGAGTTAGACACACAAATAATTGGTTTAAGCAGAGAGCGCACAAGCGTGGCAATACAGAGCTGGTAAAGCATTAGGAACCACAGCGATGCAAACGATTAACTCCTCTGCTGGATAATTTCTTCCTTGGAGTGCCTTTTTTGGCCCAAAGGCACTCCGAGTTATCAATAAAATAACTAGTTGTTCGATTAAGTCTTAAACTTTGCAGTGACGGTGATTTGATCTGACATATAAAAGGATGGTTGTGATTAACTCTGGGAACTTATATTGAAATGTTGCCAATACCACACGACGTAATTATTGTTATGACGTAAACCTCTTATGTGTTGTCGGGAACCGGTCTTTGTTGACCTTTTCTTATACTCAATACTAATTGGCTAATAGGTATCTTGTTATTGTGTGCCATAGCATTTGTGAAACGATTGAGCCTACATGCCATCAGATCCACAGCAAAAATCAGACAGATGAGACATTGAATACAACCCCCACAAATATCTGAGCAATACTCCTCCTGGTGGTGTGCAGGCCTTTGCCTCCCAACCACCTGATCCCCACTTGAAGCCTTCCTCTGTTCCCCAGGTGAAATGTTGTGTGCCTCTGCATCCATTGGGTGGTGCAGGACACAAAACAACACCCTTACCTAGTCCTTGTTAATGGGCGTTTACACTACCTGCGTTCTATTTTGCTTGCATCGTGAGATGCATAGGGCTCTGTCATTATTACCAAGGAATAAAAAGAATGGAGAAGGGAAGCAGAAACCGGAGAAAAGCAGAAAGTGAGAACATCTCACTTTATGCTAAACTTCAAGAACCTGAGTTCAGGTGTTCCACATTGAACTCATAAGTTATTTTTCCCCTCCTCTTCTTCTTCCTGTTCACGTGTACAGTGACTTACTGAATATATATTCCATTGGTTTACATTGCAATTCAAATAGTACCAAAGAAAACATTTGCAACTTCATAGCCATTAAGTTGCTTCCAGGACTCACAACACTTCAATCATTACTGAAAGGAAGTAGCTGGGAAAGATCATGTTGTGTCACCGTCCCTTAAATAGTGCCAATAGAGCAATTAAAATAATGCTTTGACCCCAGGATCTACGTATATTTTGCTAAAGACAAACAGAAAGTCAGCATTCTCCTTCAGCAATGATAATTGCCCCTTCGCACTGCGCAAAACATGGATTCCGGTAAGTCTTTTCCTGGCCATTGGTAACTGCACAAACTGGCTCATCAACCTATGTATGGGCAAGCAAGAGGTGAAGAGCAAAAGCATCAGGTTTTTTATGTCAGGCTGTGAAAAGATTGTGATCACCTGTCAGAAATTTAACCATGTTGGCATTAAAGTAAACCAAATGAGACGAATAGAAAGTGAAACAAGGGTCCAGCGTCCGGACAGTACTTACCACTAAGCAGGAACACGCTGAAAGAGGTGGTTCAGCTAGAAGGAAGGTGGGAAGATCTCGAGAAGGCCCAATTGGTGGTCTGCGTATGGGCAGGTAGGTGTTTGTTTTTAGTACGTGTATGTTAAATGTGCATGGCTGTGCGCGTGTATCAGTGCAAGCATATATGTGTGTATCTAACTGAAAACTGCTGATAAGCAGGCCTAAGATTCTCAGGACAGGAAAGGAAGGGGTGCTGTCAAGAAGAAGCATGAAAGTCCCTAGAAAAAGGCAGTGATCCATAACTAGCGACACTGTGCCAACCCAAATTGCCGTAACAAAGAACGACCACAGGAAGCAAGCTCAAAGCAGCGATGGAATGCCAAGAAAGGAAAAAGAAACAACTGGAAGAGGACTCACTCTAAATTAATTTCGACTAATTAGCAGAAGCAGGCATAGAAAGCATAAACTAACTTATACATAGACTAAGGTGGCCAATAATTGGGCATGCATTTCATGCAAAAGTGTGTCAATGACGCAAGCTTAAAAAATCTAGTTGTTCTGCATGTCAATCTGAAATCACGGTATGTGTGTAGCTGACATACAACTTCCAAAAGTTAATGTATTTATGGACAGCAATGGAAATATGACCCCACAATTAGATGCAAGCATGACTGAAATGTAAACGCACTTGAAACATTTTACCAGATGCATTCCTGCACAACTGCAAGGCTTGCAGAAGCACAAAATAAACCAGACCTGCCTCCTATTCATCCTAGCCTTGCTTATTAGATTAATGCACACCTAAGATTAATCGTGGTGAGATTCCCACTGGTCGTAAGGTTGGCGGCTGTGCCATTCAGGCCGGTCACGTTTAGCAGGCTGGAGTCATTGAAGGCTGTCAAGTTGAAGCCTGGCGGGAGCAGGAAGCCTGCCTCGTCGGTGTCATTCAAACGCGTGATGTTTTCAAGGAGGGCTGTTGTGTTGCCTATTAAGGAGGAAGTTCTGTTCAGAAGAAATGTTGCATTCTTGAATGCAGCTGCCCACGGCCTGTAGAAAGGGGGAGAATCAGGGCGCTGCTGCATGATCTCAGCCACCTCCTCCTCAGATGGGAGATCATCTTCTGTAAAACCTGAAGGCTGCTGCATCAGCTCGCGAGCCGCGTTGCTGGTCGCTAGGATGGCCAAAAGGAGTATCAGCAGTGAAGACGTCCCTGTAAGTGATTGAAAGGAATCAGGAAGACGAACAAGAAGATCTCCATCGAACAGCCTTATAGAATACGTCAATAACCGATTCTACAATACCACAAAAGCAAGTTGCAACGACGAAGTGTTGTCCAGGTACCTTGCAAACAGCGCACCATCTCGGAAATGCTCAAAGATGCGACTTGAATTATATTTTGAAATAAAATACCATGAAATATTTAAATCTTCTTTGACAGCCAGTTTGTTTGCCACTCTACCTCCCCGTTCTTGAAATGAATTTTGAATTATGTTGTGTTTGTCGAGCCTTTTAAGCGCTCAGGATGTACGTGTAGAACAGTGTTTCCTAAGATTCACCATGATTGCTCTGCAAGGGAAGTTGCTTCGGTGAAGAAATTTGCGATGGATGAAAGAAAAGTCGCGTAGCAGTGATTACGCTGTATCGTTTGCACTGGATGATAGAAAAGCCACGTAGCAACAATATGGCAGGATCCGCTATAAACCTGAGTACTGCTGAGGCTACTGTGGAACACTTACATTCCAGGTCTTGGAGTATGGCAAAGTGTATCGCTCATATCACTCTTGCTTTTTCTCCCTATTCCTCTTCAGTTTCCATCTTCTTACTAATTTAGTCCTGAAATGTCTGAGGTAGTCCTCACAACTGCTTCCTTTTTAGCTAAGGTTTAGTTAAATTTTATATATTTAAACTGGGCAGTTGCGAGGACCTCGGCTCTTGAGCAGTTGTGACAAGTCCTTGTGTATAATTCACCGCCATTCATGTTGCAAACAAATATAACTCCTTCACCTTAAGGAGGAAGAATTAATGAGTACCGGGCGGTTGCAGGCTCCGGGCCAAATCAATTGTTGTGAGTTTTTTGGTGTACTGGAAAGGGCACATCTGGTATGGGCAAGTTAAGCAGCGTCATTGATGGAGCGCTCATAGAGCTCGAGGCAAGCTTCCTCACTCTTTGAGAACAATACCCAGTTCTTTGAAAAGCTGCAGAGTGTGAGTGACGTAGATGGTGCCACCCACTTCCAATAAGATGGCGTGTGTGGAGAGTAGTAGTGGACACTCCTTGGTGCATGTTGCAGTGATATTTGTGCTTTGCAGAGATCTTTGTGCTGTTCCTGTGCGGCGTTTACTTGATTCTGAGGTAGAGCATTATCACAGCTCTAGATTTAAATCAGGTGGATGTCACGTTGAAGTCTACTGTTATTTTTAGGTTGGTGCTGTCTGGGGAACGTGGAGCGATCTACTGATAACCAATGCTGCTGTTAGGGTGCTCCCAGTCTCATCGATTCCCTCCAGCTGCTCCGAAGAACCCTCCCCCCTCCATTTAAGTGTGCTGTTTTATTGCTTTGCAAAGGTGGGAGCAATCAGCACAGCGTCGGATGGCTGGAGGTATACCTGTTATTGTTTGAGAAACGAGGTGGAAAGAGCCACTTTATTACAAATCTTGTTTTGGATGCATTTCCAGCCAATCATGTTCAAAGCCTAGTACCTGTGCGTGCATGTACATTGATGTTGCTTGAGAGAGACACGGTAATGGGTAGGCACTTCTCAGGTTCTGGGTTACATCATGTGTACGAGCTGTTCAAACTGGGCACGCTATTTTGATGCAAAAATTTGCTGCGGATCTGAATCATAGGAAAGGTGTTCGGAGACTCTCAGGACGGAGACTCTCGGACGGAGACGTTTGAGTTGGTGTGCAACCTAAACATGCACATGTGTGCGCCCTGACGCACATGCACGACAACAAACTGACCGCTTAAGATATTTTCTGTGTCAGATCAAATCACCGTCACTGCAAAGCATAAGACTCAGCACAACAACCCCCCTAATCTAAGAGGTTTGAAAAACAGGTTATGCGCAATATCATTAGGATTTGCTTGCGTGCGCATGCATTGAAAGTGAAGGCAACAATGTGGCTTAAAGGCAGTTCTTGCATATGTGACCAGTATCTTAGTGAACATGTCTATAACGAGGTACACACTCTTTAGGATTGTGAGCTGAGATGAAATACTTCTTTTTGTTAGTACATTTTTTTGGAGAATTTTGGCGGCCCGACTTTTTTTCCTGCAGCCTGCTGATTGCTCCAGTCTCTTTGTTACCTCTTTTGTCCTTCTAATACTCTGTTAGACTCCCCTGACTGTGCCTTTTCTATATGCTGGTGTAGGAGATTCTTTACTTTCTCGGTACCAAAGTGGCTTTTTTCCTATATCAAACTGGGGAGTGGTTTTTATTGCCATAGTATTCTATTAGTTATTCTTTTCCTGCACTTGGCTGTCACGCTGAATCGTTGGCGGCGACAAATCGTGAGACAAGCAGTTATTTGGTTGACACATGTGGAGCGTATACAGTTGAGAGTTTCTATGTGTCTTGTTTAGTAAGCTGGATGTGCCAGTCTTATTGATAACCTTTATCAGGATTTGGTAATGATTGTAATCAATTGACAACACGTGAGCATTATAAGTGGTACCATTAGAGGGGATCCTCAAGAGACTCTGTATCTTGTAAGGTCTCCGATTCTATTTGTTTGTTTAGTCATATTAATGTGTAACCACAATGAGGCCGAGAGGTCTGTCTGAGTCAGTGGTGTCCCAGCTCCGGGAAGGAGCAGCAGTGCGGGAGCCAATCAAATATGAGTGGCAATAGTAGACATACATACGTGTGTGTAGAGCGCAATGCGTAAGCCAGAGAACTGGTAGAAGCATTAGGGGCCATGCTGTGACAGCATTCTTGGTTGTTGTGCTGAGTCTTATACTTTGCAACAAAAATCATACAGATGAGACGAAACATTGAATACAACCCCCACAAATATATGAGCAATACTCCTGGTGGTGTGCAGGCTTCTGCCTCCCAACCACCTGTCTCCCACTGAAAAACTCCTCTTCTTTTTATTCTCCAGGTATGGGATGTGTGTCTCTGCATCCATTGGGTGGTGCAGAACATAAATAAAACAACATCCTTTCCTAATCCTTGCCGGTAGTGTTTACACTATCTGCGATCTTTTCCTTACTCTTCTTTTCTTTGCAGTGCCGGTAATTTGATCTGACATAGTCAACGACCCTTTTGTTCAGCTAGCCTGAGGTGTAGTTACATGCTTTTTCCAAGCTTCCGCTCAGATGCCCCCCAGAGTCATACATAGCGATGTAACCTTATTCACGCCCAGCTTGTTTTGATTTCCTTTTTCTTTTACACATTTGTGGCTGGCCGTAACCAGTCAGCAGCCGATCAGCCAATCAACCTGGCAGGTGGGGACTCCCTATTGTAACCACTCCGTCAGGCTGGCGCTTGTAAGCCGTTCACTCATATTCCAAGAACCAAGATAATCAGGCAAAAAAGTCACACAATCAGAATTTAGGTCGAGTAAAAATCAAGGCTAACAATTATCCTTGAGAAAGAATATAAAGAAGACGTAGGATGAAAACATCTAAACATACATATCACGTGAAATATATGTGAAATATAAAATTACTCCAAACCAAAAACAGAGGACTTAGTACGGCGACATGCGCTTTGGAGGGCCTGCTTTATCAGGTCCTTTATCTAAACTAGGCCCAGGGCCCTCATCCCCTTTGCCCCCTTTGCCTCGCGCCCCTCCTCTTCTGCCGCGTCTTTGGCCAGTTCCCCCTTCTCCGCCTCCCCCATGAGCTGCCACCGACCCTTGATTGTGGGCAGCGAGCCCTGGAGGTGTTGAAGGATTCAAAGACCACAGGCAAACCTGGGCATCTTCACTACCGGTCAGGCAGAAAGCTGGGCCTTGTTGTGAGCCATAGCACTGCAGGGTGTGTGTATGTGTGTTTGTGTGTATGTGTGTATGTGTGTGTGTGTGTGTGTGTGTGTGTGTGTGTGTGGTGTGTGTGTGTGTGTGTGTGTTCATGTGTCTGAGTGTGTGTATTTGCATGTCTGAGTGTGTTATATAACAAGCACATCGAGAGGGAGTCAAAAATGCAGACTGGTCTAGCTGACCGTAAAAACAGTGCTTCAATCGTTCCTAGAAAGTATGGCATTGGTCTGTCCTGCGTGAAAGAGAAGTGACTCAAAAGGCTAAATGCCCCAAACAATTTTCTTCAAACAGCTGCCAACAGCTGCTGATGGATGCAAGCATTTTGACCGACATGCTTCATCTGCTGCCTACGTAATATCCTTCCCACGTTCGGGCTGTCCTTCCCACCCCTCAGCCAACCACCAAATTCAGCACCAGCACGTACTCAAAAAGTACGATGCTTGGGAGCACAAGTCCACCACCTTCCTCACAGCCACAGATAACACACGCACACACGCAACACACACCACTTCAAATCATATCACAGCAAATCGTACGCACCCACACCCACACCCACACCCACACCCACACTAATTCAAATTGCACAGAGGCAAAGTACACACGCAACACACTTGCCACTCTACACTGCATCAAAGCAGAATAACAGCCCCATCCCCTCACCTGCACTGAGCGCACCACGCCGGTGTGGGCACCTTCCAGCATCATTACGGGCGGTCGTAGCTCTGCCCCTGTCAGTACACCCCCTGCCTCAGGAATTGTAGCCTGCAACGTGTGCATGGCATTGTGGGATAACAAACTTGAAGCTGGTGCAGGATGTCATCATGGGCATATAAATGTAAGACCGTGTACCTGGGTGTGTCCCAAAATGTTCACAACTGTCAAGCAATTGCAAGGAGATGTTTGTGGGTACACGAGGGATTCTAATGCAGTAGCGCTGCAGATGGCACAGTTATGGTAGCTGCAGATCTGCAGATGTCTCTGTGAGTGTTTGTGTGTATGTGCGTGTGTGTGTGTGTGTGTGTGTGTGTGTGTGTGCGCGCGTATGTGTGTGTATGTGGTTGCGCACGTGCAAAACGAGCAATGCAATGAGTGATGTTTAAATGTCACAGGATTGGTGTCTTCTCACCATTGAGACCGCACTCGGTGGCCTCTTTTCCTTAGAGTTCGAATTAACGCCATTGGCGCCACCCCTTCAAAGCCACTCAGAGAGAGAGAGAGAGAGAGAGAGAGAGAGAGAGAGAGGGGCATGACAACTTTAAGCCTCCTTCCTGCTGCTCAGCCACCAGGATAGATTCACCTGATTAGCATCATGACGTGACCAGACAGGCATGAATTCCTACTGTGAACGCCTCCCTGCCAGGTTTGCAACCACCCAAGCATATATATTTCACCAGCGACGTAACTTTACCCGGCATACGTGACACTCTCAGACACCTCCTTACCTGCTGCTCAACCAGCAGCCAGAAGCCCACACTCCCTTCACAACCCCCCAGGAGCATCAGCTGCTGCGATGGCACATCATAATGGCACCCCACCAGGTACTCCACCCCCTCTGCGAAAGGAGCAGCAGCACATCCAGGCGCAGCAGCAGCAGCAGCAGCAGCGGCGGCGGTGCGGGCTTCTAAAAACTCGGCAAACGCGCCCTCTCCTCCTGGGGCATTGTCTGTTGCTGCCCGTCCCCACTCCCACAGGTGCAGCGTCTCCGTGCCGGTGCGGACCTATGCGTTGTGTGTGTGTGCGTGTGTGTTGCAAGCGTGTGAACGTGGTGGGGTGTATGTGTGTGAATATGACGTGTATATGTGTGTATGAGTGGACGTGGTGTGCATGCGTGTACGTGTGTGCGTGTGTGTACGCATGTGTGCGTGTGATTTTCATACATATATGAGCCTTTGCTGGCAGGAGTAGCACCTACACACATGCGGCGCAGCAACAGGCAATCCTCAAGCTTGACTCACATATGCATCCACACATCAAACAAAAGAGCAGCCCCTCACACAAACGACAATAGATGCAAGCATGCTAAACATACACCCCCCAACACACATACCCATAAACGCTCGTCCCGCACTCCGTACGTCCCCAGCTCTTCCACACTCGTGCCTACGTTGATGGCCGCCACAAAAGCCTCGTCATTGGTCAGGGGCTTGCATGTGTCGTGCACAGCCACCAAACCGTCTATACTACCGCTGACGACGCATCGACTAGTGGGGTGGAAACGGACCTGCAGCGGGACAGCAGGACACACATCGTTGTTCCTGATGAGCCGGCGCTGCCACCAGTGAGGCGCCTAGCTGCCCTTATCAGGGTTAAAAGCAGCTGTGGCGTCTTAAGGAATGTGTTGTAGAGTAAAAGAAAAGAAATCCTGAACAGATGCAGGAGGCCGTACAGAGAGCAAGCAAGCGAGGGAGTTATCCTAACACGTTTTTTCACATAGCGCCACCCATCAACCGCGCAAATACACACCCTCTTACGCAAGACTGCCTGCAAAAAATAACAGGCATGACCTGGTAAGAAGGTTGTAGCTTGTTTAAACCATAATCCCCTTAGAAATGTGCTTCTCCCCATTACACATGACTTGCAAATGGACGGGAGTGCAGCTTCTGTAAGAAGCACTTATACCGCAAACACAAAAGCTTCACCACCTTTCGTCTTAGTAAAACCTATTGGCCTTCTTGGCTCCCCGCTAAATTATCGTCGTATAAGTGCGTGAGTGAGTGGGTGCGTGTATGTGCGTATGTGTGCATGTGTGTGTATGTGTGCGCGTGCATGATTGTGTAAAAAAGTAACATTATTTACTGCAGACAGCTGACTTTGATCAAGCCTAAAAGGACTTTGTGCCTGCCTGCGTGACTTCCTCCATGTGCGTATCGTCCAGCTTGGCGGCTTGTGCCCTGGTGCGGCGGTCCCAGAATAGCAGCTCTCCCATGCCACCAGCTGAGACCACATGCTCCAACAGCCCAAAGCACAGCAGCTCCTGGTCAGGCGCACAAAACCTGCAGAGGGAAGGGTGCGTGCAGCGGCCCTTCGTACCTTGTTCCACTAACTCATGGGTATTTTTGTTTGAATGAGGTGAGTGCATCGGACAGTGCATGGGAGCACAAAAGGTGATGCTTTTTAGCTTACTTTGCAGATCTTAGATGATGAGTTAGACTTCCCTATCTGTGCAGATGCACTTTCGTGCACAGCCGGTCAGTTCGTGCCTCAAAACAATTACTCGATAGTAGGAGCCGCTTACATGCTTGTAAGCACGTATGTGTATTTCTGTGTACGCATTCTTATCTTGTGTGTGTGTGTGTGTGTGTGTGTGTGTGTGTGTGTGTGTGTGTGTGTGTGTGTGTGTGTGTGTGCGCGCGTATATGCATGTACATGCGCACATGCAAACACGGTCCTTTCACTTACTGCTCTACTTCCTGGCCTGCGCGCACATCCCAGCCCCTCACTGTTCCATCCTTGGAGCTCGTGTGCACGAGGCTGGGGTTGTCAGCCGCCGCGAAAGCCACATCTGTGATTGTGTCCGTGTGACCCCTCAGGTCACCAAGATGGGAGAGCTGCGTCCCGGACTGCACATCATACAGCTTTACCAGCCCACTGCTGGTTGATGCCGCCACACGGCTGCTGCTCGGGTGCAGCACAGCTCGAAACACGTAGTGAGGATCAGAATTAAAATCTGTCTTCACAGAGGAACAACAAAATGGTTTGAGCATTTGTTTATAAACAGTCGATAGGATTTTTATCCGTCAAAATCAAAAGTCAACGCTTGCAGCGCAACGGCCAAACAGTTTGGTGACATGAATTATCAATTAAAAATGTCTCTGGGGATTGTATTACCAGGAGGGTGATGGAAAACCCTTCAAAGCGGCCCCGCCCTGGACTCCTAGCAGGTACAGCTGCTACAAAGGATGAGTAGATACACACATGCATGCACGCATACACACGCTGGCACACACACACACATACACACACACGCACACGCACACACACACGCACGCGCACACACACACACACACACACACACACACACACACACACACACACACACACCTCAAACTCCTTACTCACACACACACACACACACACACGCACACACACACACACGCACGCACGCACGCACACACACACACACACACACACACACACACACACACACGCACACACACACACACACACACACACAGCTGGAGGTGTTGCTCCACCCCCTGCAAGTGTGCCCTATGGAGCTTCTCCTCCACAGCGGGTTGCCCCCGAGTATGGCGTGTACCCCTCATCCCCACCCGGTGGTGCACGCAAGCGGTGGGTTCTATAATGTCACCAGGATATTGAAAAAATCCCCCTTACTCATAACTTTCCATTCTTGAAACGTGTGCAGTGGATTCGAGCCTCCACCGCCTATTTCCAAACTGGATATTAAGCGTACGATTGTGCCCCCAGGTGGTGGTAAGTCAGCCTTATTTCCTGTTGACTAAGTCATAGTTTTTTGTCTACCTGGGCATTGACCAGGGCATGCAGTGTGTACAAATTGACCACTTGTGTATTCTTTTGCATATATACTGTAATGTGTGTGTGTGTGAGAGAGAGAGAGAGTGTGTGTGTACGCTTACGCAAAAGTGATCACGAGCATGATTGAAGAGATAGACTGTAGTGTATATATGCTGAGCGGCTTAGACCAGCCTTATGACAAAATGATCACGAGCATGTAAGAAAGGTGAACGCAAGACCCTAGATGTGGCAAGCCTGCTACGCAACAGATATTGAAAAGGTAATACATTGCACATTACATATGCGGACACACAGGGCAAGGGGTGGAGCCGACCTACTGGACCTCTAACCGTTGGGGGGCGCCTGCCGTTCCTAATCGCAGCCTAGGCCCCAACGTGACTGCCAATGCAGCTCTTGGTGGCCAGCCCCAACAGAAGAGGCAAGTCGCAGCTGACAGGTCTTTGTATCTTATAAGTGTTTCCCTCCTGGAAACACAGGTAAAAGTTGCGAGCAGTTGCACTCAAGTTGCTTTCTTCAAGCTGTCCCATCATTGCTTCATTCAGGATTTAAAGCTGCGCACATGTCATGCAATACATGTGGTACCGCGTATGCAGGTCCAAGAAGCATTACCAGCGACATGGCAGCGCGCAAATCCAAAGCCCAGACAGCGCTGTCTTCAGCACGTTAAATGGTACGTAAGGCACCGTGGCTGAGGTTATCTTCCGGCGTGTTGGTTGTTGATGGTGAAAGGCGGGATGGTGCAAGCACCTTTGGACTGCTTTTAGCTCGGCCTGGATCACTACTCCACTTATCCTCCTTCATTCATGCACCAGTCCATGCATCCCCGTACGAAAGATCAATATTGTTTGTTTGTGCCGACACAAAATAGATGTTGCATAGAAGCCAACTGTCATGGCAATGTTGATTGGCTGCAGATCAAAAATAGATGGTTGCATAGAAGCCGTGATGTTGCATAGAAGCCAACTGTCATGGCAATGTTGATTGGCTGCAGATCAAAAATAGATAGTTTTATAGAAGCCGTCTGTTATGGCAATGTTGATTGACTGCAGATCTAGAATAGATGGTTGCACAGAAGCTAACTGTCATGGCAATGTTGATCGGCTGCAGATCTGGAAACCTTGATGCGTGCGGCCTTGGGAGCACTGGCCAACTTCAACGAGGACGAGCGCATGATATTGACAAGGTACCAGAGATAACGTGATTTTGCAAGTGAACTTACAATTTAGCATTTGCCAAGGTTACCAGATAATATCAGGACGGGTTAAAGGGGGTTAAACGTACGTGCGCGCATTCAAACACACACAATCTGCAAGGTGTATCGAACAAGCTTGATTGGCCTGAGATCTCAAGTGTGTGAAGGAGGCGCAGTGAAATGCCTGCTTCAGTATTATTTTGGCTGTTTCCAACTTCCGCTATTTGCCCGTATGTATATCACCTGACATTGTCTGTGTAGCACTACGAACTATCTTCTGTCTGTCAAGGAGGCACCCTCATCCTTCATGCCCATCATTGGGATGGTTGGTCGTGGACCACATCTTTTCACATTTGCGGTTGTTATAAGAAAACACTCCCCCATCTTTCAACGATTGTGCACTAATTCTGGCTGTTAAATGAAGGAGACTCCCCATTCACGCACACTTCTCCCTGTCTGTTGGGCGTTCCTGCATTTTGTGCGATTTCACAGGCAGTTTCGTCGAGAAGAGCAGCGTGCACTGGCAGTGGGCGAGTACTCCCCTCCAGGGTTGATCAAGTGAGGTGTCGGTAGTGCCTCTAGTAATGAGCGTTAAGCCTGCTCCCTGTGGGGATGATCAAGTGTGTTGGTAGCTTGTCTAGCAAGGAGCTTATAACCTACTCCCACCTTCACCTTTTCACCATGCATATCCCTCTTTTCTTAGTAGCACGCTTTCTCTCTCTCTCTCTCTCTCTCTCTCTCTCTTTCTCTCTCTCTCTCTCTCTCTCTCTCTCTCTCTCTCTCTCTCTCTCTCTCTCTCTTTCTTTCTCTCTCTATTAATCAAATTCACGAGTCATAAACCCTCTTTATCAACAAAACACTGGCCCTCCCACCAATCAAGGCCAATCAGCCTCCAAATTGAAGGGATCTTTGAACCCACCCTTTTGTTCCTTTTGTTCTATCCTGCTTGCAAGGGAGTCTTAGGCCATAGGCAGCACTTGACATGAGAAACGCGTGGACTATCAAGCAGTTTTAGAGCTGCTATCGTCATCATTTTTGATGCTCACTTCTCATGCTCATAACTTCACCTACTGTGATGCATGAGGCAATCACCCACACTTGCCCATACCTACAACAAGCACGTTTCCTCCTCAGTCTGAAGCTAATCTCTGTTCAAGTTTGAGGCACATCACTCTTTGACATCGACCACGCACCGCCCAAGCCTGCAACAAGAACTTTGGTGTGCTTCGTCCCTTGGCCTGGGATTTCAACACGTGTGTGTGATGTCCTCTGCCTGCAGCGTCGGGCAGTTCAGGCATGCGTTCAAGAAGTTCAGCGTGCGTGTCAGTGAGGAGCAGGCACACGCCATGTTTGTGAAGTATGGCCATGACTCCCAGGTGAGAGAGCCTTAATGTGCCTGGGTGCTAGCTCAAAAAGTTCTGCGTGCATGTCATTGAGGAGCAGACGCACGCCGTGTTTGTAAAAAACAGTCATGATTCCCAAGTGAGAGAGGCAAGGCAGGAAGAAGCGCATGTGCACAACATCTTGCGAACCTAGATATTGCATTACTTGTAATTCTTGGGCTAGTCAGAACATACATTATGTGCCAGGGTGCTAGACCTTGCAAATAAAAAGGTGTATACACAAATTGCGCGCCCAAGCTGCTGTATTTTCACATGTAACACCTGCATGTAGACACACATACACATACACATACACATATACATACATAAACACACACAAACACACACATCAACACACACAGGGTCTGCTGCCATTTGACATGTTTGCGAATAAGCTGCTGACTTCTCAGGCCCGCATGCTTGCCCTCGAGCCCGAACAGAAGGTGCGGTATCAACGCTTGGATAACGTAGCGTAAATTATGTAAGTAAACAGGTGATGGTTAGAACATTGGAGATCACATAGCGTAGATCATTTGAACAGAAGGTGTGGTGAGGCCCCTTAAGATCACAAAGCGTAGATAAATAGATATTAATGAGTGGTTTGAGCACTTGAGATTGTGTAGCGTAGATTATTTAGGTCCATGGCCTAGTGCTTGATGTTTTGGAAAAGAAACAGACCTGGAGCGCTGAGACACTGTTGGCCTCTGCAGCTTACGATTGCCCTTGGTCATGATTTGGGTTGGCCATATATTTTATAAATAGGTTATCCGTCTGACAAAACGATCGTGTGTAGAGGCGGCCAAAACGATACGTGTATATGCACGTATACACAAATTATACAGTGTAGGTATACGGTACTTTTTGCTGAAAAATTGCCATAACTGGGTTATGTACAGTGTGTACGTACGATTCTGGCCAAATTTATTTGTGTGCAGTTAAATATGGTGTAAAGATGTGGCTCTGGCCAACCCTTGCCATGATATCATAAAACATGGTATGATACAAATGATATTATACAAAACTAATTCATGTATGATACAAATGATATTATACAAAACTAATTCATGTATGATACAAATGATATTATACAAAACTAATTTATGTATGATACAAATGATATTATACAAGGCTAATTCATGTATGATACAAATGATATTATACAAGGCTAAATCATGTATGATACAAATTAGATTATACCCTGCTTATGGGTATGTAGATGGATAATGCACGTTGCTTACAAAAAAATGAATACTGTGTAAGGTATGCCACTGTATGCGGCTTAAACCTGAGAAGTGGTGGTCCAGATCTCCTCTCGTGTGTTTGATGCTGCTGCATCGCAAGCCACCCCTCATCTACTCGTAGCATGAACCGCCACGCACTTTTGATTTGACAAGCAAGTGCGCATCCAAACGGGAACAGCACACAGGCCCCCCCCCCCTTCACACATGTCCACACACAACACAAAGTACATACCAGTCTACCCTCACACACACACACACTCACACACACACACACACACACACACACACACACACAAACAAACAAACAAACAAATATGAAGCAGTGCTGGCACAATATTTGATTTGCAGGGACAGTACAAGCCAGGCATGGACGGTGCGTTCCGTGGCAAAATACGTTACCCCCACTGCCACAAGCCTGTGTTCCCTCCCACCAACTGGGACGGCTCTCTCGCTTTGCGCTCTGCACAGAAACCAAAGGTGAGTGTTTATGCTGTGCATTTGTGTGCGCGTGTGCGTGTGTGTGTGTGTGTGTGTGTGTGTGTGTGTGTGTGTTGGTGAAGCACAGAGGGGGGGGTGGCATGAGCAAGCCAGCTTGGTATGTCATTTTAATCAAATAGAGCAACTGAGTCGTGTGTAGTGCACCAGATGCTAGCTTGTAATTCAACATACAGCGTATGCTTGTGTGAGACGTGCCCTGAGTAGCAAAATCACCACTGTCCTTGCCTATCGCTTTGTCATTTTAAAAGGCAAAAAATAATTGCACGGATTGCAGGAAAGCTGAACACCACATGCAATGACACAAACCAGCTCAACACGTGCACGAACCTTCCACAGGCGGGCCTGCAGTTGGAGTTTGTGTACGGGTACGCAGGCAAGCTGAACACCACGAATAACCTGTTCTGGACAGCAGACAACAAGATCGTGTACTACGTTGCAGCAGTGGGCATCGTATACGACCCTGAGACACACACCCAACAGTTTTTCCATGTAAGTCCGACAGCAGGAAGTTGCTGACGTGAATAACTGCACCTGCTTTGTTTAAAATCCATAACAACGCATTTCACCGTGTTAACCATTCGCATTCACCATTCACCAAGTGCCGTATGTTCACGTACCCATGCCCCTGAAAATATGTGGTTGCACCAGATGAATTACACCCAGGGCTGGCCAGAAGTAGAAGTACTTACCATTTGGCTATGTATTTGGAGGTCTTCCAGCCAGAATGGCCGTACGTAAAAGGCTCCTACCCGCCCTACTAAACCACACCACTTACGACACGCAACGTTTCAGGGCCACAATGATGACATAAAGTGTATGGCACTGCACCCCAAGCGCTCCATCGTGGCCACGGGTACGCACTTCTATAGTCTGCCTTTTCGTGTTTTTCCGTATTTTTCAGTTGATTGGCGTGCGGGAGCTGCTTGTGTGGCATGCTAGGTCGGAGGCTGTCCTGAAGGCATCCGCCTCTTCCACACCCCCTTCCTCCATGTATTATGATATTATGATAGCAACAGCTGGTCAATCCACACCCAGGTCCTCATCCTTTTGGGATTGGTTAACGCTGCAGTTACATTCTTTCCTTGCACAAACAATTGCCTGCCATCACAGCAAAAACACACAGCAAACGATAGACCAGGAACCTCCTGATGCTGTGATGGAGCATTTATCAATTTGCTTCTCCTTGTTTGTCCGGGTGCAGGACAAGTGGCTTCTGCCTTAGACGGGAGCTACGAAGACCCCTTTCTGTGTGTGTGGGACACAAAGGACGTGCTGTCCATCATCACTAGGATCAACTTTCCATCTGATGGTGCTTCCAGCAGGTGAGCAGCAATCCTTCTTCTTCCTGGTGCCACAATGACCAACCTCACTTTGGGCCGGGTTCGCTGGCCTTCCTTTTGGCACAGGTTCAAGTAGCACTGTGCAAATCATATGCACAGTCCTCACACGGATGTGTTATTATTACGTGTTTACAGTGCATCCTAAATGGTTGTGTTTTAACATAATTGAACCAACTCTATAGAGCCCTATAGCCTTGCATTGATCAGCACTGAAGTATTGAGCAATTAAGATAGATCTCAGGAGGCCGTACTAGAGTGTCATTACACAAGGCTGGGATTCAATTACCAACTAATGTCCATCCTCCTTGCCTTGCCTTTGCTATGTTGCAGACCACCATGCCACGCAGCACATTATACCCTCCATTTTATAAACAGCTCTTTCTCACTGCTGTAGTTTTCCGCTACGCGCTTGCAAACAGAAGGTGCTCTTTGTTTCACACACATGCAAACACACACACCAACTAGTTCGTCCGCTACGCGCTTGCAAACAGATGGTGCTCTTTTTTTCGCACATATACATACACACACACCAACAAGTTTGTCCGCTACGCTTGCAAACAGGTGCTAGTTATTCTGCTTGAGCTAGCATGTCCAGATCCCATCTTGCAGCAGGCACGACCTGGCATGCCCAACCTTAACCCTCCAAACATCGTCTGATTTTTTCGCGCTACCCAAGTTGTGTCTAATCATTCCTCACAACCGTATTCCCAGCCTCCAGCCTAATCACTCTGCAATGTTTATTCACACATCTTATTATGTGCCGTCGCGGAATCTTCCCGACCCATATTTCATTGGAGGCAGTTTAAATCAGCAAGCACCTTTCCCCTGATTTGATGTTTGTCAGGTACATCGTGGCCATGGGATTTTCGGGTGATGGCAAACGCTTGGTGGTGGTCACCGGCGATAACAAGCACACCGTGTATGTGTACCACTGGCGATCCAAACACCTCATCTACACCAACACAGGCCACAATGGACAGCCACCCCAGGTGTGTGTTTGTGTGTGTGTGTGTGTCCGTGTGTGCGTGTGTGTGTGTGTGTGTGTGTGTGTCCGTGTGTGTGTGTGTACAGGTGTGCAAGTGTGTACGTGCACTTGTGTCACTGGGACTCCTCTATGTAAGTGATCTTTACACGCAAGACGACTAGCCCGCTGCAATGTCGCTGATCCCGCACTGCACCTCAATTCACACCCGTGTCCTCATTTGTGACCCGGCAAAGCACACATCTGTCCTGCTATTGTCACTCCAAACCCCATTTGTGACCCGGCAAAACACACATCTGTCCTGCCACCGTCGCTCCACATCCACCTTCAAAGGTCAAGCACCACACAAAAAGCACGCATTGTCCTATTCTGCAATAAAAGCGCGCATTGCCCTCTTTTGCGATAAGAGCATTATGTGCACCATAGAGCTGCACGTCGCATTTATGCTTCTCATATTTCAACTGGAGGAGGGCACCAAATGAGCCCTTTTCAGATCCTATCGTAATGAGGATAACGAGCTTGCTGCTCGCTCGCTTATGGATGCGCTTTTCCTCAGTTACTCCAACACGAAGATCAAGTGCCCGTGAGCTTGCTTGGGCAAAAGACAGATTGAGCTACAAAAGCATCACCACAAAGCCATTGACCGCCATTATGGCTGGTGTGGCCTGAAATCAATTGCAGCAGTGCCACTTTAAGGCTGGGGGCAGATCATGCTCGTTGATCACTCACCACGCTGCAGTCTTGCCCCATGCGCAAACCCTGAAGCCCTACTCAATCCTGCAGGTGTACGGTGTGGCCTGGAACAATTTCCAGCGGTGTCACAACAAAGATGGAGAGCAGGTCATCCGTCCTGGCATGTTTGTCACATACGGGCTGAAGCACCTTAAGATCTGGACCCTCGATCTTGACTCTGTGAGTGTGTGGTGCAGGCTGGAGTGAGCACACGTGAGTGTGCGTGTCGTCAAACTGGTTCGTCGACTTGGTCCGCATGTCTTATTTCTTGTGTGTTAGTCTGATTGTGTGTGATTGTGTGGGCACTCATGCTTGTGTGTGTGTGTAAGGTCAAGGCGACCTTTTTTGGGACACCTTTTGAAATAGTCAGCAGGTGCTCATGCTTGCTTTTTTTACATTTGTTCACAGAAAGGCAAAGAGATCTACAACTCCAAGATGGGCCGTTTTGGCAGTGCCCAGGTGAGGCGCAGGAATGCATAAATATTGGATTCCATGGGCGCGTAGTTACGTGTAGAAATTTTGGTCAAGATGCTGGCCAGTGGCACTTCCTGTGTTTCATCAAGCAAATAGAAAACAGAAAGCTTTTGAGTTTAGCCAGTCAAGTCCAGCACATGTGCATGCTGATATGGACAAACACACGGGATACGTTTAGTCACAATTCTCGTTCTGTGTAGTTCTCATAATTCTCGTTTAGATTGGCGAAGCATACAATAAGATCCATACCTGGGATGGATGCCTCGCCTAAATTCCACTGGCATTCACAGGCTGAAGACACACGAGCTTGTGTCAGTGCAAATGCAAATTTCTAGCGCCAGTGCGCACTTGTAAACCAGCACACGCACACGCACACACATACAAACACATACATACACGTGCACGCACACAACACCGATTTTGGAAGGGCGCGCTGTGTTGTGATTTTGGGGTCATTGGTGACAGTAAATACACACACACACACACTCACAAGCACACACATGTGCACCACCCACAGGTCGGAGACGTGCTATCTGCGTGCTTTGTGGGTGTGGAGTCACTGGTGACAGGCACACGAGGGGGGGACCTGCTGCTGTGGGACATGGGGGGCAGGCGGGCAGGCTCGTTTGGGTCTGTGCTGCAGGTGCGTGCTGTGGGTGGTAAATCTGTGCAAATATAGGAGTATGTTGTGACTTGACATGGGGGGCAGGCTCGTTTGGGTCTTTGTGTGCTGCAGGTGCGTGCCGTGGTTTAAGGGTGGTGCTCCATAGCAGGTGAATGTCGTCAGCTGGTGTGTGATTCGAGAGTGTTTCTTGCCCCAGGTCTCCACAGGCATGAAATTTTCGTGAAAGCAATGCTGTGAAATGAATGTTACCAATGCCTGGAACAAGCGTTGAGTACCGTTTTAGCTTGTAGGGTTTAGAGTTTTAGGGTTGGCCTCCGGCAAATATTTGTGTAGGGTTTGCCGGAACTGTATATACAACGTACATTTGATCCCTGCCAAAAGCACCAATTATCCATCATATGTATGTGGATCTGGCCAACTCTAGTTATGTTAAATGGATTGAGAATGCTCATGATGTTTCCATGCCTATGAGCTCGCATCCATGTGGATAGGTGCCAACACCCTTATGCACACCATACTCACACTCACGTGCTCACACCAACTTGTGCAGCTACTTACACACATGTTCACGTACCTGTGATATTAAAACAAGCATATCATGTGATCTGCATGTTTGCACAGGTGATCCCTGCCCATGCTCCAGGTCCAAAAGCACCATCCATTCATGACGGCCAGCACGTGTTGCAGGTTTGTTTTATAATGTGTGTGTGTGTGAGCATGCGTATGCACATACTGATGCTCTATACGTGCTTGCATGTGAGTGTGTGTTTGTGTAATAGAGGAAGAGGTAGATAATGAATAAATAAGTATATAGAGGAATACCTGTACATATTTAGAGAGAGAGAGAGAGAGAGAGAGAGAGAGAGAGAGAGAGAGAGAGAGAGAGAGGAGAATGTTTCTGCATCTTGATTCATTTTTCCACAAGGTAAGACAAAGAAAGTGACTGTGTAGGGGGCATGGTATCAAAGGCATGAGAACTATGACTATGCAGCCAAATACAATGTGCCTGTGCAGGTATGCTGCGGGGATGGAGTCACAGCACAAAAGTTGTTTGGGCATGCTCGAACGTGGCCATCAATGCACACATCCTACATCCTGCATCAATAATTCCGTTGTTCATATCTGTGCAGGGAGTGAGGGCGCTGTGCCTGCGTGCCAAAGGTACAGAGCTTGTGAGTGGCGGCTCTGACGGCACCCTCATCGTGTGGGATATCGACAAAGGCTCCCTGGGAAGGGTGCTCAAAACTATCCCGGTGCGCTGAACGTGTGCCTATGTACATGTGTGTGTGAGCTTGTGCGTGTTCATGATTGTACGTGTGCATGTTTGCATGTGTGTGTGCATGCGTGCGTGTGTGCATGTGTGTGTAGTTATTAGTTTGCACGTATTCGTTGGCTTTGAGAATGTGAACCTGTCAGGCGCTTGCCATCACCATTGCAACACCTCATCAAACTTTTGACTTGCCTCCTCCGTTTGCAGTTCTCTGAGCTTTCTGAGACAGACGTGTGCTCCTTCCGCTCGCTGGATGCTCAAAATGACGGCTACACGCTAGTGGTGGGCACCAACCGATGTGAGATCTGGGCCGTGGCAAACGACATTCCTGAGTCCCTCGTGCAGGTGGGAGAGGTGGATCTTAAGCTGGCTAGTTTTGTCGATCAACTGTTTGTCTGCCCGTTTGGTATCCCTGCGCCCCCTGTTGTGGATGCTATGAGCACGCTGCAATGTCAGCTTTAGCAAGTGTCGAATCCAGTATTTCCTTGCACGCACACAAGCACACAAGCACACACACATACACACATGCACATGCACATGCACATATATACATCACACCCAACAACTTGCATACGCGCACACACATTTTATGTCACTGTTGTGGTTTCAGGGCCACACCAATGATGTGTACGCCTGTGCATGGCATCCCAAGAAACCTTACAAGTTTGTAACCGCCTGCGACTCCTCCAACGTGTTCCTTTGGAATGCTAGACGGCGCCAGCTCATAGTGAGTTCACGAGACAACCAGAGCATCTAAGAACAAGCATGCAGGCTTTGGAATGGCTCAACATCTGTCCGATCCAGTCTAGATCGTAAGGCCAATTTGCAGAATTTGCCAGGATTTGTTTCATGTTGCAATTCCCGGTTTGCTATTTGTATCAGAGGTCGCAAACATGAAGTAGATGCTCCCTGAAAGTAATTAAATTGCAGCTCAATGATAATGAAATGATGACTAATTATTTCCCCTCCCCCTGGACCAACAGGCCAAGGTCAATGTGGGCCTTGCTGCTCGTAGTGTCACTTTTTCTCCCAATGGAGCCCACCTGGCTGTGGGCACGATCTCTGGGTCCATTAGAGTGGTGCTGGTGGGTAGTATTTCCTAGTTTGTGCACCTGACTCAGATACGATTGGTGCGTAGTTTGCTAAATTGTTTGGGGTCGTGGATCAGTTTAGTGCTCACCGTTTGTACTTAATGTTTGTTATGTGGCTTGTCCCTAAGGAAAAAAAACTCGGCGCAGAAGAAAATTTTATCAAGCAGTTATGTTCAGACGTTTTATTGAAGCGTACATTTTGACCACACTTACTGACACTCATATGCATTTTAACGAAAAGCGAAACAAGCCATGTGATAACGCGTATCACACATGCGCACACGCACACACATACACGTAAATACACACGTACACACACACACGTGCACACACACATACAAACACACAAAAATGCCTAGGTGGAGGATATGTCCCAGAAGGTGGCAGAGATGCATTTCTCAAGCCAGGGCATCAAAGAGCTGAAGTACTCGGCAGATGGCACCAAGCTCGCAGCGGGCAGCCACGACTGTGACATTGACATCTTTGATGTTATGCGCGGGTGTGTATGTGTTTCTATGTCATTTAAGTCGCTTTGACATCTTAGGGAGGAGAGAATGGTTGTGGTTTGATGCCACGTAGTTGTCAGTTTGCATGTGCCACGTTTTCAAGCATGTGATACTGTAACAAGCCCATCAAAACTATATTCTGCTTTTTTCTGTACATGCTAAGTAGCAGCTTGTCCACCTAAACCTCCCAGTGCTTCAAACCTCAGTGCTTCATACCTCGGGGCTTTAGACCTCAGTGGCACTCACTTGCTGCACATCACCCCAAATACGCCCGCCTGGCCAGCATCATCATAATACCATAATAAATAAGAAAATTTCTTGGCAAGGTTCCCTTTTAATGTGCTTGGTGTTATTTCAGCGCTGCACACCGTGAACAATTGTCCTGGCTTCCCCTGCATGATTCTTGCACTAGGTATGCCCGCCTCGCCCGCTGCGTTGGCCACTCCTCCTACATCAACCATGTGGACTGGTCTGTGGACAGCCGTGTCATCCAATGCACGAGCGGCTCGTACGAGCTGCTTTACTTTGACGCATCTAACGGGAAGCAGGTGCGGTGTGGATGCAGGCACACAGTAGCTAAGGCAGGTTGCATTGTTTAATCTAAAACACAAGTGGATTCCGTGGAATCCGTCTGCTTTATTTCCTCCAGCACGTGCAGCTTGCCCTGCAACAGTCGCAAACAGGGGCATGCGTTGAGCTTTGCTGAACTTCAGCACGTCCAATGGGAGAAGTAAGTAAGTATGGACACGGGTGCATGTTAACCAAGGCATATGGTAGAGCTTCGTTTCACGCTAGGGTCGCAAGGAGACAGGCCTGGTGTTCCTACTCAGGAAGAAAGAGTATGCTGTTACCTTGATCATGCCTCCTTTCTGATTCTGATGTGCTTACTGTGGGCTGTGTGCCACTGTGCCTGCCCGCAGGTCCGCCAAAATCAGCGTGACACAATGTGGCACACATGGACGGTGACCCTTGGATTTCCTGTCATGGGCATTTGGCAGCCCGGCGATGATGGCACGGACATCAACTCAGCTTGCAGGTGAAGGGGGGGCAAGCGGTGTTGCAGCAATCAGCTTTGCACTTTTCATGAAGGCCTCTGGATGGTATAAGAAGTAGCAGGCATCTGGCAGCGTAGTTGTGAGACGCATGCACAGACTTGAAAGCAGCACGTGTGAGTGAGCAAGGGGCATGTAGCTTGGATGAAGATGGTAGCGCAAGTGGCAAAATGGCTTTACTGCTGCCATGTGTTGCATGGATCACAGAGACGCGATCGTTCTTGTTTGCTAGCCAAAATGTTGTATATATACGGTATATACGGTGTATGAAATGTTGTGTATGAGGGTTCTTGTTTGCTAGTCAAAATGTTGTATATATACGGTATATAGTATATATGGTGTATGATATGTTGTGTATGAGGGTTCTTGTTTGCTAGCCAAAATGTTGTATATATACGGTATATACGGTGTATGAAATGTTGTGTATGAGGGTTCTTGTTTGCTAGCCAAAATGCTGTGTCTGAGGCAGTGAGGCACGAGGGGGCCTAGGGAGCAAAAACGTTAGGGTTTCTATTCTTTCTCAACAATGCTGCTGGTACACAGCCTGCCTGCTAAAAGCACCTCTTAAAGCAGCGGAACGCTTCCTGGATCCAGAAATAAAGTAATGCATGCACAATTTATTACACACTTTCACTCACACATTCACACACGCACACAAGAAGCACGCACACTGTACCTTCAGGACTTACAAGAACCCTGCCTGGCAGGCCCTGGACCCACTAGCAGGCAGCCTTGAGGAGTACGTGCTGACAGCCGGAGATGATGGACGGATCCGCATCTTCAACTACCCATGTGTCGTGGAAAATGCCCCCAACAGGTGCCAGCTGCAAGGTCACCGTGCCCATTCATAAAGCATCACGCTCACAAGCATGCTCTTGCTCTGAGTGCTTCACAACGTGTGATGCTTGCAAGGATGCCCTTGAGTGCTATAAAAGAGCAACGTGCCACGTCGTGTCACTTGTGTGTCGTACAGAGCTGGCCAGAACCACACTGATATAATAATACATATATAAACCCTAAATATACTTTAAACCCTATGTATAAACGTATAAACCCTATATATATATAAACCCCACATATATATAAACCCTATATATATACGGTGCAATCACGGTATTTTTGGCAGGGGCGCCACCAAATATACGGTCATATACGGTGTGTATACACGGCCCTGCCCTACCCTTGTGTCGTACTAAGCACTGAGCAGAAAATCAGAAACACTGTCTGCTGCATGTAGCCAAGAGCAAGCACACACACAGCTGGTGTGTTTGGTCCCAACGTACTCTGCAACATAAGTCCTTTCTGTTTCCACCAAAACTGCATGCACAGCACCCACACTCTGGCACATGGACCCAACACGCTAACACACCAAAAATCTCTCCTGCCTGCTGCAAACAGTGATGAAATACATTGCACACTGCAGTACACATACATTAAAAAGTACAAACCTTCCCTCCTTCCTGCTTTTTCGCAAGCAGGGAGTACATTACACACTGCAGCCACGTGATGGATGTGCGTGTTGCCCCAACAAACCGGTGGGCCGTCTCTGTGGGAGGCCAAGATCGTTCAGCGGTGAGCACCATACCGTCCGTCTTGTCAACTGTCTGGCCTAATCACTATTTTATCATTTATCATTCGCTGTCTGATCTGATGAATGTTTTTATCAAACATTTCCTGTGGAGTGAATCATTGTGTTGATCCACTATCTGATCACTGCTGTCCGCTATCTGATCACTGTTCACTACCTGATCACTGTTGTCCACTATCTGATCACTGTTGTGAATCATTGTTGTGAATCATTGTGTTGTCCACTATCTGATCACTGTTCAATTGATAAAATTCAAGCTTGTTGTGGCTAGTAACTAATCCTCTTATGTCCAAAGATTTCTTGTTAATTGCAATTAAAAAAGGTGCGCGGAGCATAAGCGCTCCGTCCTAACCCGCGCTCCGATATATACTCCAATTGTTTTCAAGCACATCAAGTGCATAGTCCCTAAACCCTTTGAGCCCCTCAATCACTTCCAAGTCAGCACCCAGGCAGCTGAATTCCTGTGCCAACCCTACCGCATGCTTTGTGCAGATGTAGGGTTGGCCAGAACCATACATGTACGTTGTGTATACAGATTTTTGGGCAGGGAAATCATTGAATATACGGTCATATACGGTGCACATATATACGGTTCCGGCCAACCCTGTGCAGATGCAATGGAGGATCCTTCCTGAGTCCCAAGACGATGTTGTGCAGTTCAAGCCACAGGTACGCAACAGCAATGGGATGATGCTATGCGTGAGCAGAATTGATATAGTTGGGATGTTACTCTGCATGAACAGTACCTATTTAGCTGGTCACGTCCACGTAGGTACATCCTCAAAGGGCTTAAGTAGGCAAAAGCTAAAGAGCCTAAGTAGGCACAACCTCAGACCCTGCGAACCATTGTCACTTATTGTTCCTTTTCAAGTCTTCCTAGCCTGTATTGTTCATTGCTATATATACAAGTAAAGTAAGAGCAATGAGCAGGATTGCCAAAACATTCATGTGGCTGCAGTTATACACTCGTTCTGTGGGTAAATATTGTACGGGATGTTTGCCGCGTGGTTGATGTTGCCGTCTATTCATTCATTGACGTGCGTCTCACAGAATGTGCAATCGCAAATTTTGACTGAACCAGGTTAGCATGAGCATCAAAACAGGCGCGGCCAGACAAGCATCCATGTATAACAATCTGGCACGTTGGAGGTGGAGCCAAACACGGTGCTGCTCACTAAATGGACAGCACTGACATGTTCATGACACAGCCCTTGACATAGTTTGTTTCACTGCGGTTTGCATGCACAGGTGGAACCGTACAAGGTGTTTGCTGCTGCTAAGCGCAAGGGTGTGGCCGCAGACCCTCTAGCACTCATGCCTGACCCTGCAGCAGCGGTGAGTTGTGGATTTTGTTGCTCCGATGAAAAAGTGAGATCGCTCCAGAGGAATTTTAGATCGTTGCAGGGTTTCCTTGAGAGCGGGCTGCTCTATAGCAAATGAGCAAGATTGGTAGAAGAGATCATTCACAGCTCACTGAAGTATCAGCACAGTAATCTCCAAGTAAACTCCCACAACCCCGTGGGTAATAATAGCAGGCTGCTACGAATGCACTGATCAACACGTCTGTAGCTGTGCTCTGAGTGTCAGCAGTGAACAGACAAAGTGTATTGAACACCTTCATGATTCATGAACCTCCCACCACGCACACACGCACACATTTACCTTTTTGCATCGCAGGCAGCAGCTGCAGCTGCCCAGATCAAGGCTGATGCTGATGCTGCAGCAGCAAATGGCCTTAAGGGCAAGGAGGATGCAGATGCGTTGCTGCGGCAGAGCTTGAAGAAGTACGAGGTCACCACGTACACATCAAACATCAAGTACGTGTCCGTTCCAGTCCATTGATGCGTGCACATGTGGAAATGGAAGATTACGACCTGGCAAATTGAAGTGACAGGACTCACAAAAAATGATTGTCTCCAGTATTAGCTGGAAGTAGGGCTTACACCTAGGGTTGGCCAAAACCATACATATTTGGTGTATATACGCTTTTTTAGGCAGGGAATCTACCAAATATATGGTCATATACGGTGCGTTTGTATGGCTCTGGCCAACCCTACTTGCACCTCGCAACGTGTAACGAGATGATATTGAGCGTTGTTTACAGCATAATATTAAAACCGGTGCATGACATCATGATGTGTCCAAGCGGCTTGCTGTATATGTCATGGTGCGCGCGCTTCAACTGTAATAGTAGTGTGCATTGCAGGGTGTGCTGTAGCCTTAGTAGAGCAGGTACTGGGACATTTGACATGTCTGTTGCCGGCCTCCACATCTGTTGCAGATATTTTGTCGAAAGGGAGGATAGGCTTCTTGCTTGGTGATTGTTGTGTGCCAACGTACGTACGGCAGCACCTGACTAACTCTTTTAACACTTCAGGGGGGCAAGCACAGATGCTGAAGTGTTTGTCGTCATCACCGGGTCCAAGGGCAAGAGCGGCTACTTGAAGCTGGAGAATGGTCCAGCGAACTTTGAGCGTGGCAAGGCCGATGCATTCCTCTTGGACATTCCGGTAACTTGGAAAAATTAAACATTGCGCAATAATTTATCTATGAAAGTAATGGGGCTTGTTCTAGTAAGTGCTTCCTTAATTCTCTCTTTTCTGTGCACAAACATTGTTCTGTACATGTAACTAGGTGAAGTCCGGGGCTAGCCGTTGGGCTTTTGTGGCATCATGGCCTAGAAGTTGGCTAGGATTTCAATTGTTTGGCCCCAGAAAGCCAAGAGAGTGTTTCCTTACTGATAAAGACTTGATGCACCCTGATGCACCCTGATGCAACCCTATTATTATAGGTGGGGTCGAAATGTCTAGGTGGGGTCGAAAACTGGCCACTTCTGGCCCTTTCCCACGCAGGAAGACTGGCTCAAATTCCTTACCTGACCATGTGCAGGGTCTTCTCACTCACTTTCTTTTCAGTAATCTGCTTTGTGCATTTCAACAGCAACATCTCTCAAAAATGGATTTGGTCAGTGGGTGATCTGATAGGCTGTGGCCTGCAAAAAATGTGGCATGCTACAGCAAATTGAGCATATGCGACAAAATCGGCCAGCTCCAAGGTTTGCACTCACAGACAGATTCATGATATGTAATCATTGGAGCTTGCCAATTTTGCTGCCACATGAGTCAAAAAGCACATTAATAAGTGTCCATTCTCGGCCTTGGTTTCCCCCTCTGTAATTTTAGACATTGCTGCGATGGATCTCAATGCTTGTGGAATGGTGCAACCACTGACAAGCGTTTGTGTGCGTTTGTGTGGGCCCAATTCAGCAAAGCCAGTACATTAAGCTGCGCTCAGGACTTGAGCAATCCACATTTGGCAAACACGTACTATGGTTGCCCATTTTACGCACAGGACTTGGGTGACATACACACAGTGATGGTTGGTCACAATGGCAAAGGCACAAAGCCACGGTGGCACTTGGAGAAGGTGCGTGTTACTAGTGAGTTTTGTGTTAATGTGATATACACCAGATGAGGTAAAAGCAGCCTAAGCCCTCTCTAACAAAATAAAGGTCTCTATCACTTCTTGCCTGCATTGGTGAATTCTGTGCGCTTAGGCAATATGCTTAAGCGCAACCCTGACTATGACTAGGGCTGGCTGGACCTATATAAATGCTGTATTTTTTTGGCAATTGAAATATCAAATAAGCCATTATATTTTTGCTGCCAACCATTGGTGGCCAGCCCTAGGCATGGCGTCTCTTCTGCCTGTGCATGACTATGTGTGGTTCATCCAAAAGGCATAATGCTTTGTTGCTGTCCTCTCCAAGGCGTCGTGCGTGACTTTCAGGGTCGGTCAAGACATATATACACACCGTATATGACTGTGAATATTTGAAAAGCTCCCTGCTGATTATACCTTGTATATCTATATATGTATGGTTCTAGCCCATCTAATTTTTCTCACCTCCCTTCCAGCTCAACTGTTTACCACAACCTCACATGCACTTGCACATGCACATGCATGCCGCCTGCTTCATGGCTTTGTGGCACTCCATGCATGTTCCAAGATCACGTTTAAGTACCACTTTGACCCTCTCCACCTTCCATTTGTGTCTGTGTTGCCTGCAGCTTCTCGTTCTGAACAAGACCGACCCAGGCGCCAACCCCACAGTGTTCACTTGTGGCCAATGGATGGGTGCAGATGTCAGTGACGGACAGCTCACACGCACGCTGAAGCTGGGTGCAGAATCCCCACTCACAAGCCGCAAGTACAAGGTGAGCCTGTTGATTGCTGACACTTAAATGCACACATACAAACACATACACAAGCACACATACACATTCACACGCGCACACATGCCGCGCACACATGCAATGTTGGCAACTGACAATGATCAACTCAGTTGAGTGCCTACTCACACTATTGTCAGCAAAATATTGGAGGGTTTAACAATCATTTTGTGAATGTTTTATGTCAACTGACGCAGCCGTAGGGCCCTGTTCCATGAAACACACAAACGCCTGCTGGATCTGTCTTGTATTCATTTGTTGCCATGATCGCTAAGATTGTTTTGACACACCTGTTCGATACCTCTTGCCCCTTTCAGGTCCTTGTGAAGACATCAGACATCAAGGTCCGTTTGTGTTTTTGATGCTGGCGGCAAGGTTTCATCTCTTATCACAGTGATTTTGTATGTCTTCTTCCATGTTATGTCAAACAATGCTTGGCTCCAAATCGTCGATTCAAAGTGACGTCAGCATGCAACGTGAAATTAAACCTGTATTCAAATGCGTTGCCTATCTGTGTTCATGTGCATCCAGGGTGCTGGCACAGACGCCAATGTGTTCCTCACCCTTTTTGGCGAACACAACGGCCAGATCACTAAAACGAAGCCCACAAAGCTAGAGAACAGGTGGGTGTTTAAAGCGCGTGGAATTGGAAAAGGAAGCAAGAGCAGGACAGAAACAGGAGTGGGAGTATGAGCAGGGAAGGAACAAGGATAGCAGCAAGCATTGGGGGTGTGAGAGGAAGCCTGTGGTTTGTTAGATGGACATCAGAAAATGGGTGAGATGGCTGCATGTCCTGAAAGAAACAATAGGAGGCCGTAGCTTTCTGCTCTGGGTATTGCCTAAACCTTGTCATTCCAGGATCACGTGGTGCTTTGATAGTCTGAGATTAGTAGTAGCCGCCTTCAGCGCAGGAGCCACGGTCTGCGAGAGTGCTGCTGTGTATCACCATTAGCCCCTCCACACATCTGTGCACTTTTAACATGCGCAGCATTAACAATTTCGAACGAGGCCAGAACGACGTTTTTGAGATTGGTGCTGTCGGTACTCTGAAGCACATCTACATCGGCCACGACAACGCGAACCTTGCAGCAGACTGGCACCTCCAGGTAAGTTGGATGTAAATAAATATATATATGGGCATGGCAGCTCAAACGTGTGTCCATCATACAAAAATGTTAATCTGGTTGCAACTGGCACCTCAAGGCCAGTCAAACGTAACTCTAACCCTAAGTGCATTATGTGCAAACGAAACACGACTGGAACGTCCAGGCATTGCTTGCCATCAAACTTACGCACTTGGTGTATTTTTAGTCTGTGTGTATGGGAATTTTGGGCACCTCCATGTATGTCGTGCCACCTAGCACATCCATTCATGCACACGTTTGTGCTTGTTGTCTGGTGCTTTGCTCATGGTCTTTTTTTTAATTTGTAACGTACCATTGTTCAACGTCCCACCATGATGCAATGGCTCCGGTTGTTGTCCAGATTGCAAAGCATTCCCTCTGGTTTTATCATCCCTGCTACACATCTTGAATAGTTGCTATCATCCCTGCTGCTACTTAATATCCCTGCTACTTATCCCTGCTCCTTATCATCCCTGCTACACACCTTGAATAGTTAAAGATCCGCTCCTCCACTTATTCATACGCTCATGAGGGTCAGGACGGTAGAGTAGTTGAATAAAAATGGCCATGCACCTACACCTCCTTCTTTCCTGTACGCATCATCCACACATTACTAGCAAACCATGAATTTTATTATAATGAAACTTTGCTTTCGCATTCAAGCCAGATGACTTGACGAAATGAGTTGAATAAGCATTGGTTATAGAAGTGCCAAAATGCTGAAAGTAGCCGATGGTAGGTCTGTACAAGGAGTTGTAGCACAACCCCCCTTGCTAGGCAAGAGCCTAAGCAAAGTAAATGACAGCCGACAACGATACCAGGCATATGACAAGCTCCTATAATGAAACTTTGCTTTCGCATTCAAGCCAGATAATCTTGCAGATCATCAGCAGAGACAATCATGCCCTAGTCAAACGATTGAATTACAGCGCTGCACCCCTCAACCTTGACCCCTGTGCTGTATCACACACTGCGTACACACGCTTTGCAGGAAGTGGTGCTCACGTCCCCAGGCATGCCAGACAAGCAGTTTGTGGCAAACAGGTGGCTGTCCACAAAGGAGGGTGATGGTGCCACTTACTGCACCCTGTATGCAACAGGGGCAGGTGCCTCAGAAGGGCCTCACAAGTACAAGATCACGGTGAGATGGGTGACGTGTGTGTGCGCATGTGTGTGCATGTGTGTGCGCATGTGTGTGCGTGTTTGTATGTATGCAGGTGTGTGTGCATGTGTGTGTGCATGTGTGTGCGTGTTTGTATGTATGCAGGTGTGTGTGTGTGTTTGTGTGTGTGTGTAAGTATGTAAGTATAGAGTTATGAAGCATGCCAGTACACTTCTTGCGTGGTGTGTCTCGCACCCTCTGTACGCTATGGGCGTGAATGCCTCCATAATATCTTACTAGGCTGCTTAGCTATTTGTTGCCATAATGTTTGTGCTGCCGCCTGGTGCACACGCTTTCCAGCAAGATAATTGAATTAGTAGTACCGACGTAATTTTCATGTATGTATGTTATTCCTAGAGGAAACGTTGTTCCTACAAGAAAAATGTGTACAGGTGTGTAAATGCAACATGTGTAATTGCAAGATTAAGGGGACCGGCATGTATGCACGTGCATGTTTCACTATTACCATAAACCATTCTTCTGGGAGGCCATGACAGCCAGCCTGCACAAGCGAAAGTTTGCATGCTTATAAGCATCTGTGTGCTGTGAGAAAGCCACCCGACTAGTTCTTACACTAGCCGGAACAAAGCATTGCATTCAGACACTAGTTCCTACTTCATACACTAGTCACTGCACTAGTACCTACACAGACCCCCGCAATATACATGTGTGCAGGTGTACACGAGCGATATAAAAGGGGCAGGCACAGATGCGCGTGTGTACATTACCTTCCTCAACGCTCAAGGCATCGCCTCGCGCAAGTTCCCCCTGGACAGCAGCTCGAATAACTTTGAAAGGGGCATGGTGCGTGTCTATAGACATTGCTCGTAGGGTTTGCTAGGATGCACACGTGAAAGGTTGGTCCTGCTGAAAGCTCTGAGCGCAAAGTTCTGGCGTTTGCTACTAGTTCTGTAGCATCCCAGGTTGGTACATCAAGGTAGGGTGCGTTGCCTGTCTGTTAAGTCATGAAACTCACCAGAGGTGGTCATCTGAGGTCCCAAACAGGGGTACTTTAGAAATTTGGCTAGAGTATTTGCGCCGGAACTGGCTATTTTCAAGCTCAGGACCCAGAGTTAGCTGATAACACCTGAGCTTGAAACTAGCCAGTTCCGGCGCACACGTCTAATTGCCCGCAGCGTGACCCCCACTTTTCACCACAATAATCTTCACAGCAGGCCACCCACCTTTTCAAATCACATGATTTTTGGTGGTACGGAGCCCCTGTAACAAACAAATATCATTGCAAAAAAGGAGTAGTGAAACGATTAAATAGTTGGGGATTTAGGCCAACACATGCTGTTTTCTGTTTTCCCATGCAAAACCACCCGAGCAGGGTTTTGGTAGTCATTGTGAGCTTGAAGCCCTGCCAATTTGCACACAGAGTGACCCGCATGAATCCAAGCACATCCTCGTGTAACTCATAATGCCAGCTTCAATTTGAAGCAAAAATGGTCCCAATCGGATTGAGGGGCAGTGGATGGCCGGCTTCTGAGTGCAAAAAAAGCACATATTTGGACATTTCCCCGGTTGACTACCTCTGGAAACTCACACACGGATTTAGCAGGATTTAGTTAGCGGACACTAGACTTGACTACACAAAGTGGGGCGCTGTGGCTTCAACTTGTAGCCTAGTGATTCAGGATTGGTCAGATGCTGTGGCCTTTGCATGGATAGTAGTTACACTGTGATACAATGCCTTAACAGACCTTAGGATTGGTCAGGTGCTGTGGCCATTTCATGGACACGCTGTGACGTGATGTCATAACAGACCTTAGGATTGGTCAGATGCTGTGGCCCTTTCATGGGCACGCTGTGATATGATGTCATAACAGGCCTCATGAGTGGTAAGATGTCGTTGCCTTTGCATGAAGCTTGTGTCTTACTTAAAAACACACCTCAAATCGTACATATTGTAAAAAAAGCCTCATCCTCCCTCTCCTTCCCTCCCCCATACACCAGCCTCACCGAAAAGCACGCAACCATTTGGCAAGGACATGCACGACCTCCCTCCTCCCTGTGTGTGGCTGACGCAGGTCGATATCTTCTTTGTCACATATCCCGACCTAGGGGGCATTGCAGAGATTGACGTTGAGCACGACAACAGTGGCATGGGTCCTGGATGGCACCTCGAGCAGGTGAGTGATGTTCATGGTGTTTGCTGCGTCGTTGATTGCTGGTACCTCTGGAGGCTGTGGACTTAACCTTGGATGAACTAGCACGCATGCTCATGCATGACTTAATGGGCTGCTGAATAATATTACGCACCATTGCACAGTGAATTGCTACATGCACAGTGGACGACACAGTGGATTACACAGCAATATCTATATGCTGTTGTTTATGCATTATGCTAAGAAGCTTGCCTGGTTTGGCTTATTGTAAAGTGCATGCCCAGGTGAGACAGCAACCATTATGCTTTTCTGCTGATGCCTCTCTCTGTGAAACGAATCTTGTTTCAAACTTGTTGAATACCAACCAGGAAGTCACTTCCGGGTGTGATCCTTTCTTTGCAAGTTCCTCATAGCTACGTCAGTCTGACCTGCACCTGTAAAGAAACAAATACGCACATTTCAAACACAGGTGGTGGTCAACGATGAGACCGCCCAAGTGCGTAGCGCGTTTCCTTGCGACAGGTAGGTTATAAGTGCCTTTTTGGTGTGTGTGTGTTTCTATAGTGCCTTTGCGTGCGTCAAGTCCACCGACACAGGCGATGTCCACGGCTCATTGGCTAAATTGCATACCAGCCACCAAAATTTTTGCCGACCTCTCTATGCAGCTCTCTCTTTCTCATTTCATTTTCTCATTCTCCCTCCTGATAACAAACACACATACACACACTCGAAAACACCTACCTGCATTTGCTCCCATTAAATGGCAATTAGCAACGACAATGGCCTAATAAGGCGTCGCGTGTAAGCGCATACAGCACACACACACACAAACACACAAACACACAAACACACACAAACACACACTCACCCCAGGTGGCATCAACCAACAAAGGCGTCGGCCTGATCAGGCGTCGCTTGACTGAGCACACATTCACACACCCAACACACATACATACACTCACACACTTTGCTCCCAGGTGGCTGGCAACCAACGAAGATGATGGCTTGATCAGGCGTCGCTTGAAAGCGCGTGCAGCAAACTCGGACATCACCTCCTACAGGGTCACAGTTCTGACCAGTGATGTCAGGTGTGCATGTGTTGTGCTGCATGCTATGGCATACACGCTGGTGTAATGCATGTGCTACACCATGGAATAATGCTTTTTGGTAGAATATCAAGGATGACATCAGGTGCACCTAATTTACCGATCTGCAAATATACTAGCAGCACACGTGGGTCAATTAGCACGTCTCTTGAAGGAAGACGTCTAGTCCATTCAACAAGCACGTCTCGTGCGAGTTGATGTCAGCCACTGAAGCTTCTAGTGTGGATGAAAAACGTGTGGTAGCTCAACACATTCTATCACATCGATGCAGGGGTGCCGGCACTGATGCCAATGTGTCCATCTCCTTGTGCGGGGAGCGTGACGGTAAGGAGGTGTGGGGACCTTCCCAGAAGCTGGACGATTCCAAGAACAACTTCGAACGCTCCCAAGTGAGTAGAATGAAGGGATTTATGACGGACAGACCTCCCAGGCTGAAGTATTGGTTGCTTTGAGGAGCGCGTGTAATTGGCAGCCTGACAAAAAGCAGCACCGCGAGAGCAGTGCCTGCCTTTTTTCGTTAAACTGTTGAGTTGGCTTAGAATTTGTAAGGACCTGGGTGACAGGGTTGCTCAGGGCTGTGCTCTTTCTTTGCATCATTTCTGAGGCAGTGAGGCGCTGGCGTCAGCCCACTGCACATGCAGCAATTGAGCTTATAAATAGGGTTGGCCAGAACCGTATATATATATATATATATATGTATATTATATATGTACATCGTATATGGCCGTTTACTTGGTGATTTCCTTGCCATGAAACATATATACATCGTATATATGGAGCTGGCCAACCCTAATAAATAATTTCCCTTCCACTGTGTGCGTGACGCAATGCATTTGCAGTGCACGCAACACAGCCAGAGTGATCTGTCAATTTAGCACTCCTGTTGTTAGTCTGTAGTGCCGCTTTCCTTTCTGTCCGTATCTTTAATCCTCAGTTTTCACAGCATTTATCTTCAAGGCACAAAGCATGTTACAAGCATACAGCGCTCCTTACAGCTCAGCCTTTGCTGATCGGAAACTGCCTTGGCCAGGGACTGCTTGAATGCCTTTGGCACACGAGTCTGCATCCTCGAGACATTGCTTGAGTGCACACTTAAACACACACTCAAACACACGTGAGTGCACACACTCAAACACACATGAGTGCACACACACTCACACACTCAAACACACATACATACATGTGCAAGCATTCACTCGCTCTGTTGTGTGTATACCATAGGTGGACACGTTCCTCCTGAAGAAGCAGAGGCCGCTAGGAGAGCTCAAAAAGCTCAAGATTGGGCACGACAACCATGGTGCTGGTCCAGGTGTGGCTCAGCTGATCTGTAGCATTGTTCCATTGTCGTGCAGAGAGATCCCATCATTCCCCCTAGAGCCGAAGCAGGCCCTAGCTTTCACACAAACAAGCTTACTGCAAACATATGCATGCTCCTTGAGCAATTTGTACTGAGCAGATTCCAGGGTAAGCAAATGATTGTTGGCGTATTACATAGGTCAAGGGGAGATAGCAAGCTCCCTGCTGCGAGGTTGAAACAAACTGAAAGTTGATAAACAAAAAGGTACAACAAATGCGGTGCAGGCTTGGGACACACGCAACACCTTTTCCTTCCTCCTTCCCCGTCGGAGCTAGATTTAGGATGCAGCGCTTTCCACAGCTGAGTAACTGGATTTCCATACGTCTAGGTCATTTTGACACCTCGCTGCAACTAGGCCCAGCTGCATCTCATATGTTTCATAGTGCATCCATCCTTGCACACTCCTTCTAACTCTAAATCTAACATGTAAGCCAGTCCACATGGCTATTGAAGCTGCCACTCCACCTCTTGCTCTCATTGAAGCTTTGTTACTAAGCATGCATTACGTATGGGCCGCATACTTGTGGTCGGACCTGGATACCACCAAGTACTCCGCTCAAAGCAGGTCTTGGCTCAATCAGAACGTTGGCTTACCTTCTGTCAAGTTGGAAATTTTTGTCAAGTGGACACTTGCATCGCACACACAGCTGCCTGCCTTGATGGGGGAAAACACGCGGCGCTGGTAAAAGTCCTCCTATGGAGAGGAGCATAGCCCTGTTTGGGGGGGATTTAGAAAAAGTTTTAGTAGGGTGCATTGCACAACACTTGGCTCAATGAGGCTACATGCGAATACCAAATTGCATGCAGGCTGGCATTTACACCACATTGACGTGGTCGACGATGCCACCGGCAAGCGCTACTTCTTCCCTTGCCAGAAATGGTTTGACAAGAGTGAGGGGGACAAACAGATTGAGCGTGTGCTGGAGGTGCGTTCGTTGTGACCTTTTATGATTCCAATGATATTTTGTGAGCAGGAGTTGCCAATGCATAACAAAGCTGTTGAAATTACATTCGCAGCATATAGATCAGATGGGTGCATCAGCCATGACATGTTTATGGCAATTGGAGAGCATCGATGCTTGTCGGCACGACTTGACAGGCACACAGCAAACCTGCGGTTTAAGTGATTTAGATAGTGTGAGATCTTGTTAAACAGATTTCATTTTGTATGACTCACGCTCATTAATATTTTAGGATATTCACCATTTTGACTCGCCACGTCAAAGCTCACTTGCTCTTCCGGCTGCTGCGTGTGATGCTATTACTCATAGCATGCTCCTGTATGTAATGTGAATGTATCCTTTCATACTCAAAAAGCCTTTTGCAACTGCACCTGTTCCTCAGGATGCTATTCCTTATAGCATGCTCCTTTATTTAATGTGGATGTATCCTTTCTTACTCAAAAAGCTTTTGCAACTGCACCTGCTCCTCAGGCTGCTGCGCTTGATGCTGATGCAGACACTGCCATGTACAAGATCACAGTCCACACATCAGGTGCAAAGTGACGAGGAAACGTTCAGCTGGCTTGTGGTGTCAGTCCAAACCATCTGCAAACACTGTCATGTACAAGACCACTGAAGTGGTGTTCAGCCCCAAAACTGACTTTCACCAAAGGGGACGTGTTGAAATTTTCTATAATATGAAGGGTTGCAAACTTGAAAATTAAAAATTTGGCCCAGAGGATGATCTGGGAGGCAGATCAGATCAGCTCAGATCACACACGTATTCCTTTATGCCATGCCATCACCTAAATTCCTTACTTGAATTTAAAATGCCCAGAAGCAGCTTGTCAAGCGCTACATTTAGGTATGCTGGTTGACAAAAGCGACAGCCAAACGGGCGTGCAACGCCCACAAATGTGCCTATTATTGCTGTTTTCCATCCCGTGCCCTCACAAACAGCCACATAAAAGACCGGCAACACACTTTTGCGCTCCCAAAACCTGGGTTGGCAAACGCTGTTGGGTTATAAAGTTGTTGGAAAAATCTGGGGTTGAAACATGATGACGAGGGTTGTCTGTTGTTGTCTAATACCAGAGGGGGTCAACTGGGGAAATGTGCCTTTTGGCACTTAGAAGCCAGCCATCCACTGCCCCTGTATCCGATGGGTACCATTTTGAGAAACAGGTCTGGCAAACTTTCTGCACGGCAAGCATGTCACATCATGATGTGCACCGACCTTCTTCACCACAACAGCTTCTCTTACAGCAGCTGCGGCAGCATTTCGTTGCATGAATACCTGCCTCATACCTTAATACAGGTCTGGGACAGGTTGGGGTCCACCCTCCTTGCTGCTGCTGCCTCAAGCGTGCTGCTCTTGTGCCACCTCCATCTGTCTTTGCCTGCTGAGCTGCTGCTGCTGCTGCTGCTGAGAATCGGGTGCCTCAAAATTGATGGAACAAAAGAATATATACAAAAGTAAAAGTGCATCACAAAACCGGCAGGGTTAGACACCCTCAGTGGTCAGTAAACAATTTCGAAGCTCCGCGCCAGCAAAATTTTTCGATCTTCACCCCTGGTGAACGAGGGCTCTTAAAAACGGTGCAGACTGACTCCATATTTTTTGTTTAGTCCATCTGCACACTCAGATTCTCTTGCCTGTGTTTTTTGGGAGGGTCCCCTTTTCCAGCCAAACCAGCCCTCCCTTGTATCTCCCCAACCACTGCACCATCCCAGAATCTGAGACCAGTTTTGTCCAACCAAATTGCACTGTGAACACAAATATGTGGTCAAAAATTATTTCTGAGCAACTTGGTCTGGGGGTGCACACCACTACACTCTTTTTCACGTATAGTCGCTTGTAAAACGGCCATTTCTGAATAGGCCCTTTGCATTGCACCACACAAAAGGGACAGTTTACAGCCCCTGCTGTCGGGCTATTTGGTAAAAACATGCAAGTATGCTTGAAATCTTGCGTTTTCCAATAAATAAAGCAATACCACTGGCTTTGGTGTTGTCCATGGGCTGGCCTGGCTGTGATGTGTGAGTGTCGCTGCTTTTTCTTTTTCATATACTCAGCAAAAGATCCTTACCCTCCCCCTACAATTAACTTCTTGCAGACATAAAGTTTGCCGGTACAGATGCCAACGTCTTCATCCAAGTATTTGGCAACAAGTGAGTATCTTGATCAGCTTCAGCTGTCAATGAGCATGCATGTAAATTCTACATCATGCAGCAGCTCACAGCCCATTACTCACAAGAATGCCCGTACACACACATGCGCACATACACATACACATTCAACACATACACAATATAGGGACGGAGCCCCCATCAGCTCTCCAAAGGTACAGCTCAATAACTCGAAGAACAATTTTGAACGAGGCATGGTAGACGTCTTCACGCATACCATGCGCAACGTGAAAGGCATCCAACGCATCCTCATTGGGCACGACAACTGCCATCCTGGTGCAGACTGGCACCTGAAGATGGTGCGTACTTATACACGGATTCTTGCCTTTTTTAGTGGTTGATGTCTACTGTTATTGCCATACAAGCCTCTTTTGTGTGGCAATGTGTGAGTGCATGGGTGTGGGTGTGTGTTTGTGTGTGTGTGTGGGGGGGTGTGGGTTTGGGTGTGTTTGTGGGTGCGGGTGTGGGTGTGGGTGTGAGCTATGTGTGCATGCCTATCTTTTGAGTGCCTTGCCTCTGACCCAAACCTCCTGTGATATTGTCCCTCTTAGCCCCTGCTATTCTGCCCCTTGCAGCTTCCAATCAAGCATTCCAATTGTTGTCTTCTTTTGTGCGCAGGTAGAAGTGCTCAACGTGATGACCAGTGAAAAATGCTCCTTCTTCTACAACGGCTGGTTGGCTACCAACGAGCCCCCTTACAAGCTGGAGGTAATGTGTGGTTTTGTATGTGTGGTTGCTTACTCCGGTGTAGGCAATCAACACAACCTTTCTTGCAAAAGTGGTCTTCTGATCATCTTAGTTGAGTGCTCTGTATCTGTGTCTCGCTGCAAGTCGGTAAGTTGTCCGATGAAGGAGAAGGTGCACTTCTGTTATTTTGTATCACGAGACTGTAATCCTGACATTACCCATAACTGGACTTCTGCTGGCGATCAGATTTCAAACCATTAATTTAATTTATTATAGTCATGCAGTCATGCAACTGATGCTGTTCCCGATCCACATACTAATTCTCTGACACCAACCAAGAATCCTTCATACTGGATTTCTTCTCACACCTCTGGTCTGTGCCATACAAAGCGGTCTTGCTCCCTGTGGACGAGGACGTCCCAGCTGTCTGGATTGCCCTTTCAGGGACATGAACCCTTTTGACATGAGCCCTTCATTTAGGGACATGAACCCTTTCATGTAGGGACACGAACCCTTCATGAACAACATGCATCTACACCTGTGACCTGTGCCCACAGGTGGAGCTTTTCCCTGCGGGCGAGGATGCCCCCCCTGTCTGCCGTTACTGCATCTCAGTGTACACCAGTGATCTCAAAGGTGACACGTTTTTTCACAGCGCACTCGTCTCGTGTGCTGGTTAGCTGCTCTGAAAAGCTATTAATTGCGGCCACTAGAAAGCTCTGCCTGCAGAAGATTTTACTCAGCTCTTTTATTTGAAAAGCGCTTCATGTTTGTCACTGAAGTAGTTTTGGGTCGTGCCCTTGCTCAATGCAACAACAGTTGCAAATGAGATGCCAAAAGTATACAGTACAGCACACACACACTCACTCACTCCTAAACAGGCACACACTCACACAGGCGCACACACACATATACACACACGCACACACACACACAAACTTGCACAGGTGCTGGCACAGACGCCAACGTGTTCTGTGTGCTTTACGGAGAGAAAGGCCAGACCCCTAGCACTAAGCTTGAGTGCTCCAAAAACAATTTCGAAAGGTTGGTTTGCCTGTGCATATACAAATACATTAAACAACCACGCATGCTGAGACTGATAGGGGTTCAAAACACATGTGAAGTTGGTGCACCTCTACACTTCATCAATACTGGTGCTTCCGCAGTGCTGAGTACTCTGCAGCATGCAGAAATAATGTTCTCGGAGGCGACAGCAACTGGATGTTTCCTGTATGGTTGCTAATTGTGATTCCTGCTTCTACATTCAATGGAATATAGCTGTGGTAATACTGCCACATTTGGATCACGCATCACACCACACTGTAGGGGCCAGCGTGACGACTTTGTGATAGAGTCCATTGATCTTGGGCCAATCATCAAGATGGACATCGGGCATGATGACAGGTCCGTACTCGTGGAAAGCCATCCTCTATAAATAGTCTTCTTTCTCCCTACTTATATCTTATATTAATTTGCAAGGGGAGAATGTATCAGCTTCCGGTAGTCACGTGGCTCTTTCCCCTAAATTGATGTGGGGAGTGGTATCACTGCCTAGTCTTCCTCCTCTAATCAGTTTTCCACTGCTCAGTCCTGTACATCCGTGAAACGCAATTATCACCAAAACTGGTGCTCTAGTTAAACAAGAGAGATGTCCGTTGTTTAGAGTTGATTTGTATTTACGGTGCGCATGTGAATGCCCAGCTATCATGGCAGCCCTGGTCAGTACCCAACCAATACCTCTCACAATTAATTCTGTTATGCTACAATTCACTAAAGCCTCATTCCATCGTTCAGAAGATGGAGATTCCTCTATTCATGTTGTAACTCACACTATTAATTGTCACGTCATGCTGTAACTCACACCAATGTTGTGTACACCAACACGTCATGCTGTAACTCACACCATTGATTGTCACGTCATGCGGTAACTCACACCAACGTTGTGAACACCAACACATCATGCGGTAACTCACACCATTGATTGTCACGTCATGCTGTAACTCACACTAATGTTGTGAACACTAACACGTCATGCGGTAACTCACACCATTGATTGCCACGTCATGCTGTAACTCACACCATGTTGTGAACACTCACACATCATGCGGTAACTCACACCAATGTTGTGAACACCTCAAACAGTGGGCCTGGGTCCGGGTGGCACCTCTCCCATGTGGAGGTCAACGCGCAGGCAACGCAGGAGCGCTACTTCTTCAATGCAGACAAGTCAGTGATTTTTTTTGCTTGAACTTTGTGTCATTAAGTAGAGCAGGACTGTTCCTTTGTTAGATCACACAAGGCATAATGAGAAACATAGACGTTTGGCTAGCGCACTGAAATGATTACAGGCTTAGATTAGCAACCGGCTTTACAAATCTGCAGCTTGGAACAAAAGTGCACCCTTCCTCTTACTGCTGGCTGTCTCATCAAGTTTGTTGCTTCGCATCCGTCTATGCAGATGGCTGGAGAAATCAGAAGGGACGCTCACCCTCACGCTCCAGCCCAGCTCAGCTGACAATGCCCACCAAATATACCAGGTAGGCTACGCCACGCGACTTACGTGTACGCTGTCCCTGTCCTCTTGCTTGATTTGTGGTGTTTTCTTGTACCAAAACCAGAGTTCTATTCCGGCTCGTATCCACCGAACTGCTGGAGGGGGATTTTTACACTTGTGCCCAATACCAAAAGAGACACTGAACTGGCTTAAAGAGCCCTCCTAGCAGAGAAACGAGAAAAACATCTGGGCCGTTGACACCCATACCTGCCAACAAAAAACTGAGCTTGCCACACAAAAAGGGGCAGGAGAAACAGACACACTGGAACCACACAAGACATGAAGGAACAGGCCAAGGGCAGCAAGTTGCTGAAGTCAAGGAGAGCAAGGGCTTAAAACTAAGCTGCCAACTATCTAAGGCACAAGCATAAAAAGGATGGTTAGCACAGCGCAAGCTGTGCTAAGAGAATACTAACTAACGTTCGGTTGTACTCGCCTCCAAGAACTAGAGTACTTCTGCAAGTACTCAGCAGTTCTATTCCGGCTCGTATCCACCGAACTGCTGGAGGGGGATTTTTACACTTGTGCCCAATACCAAGCCAGACTACAGTGTGCAGCGGTCCCCCGCGGCCCGAGTTCTGCGCCGTG
>Ga0307945_1000123_pt1:0-10000 | contig 42349 bp, 39 predicted proteins | sample OrgLakmetagen228_FD_201818 | JGI IMG/M metagenome (GOLD analysis project Ga0307945, IMG submission 201818) | Saline water microbial communities from Organic Lake, Antarctica - #228 | ecosystem: Environmental > Aquatic > Non-marine Saline and Alkaline > Saline | place: Antarctica: Organic...
CAAGACACCAGAAAAAGAAGCTAGAATAAAGTGTATAGAGAAAGAGAACGTTTGTGTTGAAGAAGCGCGAAGAGAAAGCATCAAGGAGAACGAGAAGAAAGCTGTTGATATGTCTCAGGAAAAGGTTAAAGAGAAGGCAGTTCATAAAGATCAGGTGGGAAGCAGATACTGCTAAACATCTCACTGAAGTAATCTGTAATGGATATGGAGTGACATTTGCTGCGCCTCCTACAACGCTGCTCTCCTGATGCTCTGCTGCTTACAAGGTTTACAAAGAAAGGCCTTCAGGCAAGAAGTGCGACTGCTGCTTACACACACAGACCTACACTCACAGACCTACACGAGCTGCCGAGCTTGTTGAGTGAAATTGTGTGTGTGCTTGGTGTTTGAGGCTGGCAGGAGCCTGTGTAACTTGCTTGCTTCTTATCTTCTCTCTTGCAATGCTAGTTGCTTACAGAGTTTACAGATAAAGCCATCAGTCAAAAAGTGCGACTGCTGCTTACACACACAGACCTACACTCACAGACCTACACGAGCTGCCTAGCTTGTTGAGTGAAATCGTGTGTGTACTTGGTGTTTGAGGCTGGCAGGAGCCTGTGTAAATTGCTTGCTTCTTATCTTCTCTTGCAATGCTAGTTGCTTAAAGAGTTTACAGATAAAGCCATCAGTCAAAAAGTGCGACAGCTAGGCTGCATGAGTAAAACATTGTAAAATTTTTGAGGAGTGTTTGTTATGCTTGCTTACCTTTTCTCTCTTGCTTACCGTCACCGACCTGTGTGCCTGAATGTCTCATTTGACGGGCTCTGATAGATCTTGATCTCGGCGAAGACTACAGAAGGGAGATCCACACGAAATTCAGACAGTTATAAACTCAACTAACACCCTGAAAGTGCCTCACTTTTTAAATAGAATAGGGGCAACACAATTATGTACAAAAGAAAGCCCTGGAAAAAGCAGGCTGGAACACTGTTGAACCAGTCATAGATCTCATGCGAATTCACACACAGTCTTTTATTACTTGAGCTTCATAAAAAGTTTTTCCCTATTTCTGTAATTGTTCATCAAATACCTGCCGCACTCAAAGCTGCGGCAGCAAAAAGTGCGCTGCAGCTAGGATTTGTGACAAAACAGACCTTACACAGGCAGTGAAAAACCATTCCCCACATTGAAGGAAAAGGAGCCACTTTGGTACCGGGCACCGTAAAACTCCTCCACTAAAAGATTAGGACAAATATCAATGGGGATCAAAAGGGTTGACCTGAAACCATCTTCTCCTAATGATGAGAGTCGATATTAGTGCTGGAAAGGGCACGTCTGGTATGGACAGGTTTGGTAGCGTTATTGACAGAATGAACATGAAGCTTGGAAGCAAGTTTCTCAACTCTTTGAGAATCAAGACCCAGTTCCTTGAAAGGCTTCAGAGTGTGAGTGTTGTAGATGGTGCCACCTACGCCCAAAAGGATGGTGCGGAGAGTAACAGAGGCTCCTGAAAGGGTGGAGCATAGGCATTTATTGCTGTTCCTGCACGGCGCTCAGCTGGTTCTGCGGCCGATTGTCCTCACATTACTTGATCTCGATGAGGTGAATGTCACATTGAAGAATGCTGAGATCTTTGGGTCGGTGCTGTTTGGGGAGCGTGGATCTGCTAATGGCTGGCGGTGCTGCTGAGGTGCTCCTGGTCTCCCTCAGTTGCCCCCTGTCACTTCTGAGAAGCAACCCACCCTCCTTCACTGCTAGTCTGTTGCTTTTTAGTTTTCACTGAGGTGGAGAGCAACCAGTACAGCATCTGGACGGCTGGAGGTAAAACCTATTTTTGTATGAGAAGCGGGTTGGAAAGAGCCACTTTGGTACAATCCTGGTTTCAGCTGTATTGGGAATCTGGAGATTTTGCATAGCCGTTCGCTGCTACCTTTGTCCATGCAGACAAAGCAGGAACCTAGGGAGCCCGTCTTGCTGATTGCTTTGAAGATCATGCTGCACGCTAAGTTGTGTCTCTCAGAGATCATATTTCTTATTTGCGTGTGTTGGCATCCAGAAAGGATATGCAAGGCACTGTCTAGTTGAGGGCAGAGGGGGCAAATTAGGCTTATTGAGTGCTTAATTCATACCGCATGCTTTTGGTTGTACAGGGTTCGTGTTCTGTACTTCATAATGATGCATTCAGTTTTAACAGGGACATAGGACGCTGTTAGGTAAGCATTGCTGGCGGCTTCATTGGCAGTGCCGTTTTTTAAAGGGTCTGGTAGTATTCATGGTAGCTTGCTTCAGTATTGGCATTTCCTAGTTTGTGGAGGGGGTGCATGTGTGCTTGCAAGACGTCATGGTAATTTGATAGGAACCAAAGCATTAAGGTTGGTGAATGGGCTGTGTTTGGGTGGTTTTGTATGATTCGGTGTACTTCATATTCTTTTGCAAGCCAGTAGATGTTGCAGAAAGGATTTCCCTCAAGGCCAGCTGTTTTGATGGAGGTATTTGCAATGTCAGAGCAGGTTGTCATTGATTGTCATTGCAAGAGCGTCAGCATATTCACAGCCTGTAATACCTGCGTGAAATTTGACTTTGTGGAAATGAATGGGCGATGGTGACTGGTGGATTGCTTTGGCAATGGATCGGAGGACCTGGATGTGGTGGATCGGAGGACCTGGATATGGTGGATCGGAGGACCTGGATGTGGATCGGAGGACCTGGATGTGGTGGTGGTGGAGGTCTGGGTGTGAGAGCTGTTTTTTATTTTGGTGCATTAAGATTAGACCATCTGTGACAATATGGGAGTAGCCGTGAATGATTGCGGCTGCTATAGCTGCTAGCTCGCTCTGCACGTGAGATGGTATTGGTTATACCTGCGCCTCTTAGGTACACGTAATGGGATATGTTTAAGCAAGTGGGGTATGCTCTGGGGTGGGGTATGATCCTGCGTCTTGCCCTTCTTCGTGCTGTTAAAGACTGCCATCAGTGTAGGTCCGGTCCCGCCTTTCTTGTACTTTACGGATCAGGTTTGGGCTGGAGCTCTGTTGGGTCACTTTGTCAGAGCTCTGAGGTGGGTCCAGGGTACTATTGTTATCTTAGGCAGGGGCCTTGTGGAGTTTGATGAAGATGGCCGCTGGGTAGTTTCCTTACTTTATTAAGGCCAGGAGTCTCTTCAGTGCGAAGTGCAGAGGGGTAGGGGTCGTTATGAATGTAATTAATTTCCCACTTTGCCTCAAAAATTTCTTTGGCAAGCACTTTTAGCCAGTTTTTGTTGCAAGCATTGCACCAGTAGTTTCTGCCTTTAGTATTCCATATGGCAATGATGTGCATATCCCAAGTGTGTTTGGGAAGGGGCGTCTGTATACCGTTCCAGAAGGGTACTTCTGCATATGGGGTTGGTGTGATGGTATGGAGCCCAAGAATCTGCATAGATGCAGGAATCTGCGGTAGAGCGATGCGTAGGGACTTGTGGTGCCGTCATCCTTTTATGCATTATAGGAGGGAAGGAACATGAAGGTAGCCGCTGCCTCTGTGCTAAGGGCAGCAGAGTAAATTGCATGCCTTGTTGCTAGATACATGGTGTTTTCATGATAAATGGGATGGCAGATGGAGAAACCAGTGAACTTGGAGGAGAAAGCGTTGCAGTTTGCCCCGAAGGCCTTATCTCTTGGGTATTCACTCCAGAATTGGGGGGGCGTGGGGTCACAGTTAAGGGCGGATGCCATTTTTTCTTTAGTGACTAGGGCGGTGATTCTGTGGGGGAGAAGCATACGTGAGAACGAGTTTTTGATCTTTTGGCTTGCATGTCTGGAGGTAGCAGTATCTTTGCGTGTGATGAGGCCTACGAGTTCTGATGCAAAATTCATGGGAGGGGGTGGGATGTTGTTATGTAAGCCGCTGTATTCTGCCTTTTCAAAAGCCCTTCGGAAAATGTTGAAGCGCTCAGGGGTGAGAATGCCTCTGCATTTTCTATCTACGCTATAGATGCAGGTTACTGTGGCAATGGGCTGTACACTTCTGGGAATACAGGATCGTCTGAGGGAGATTCAGTGTCAAAAAAGACCAACTCTATCATGCCTGACCAAGCACGCGTTGCGTTGAATCATTCTGACGACAATATCAAGCAGCCTGAAATGGCTGAGCAAGTAAGTGCACGCTGGGTTAAGTAACAGCTTACTTATGAAAAAAAGCAGTGCCCAGTGGTCACAATATGGTCACATTCGTGATAACAAGGGATGATACCTTCAGCCACATTGTTTGGCTGATCGGCTGCTGCAGCTACATGGAAAGGCAATGTGTGAGGAGGACTGCGTTCATTCCCGGCTCTGACAGAGGGGCAGACGGGTGGTGAAGATTCATAAAGTTCATTACAGAGGCAAGAAAAGATGCCCAAATCACGTGCAATGCGGGATCTTCTTGCGCTGAGAACCCTCATCAATAACATTAGTACTCCCCAACGTGTGCCACTCTCATCGTGCTCCTCTCCTACTTTGCTCTTGTGTTGTGAAACCATCATAAATCATAATAAAAGGTGCAGCAGGACAAATAATGCAGGGATTACCAAAATCGTAACTTCTGCTAAGCTTTGCTGAAATTAGACACGCACACTCAACTATATATTAATGGGAGATACACGATTATAATTAAAAAAGCTTTGGATGCAGGCATTGTATTTTCAGACAGACTGGTCATGCGGCAGTATCAATCTACTTTGTACGTGGCATCCTCTTTCCACGCTTTCCTCATTCAATTCAAGTTTAGAAACAAAACAACACACTCAATCAGCCCTCAGCTCTTTCCCGTTATTCCTCTCCCCGTGCGCAATACCGTTTCCACCACTCGCTTCTGCCTCGGCAGCCTGTTGCGGCGCAGCTGAGGTCAGTGGGTCCTGCATGGGTGCAAGGGTAACAAGGATGGAAAACAGCACGGACGCCGAGAAAAAACCAACCAATTTGGAAAGAATTAGAATACGTTTGTTGTGCAAGGATGCCTGCATGAGTGCAAGGAACACACATGTGTGTCAGTCAGCAAAGCATGCAACTCTGATTGCCTTTTCGAGCGACAGCAGAAAAGAGTTTGGGCAAGCTGTTGTGCAGCCTAAGGCAGATCACAATTGCACATTCATACATTTACACACATACACACAACCGTAACCGCACCTTTAACCCAATACAACACCACCTGGAATCCCACACGTAAGACCCTCCCGTAAAACACACATACACACACACACTTGTTCAAAATACATGAAACAAGTCACGTCACGTACCTTACGGCTATGAAGCGCCTTAATTTCATCCTCCAAGTTCGGATGAAACGCGTCTTCCACCAAGGCATTTATAGCTGCGTCTCCTTTGCCTGACAAAAGCACCTCCATCTCATCCTGCACAAGTACATGCAAGCCCTTATGGTCTAGCCCTGCCTACTTTTCAAAGTTCATGAGTGTGTGCGTATGTGTGTGTGTGCCTGTGCCTGTGTGTGTGTGTTTGTGTGTGTGTGTGCATGTGTGTGTGTCTTTGTGTGCGCGTGTAATGTGCACAGCCCTTTCAAAACAGATTGCTGACCAGTCAAGCTTAAAATACACTGACAGGAAAAAATGCGTTCTTCAAATTTTAGCTTCTCATCCATGGTGATTAGATCAGCAACTTTGACCTTACCCTCATGTGAGAAATTTGTGCGTCCCTAACTTGTTGCTTGGTGGGGCGGCAGTGGAGCTGATGTTGGTCCGACCAAACACCTGCACGGCCAACACAGAAGTGTTAAGCAATCCTTCACACAGATGCGTATTCACAGCAAAGGTGTTCTTTTTTGCATATTTTGCAGCTGCAAAGCAGGCAAACAAAATGGACTCAGAAGGAGCACAAACCTATAAACAACATCTCTGTTGTACCCTTTGAGCTCTAAGCAACACATTGCAGACAAAAACACACACACATAAACGCATCCCTCTCACTACTAGCCGGCCAATCAGCTGCAAGCACGCATGCGATGCAGGCTCAAGGACGTAGAAAACACACACACACACACACAACCACATGCTCAGGCTCTGCCTCTCACACACACACACACACACACACACACACACACACACACACACACACACACACACCAGCATCAACAACAACAACAACACACGCACCACACACACACACACATACACACACAGCTGACATACCACTGCTACCACTCGTCCTCCTTGAGGTTTGTGGGTCCACATGGACCACAAGATGCTGGCTCCCTCCTTGCTGCTGCTGCTGCTGCTGCTGCTGCTGCTGCAGTTGCAGCAGCTGATTCTGTTGCTGCTGTAGCTGGTGCATAGAATGGTGCGGCTCTTGCTGCTGTGGTGGCTGCTGCTGTGGGGGCTGAAAGTGGATGTGGGGGGGCAGCGCCAGCAGGGTTTGGCCAGAGGAGTAGAGCCTGGAAGGGCCAGAGGGCGGTGAGTCCAGCAGTGAGCTGGTCTGTGTGGAGTAGCAGCCTGGGAACGCATGTGCAGCAGGGGGGTGGCGGGCAAGGTCAGCTGACGCGGCTTCCCCTGCCTGCTTGAACTGCCAGCTGCCTGCCTCGCTGCCCCTGCCTATTGAACTGCCACCCCCCCCATTCAATACAATGTCTACCCCACCCCTGTCACTCATCGACGTGCTGGCCCCCTCGTTATTGAACCGCTGCTGCTGCTGCTGCTGCTGTTCTCCCTGCTGCCATCCCTGCAACTGCTGCTGCTGCAACGTTGCAGCAATTGACTGTTGTGGGTGCATGCTCTCCATAGCAGTGCTGGTGAACACAGAGGGCAAATGCTGCTGGTGCCCGGATGCCATGAGCGCTGCGTATGCACCACCTCCTCCCTGGTGTGTGTGCTGAAGGGTGATGTGAGAGGGGTGGTGTGAAAGGTTGGTGTGTGTGCTGAAGAGTGATGCAAAAAGGGTGGTGTGAAAGGGTTGGGGTGTGTGTGTGTTTGTGTGTGTATGTTGAAGGGTGATGTGAGAGGGGTGGTGTGAGAGGGGCGGTGTGAGAGGGGTGTGGTGTGAGGGGCGATTTGAGCAGGCTTTATGAAAGGGCTTGTGTAATGTACAAATGAGAAGACCAATACAGTTTTCTCTCAACATATTTTCAGTTTTGCATCGTTTACTTTACGAAAGTTGCTTGCAGGTTGCTTGCATAATATATGAAAACCATGAAGATAGAAGCAGCACTTACACGCCTCTTTGCACAAAACCAACAAGCACTGGTTAGGAAGAGACCGACGTACTTTATAAAATGGGTTGGCCAAAACCATATATATACCGTGTATTTGAGGATTTCCCTCAAATACCGTATATAAACTGTATATATATGGTTCTGGCCAACCCTATTTATGAGGTGTAGTTTGAAATCAGTGATCAACAATTTTGGGCGAGACCTGTGTCCTGCTAATCAGGAATGGGGCTACTTAGCACCACTCACGAGTTGACTTTGATCAAGACCAGCCTCTGTGTACATCTGTACGGTTTCATACAAACAAAAGAGCCCTCGCTGCTGCACATGTGTGCCCATCACCAGATTGTGTGTGTTTGCGTGTGTGTGTGCGTGCGTGTGTGTGTGTGTGAGAGAGTGTGTGTGTGTGTGTGTGCGCAACAACCACAATGATCACAGACCCTGTGTATGCTTGGACAGAAGGGGGAAGAACCTGTGTCTACTCAAACAGATGCAAGTGAATTTAGAGATGCTCATACAGATGCAAGTGAAGTAGAGAGCACATGTTTCTTCTCTCCTGTGAAAGAGAGCAAAGTTAGAGAGCAAACGCTGCACTCAATACTCCTTGACCAGCTTATCGTAATTGCCCACATTCCAACAGCAGCCCGAGGCTTTTCGGAGAACAACTCTGATGTCAATGATACCATCTTGATCCCATGTTTCACACACAAGCATAGTCACACCGTTTTCTCACCAGTAATCGCTAGACTTAGGACCTCCTTTAGAAAGGGTTTCACAACTTTAAATCAAGCCAACAAGGCGCACACCCACCATCAAGGCACACACACACATCTACATTCACACGCACCCTTGACACGTCACACACATACGTATATCGCCAAGCCTAAACATGCTCACACCTGTTTGGCACCAGGTGTGAGCCCTGTGCCGATGATTCCTCCACGCATGCTCAAATCAAAGTCATTATCCGAGCCACCTGCGTGGCCGTGTTTCAGCGTGTGCAATGTGAGCAGCAGCAGCTTATGCGCTCAGTGGTTACGCGCCAGACGGTGTGGTGCATGCAGCGAGGTGTCTGTCCAGCAGGTTGTTTGTATATAGGGTACAGGGTGCAGAGTAGCCAAGTTTAGCCAAGTAAGTATCTTGGGAATAAGGTAAGAAAGAGATCGAAAAAAATAAAAAAGATATAAAACATTCTAATTCGAGACTTGGGTGTACTGCTAGTGATGAATGCGTGGGTGTGAAGCAGTCAGCTGTGTCACACTATGGACAGTCAGCTGTGTCACACCATGGACAGTCAGTGTGTCACACCATGGACAGTCAATGTGTCACACCATGGACAGTCAATGTGTCACTCCGTGGACAGTCAGGCTTGGGAACAAGAAGCGGTCAGATCTAGTGCTTACATAACTCAAATCAGCGCCGCACCTTTTTTCTCACATTTAGATCTGGAGTTCTGTAGTGTTGGCTTTGAAACACATGCTCCCCAGCACATCCTACCCCAAAAAGGCACCGCAACCTAGGCACTCACCTCCAGCTGTGTTGTGCTCGCTTGAGGTGGGCAGAGGTTGGAAGGAGGAAGAGGAGTGGCTACCTGTCGAAAATCGTTGGCCCTGCCTTCCCCCACTCATTGACCTTCCTTCTACGTCATGCAGCAGCTGGCCTGAACTGCCTCCTTGGCCCTCTTTCTGCCCCTGTTTCTCCAGTCCTTCCTCTGTCACAGTCGTGCGCTGCCTTCCAGGGTGCGCAGGAAGCACATTGCCTGTGGAGGAGAGGGGAGAATGTATATACACACACACGTGTGTGTGTGTGTGTGTGGTGTGTGTGTGTGTATGTGTGTGTGTGTGCGCGCTTGCACACACGCAGGCGTGTGTTCGTTATTGCATGTAGAAATTGAGTGGGCTTGTGATTTTGGATGACAGAGAGTTGGACTGGGATGGATATATGATTTGTTAAGAGTATGAAAAAAGGATATCGAGCACATGCAGCTTAGACAGAGGTTACTTGATACAAAAAGCATGGTCTTATAGTTAAAGTTGGCCATAAGTGTATGTATTCCCTGTATTGACTGAATATTCGGTAAAATTCCCTGCCAATAATACAATACATACACCGTATATAAATGGTTCTGGTCAACCCAACTCCAATTCCATCTGAATAAGAAATCTACAGGCCACGCAGAGCTCCTTCATGACATGACATGACACGGCATGACGTGACACGACCCTCTTTCCCTGCTGCGCTGTGGACACGCCGTGCGTGAGCTGCATTCCTTTTTTGTCTCGCACATGCACTGCACAGTCGGCAGCTGCGACTTGCTGCGGCTTAGTCAGTCGTTACTGACCCATTGCAACAGAGCAGAGGGTGATAGATACCCTAGATACCCTAGTATCCAAAGGAGGCGCAAAACACTCTCCACGCAGGAAATGGGACCCAATACTTACTCGTCAGCTTTGGGTCATTATAAGTAGAGGACGGAGGGCAAAGGGCCTCTGCAGGGTTTGAGGCACGCCCTGCGTGCACGCATGCAATGAGCACCCTTGAAATGTCGTGTGTACGCATTCATGCGTCAGCGCATCAACATACAAGTGTGAGGCATGACGGAAGATTTACAACAGCGACAGCCACACTTGTCGTGCTCTACTTTAGCCTCGCACAGCGCATTGTGAGCACCGGCACATGCATTCAAGAGACAAATACAAGCCAGAGCTTCGTGTTGAGCGCCGGTTCCTCTCCCCTACTAATTTACCCACAGGAAAGCACTGCCCCTTCTGATTGTGCACCACACCTATCATCCTTCTGTCCGCCGCAATCTAAAATTCACATAAAAAGGCCACCACCTCAATTG
>Ga0307945_1000123_pt1:15000-42349 | contig 42349 bp, 39 predicted proteins | sample OrgLakmetagen228_FD_201818 | JGI IMG/M metagenome (GOLD analysis project Ga0307945, IMG submission 201818) | Saline water microbial communities from Organic Lake, Antarctica - #228 | ecosystem: Environmental > Aquatic > Non-marine Saline and Alkaline > Saline | place: Antarctica...
GTATGGAGAATGGCAGAAAGAGGCAATGTATTGGGAGAGGTTGAAGCAATCAGTGGGTGCGAGGACACCTGTGAACGTGAAGCTGGCCACAGGCAGGGGCCTTGTGAGTCACAATATTTGGGGGCACACAGGTTCTCAGCGGCTAAACAACTGAAGTCCACATGCTAGTAAAGTGCTGCCAACGTACACAAGCGCTTGCTTGCTCGCTCGCTCGCACACATACACATACACATACACATACACATGCTTATTCTGATCAAGTCTAAAGAGCTCCTCACCACGGGCTTCCTACATTACTCACATGAAGAGCTTGTCCTGCTCCTCTGCAGTTGTGGGTGGCTTCACGGTATTGCTCTCTAGAGATGTTAGAGCATCTCGCATGCTAGGGACACCTTTCTGATCTGTGTGTTTGCGTGTGTTTGTGTGTGTGTATGTGTGTGTGCGTATATGTGTATGTATGTGTGTATGTGTGTGTGTATGTGTGTGTGCGTATATGTGTGTGTATGTGTGTAAGCGTGTGTGACTGATGTGCGTTTGTGTGAGAGCATGTCGATGACAATGGAGCTGATGTGTATGTGTGTATTTGCTCATCTGGTCAGGACCGAATCGCTGTCAACCAGTAAACAGGTCTTGTGTCCATGCCTGCCTGCGCCTGCAATGAGGAGCAAGCCAGTAAGTGCATCGTAGGCAGGCATGCATTGCTGCAACACGATTATTTTACCAATTTACGCAACATGGTTCTTTTACCAATACATGCTGTTTACCATTGTCTAGCACACTGCTGCCTGACAGACAGAGTAAAATAGCGAGTCACGAGCTTTGTAAAGGGCGTCATCTTCATGTCTATTGTAGTGTACAATAGATAGAGCGTTTGTCTGTCTATACACTAAGAACTTATGTCTACAAGCTGTTGCCTCACATCTTCCGCAACAGGCATGTAGCCCTACAAATGAGCACAAGCCGCCCCTTGGAAGATACAACTTCGGTATAAAGCTCAGTCTTTTGTTTATCACCCGTTATGGGGGGCAATATTTTGCCAGTGGTGTAACAAAGGGCTTTACTGGCATACCTGGTTCGCTTCCAGTTAGTTTTCTTTTGATTTTTTCTGTTCTATCGCTCTGTCCTGGTTTTTGGCCCTACCACCCATCAGACCCCACCTTTCCTTTCATCTGAACTCTCCGTCCCAACTCCATCTCACTACATTGCACACATATGTCCAAGCACAAACACACACACACACACACAAGCAAACGCACACACACACACAAGCGCACGAGCACACACACACACAAAACACGCACGCCTCACCTTGCTTATGCGTGTTCCCGTACTCATCCTCGGCCGCGTCCCTCAGGGATTGGTAGAACCCTTGGCGTACTTGTAGGATATTGAGCAGGGTGCTCCTGCAAGTTCAGCACGCAGTGTTGCGCACATCACATCACATCACGGATTTTTAGCACACAGTGACGCGCACCACAAATTTGGCACGCAGTGTTGCACACATCACATCACACCACAGATTTAGCACGCAATGATACGCACCACAAATTTAGCTCGCAGTGTTGCGCACATCACATCACTAGCAAATGTTTGCCCCAAAACATATGAAACCCCACCACCACGTGCAGAGAGTTATATCAGCTGGTCACAACAAAGTGCAAAAGTGGAGAAAGGATGTTAAACTGTAATAAATTGCTTGTAAACTACACTACCTACACAAAAGGTTGAGTACTTGGCAGTAACCGACCTTGAGATCACCCCCACAATGTCGATGGAGTTGGAACCAGCATCCGTGGCTGACCCGTTTTCATAGTCTTCGGACAGGATCTGAGGTAGCGAGTGTGTGTGTGTGTGTGTGTGTGTGTGAGGGCCTGCTAAAGTGGCATAAGTAGTGTACAATTGAACACAGGTTGTGAAGGTCTTCCTTTGAAAGCCTGTCCAAAGTAAACGATTGATGCGTGTGAGTAGACATTTGACCCTAGTACTCCTTAGTATCAACTGCTTTAAAAATTCCAATCACGCCTGCCCCTCCCTCCGTTTTTGCACGCACACCCTTCTAACACTGCACCTCACAAACATCGTACACAGCTCTTGCAACCTCAAAACTAGGGTTGGCCAGAATAATGCACACATGCACGTATTGACGGTGCATACTGTTTGTCCACGATCACTTCGTGAAGCCGCGATAAAAATTTCGTTTTCAGTTCGGAGAAAGAAAAAAAGCTGAAATTTGTAAGAGGCACTTTGCCGGTGTGTTTTTGTACCCCTGATTGCCCCAAAAAGACTAGAATATCATTTAAATTTAATTGCAATTTGGAGAGGGCTCCGAGAATTATCAAATTATTTGAATTCCGAACTGATCGTAGACAAACGGTATACAAGATTTTTAGCAAGGAAATACTCATATATAGGGTTGGCCAAAGCCATACATACACGGTGCATAAACGGTGTTTATACGGTAGGGGCATGATCAAATGTACTCTCATACACAGTGTGAACATACAGCTCTGACCAACCCCACCTATTTATCATCATATACGGTGCGCGTATACAGGTCTGGCCAACCCCAATCACGACCTTATAATCTATCTATTACCTCACAACAGGCATTGACTGACACTACACTTCCCTTTGTTCCATATCTATTTCCTTGGGCCAGACACGACTTACAGCTGATGGAGTGCTTGACGAGTCTCTACCTCCTTGCCATTACCTACGAGCACCTCACACTGACAGTGCAGACCGAGGAGCAAAAGACTCTCGCAAGCAAGAGCAACAACATGCTTTTGTAGATATATGCCTCGAAATTGCGGCTTGCTGCATGCGCGTACACAGTTCAAACCGGGTTTGTACATTTTCCCAAGCCATTCCTCGCCCTTACATGATGGGGGCACAGCCCTGTCATTCTACCACATTGTCATTCTACCACACAGTGGCTTGCAATTTGCATCAAACCTGCTGATCCTGTTGGCGGCTTCAGCATGATGTTCCAAGCTGGCAGTGCTTATGCGTACGTCTTGTCGCGCGCATTGTGCTTGTTGATTCGTCCTCACACACACACACACACACACACACCTGTTTTTGAGCCTGCTCATCTTCGTCCACAGGCCTCCGTTTTTCAGCCCCACCTCCGGTAATAGCATCAGCCCCAGACGTAGCTCTAGGATGATCCAGGAGGGATTCTCCTTTGACAGCAGGGCTGGTGGAGGGGATTGGTGTGGGGGTAACGACTGTACCAACGTCTATGGATAGTCGCTGAGAAGGGACCTGCGTGTGTATATGTGTGCATGTGTGTACCTTTGTTTGTGTCCACATGTGTGCGCATATGTCCGTGTGTGCATGCGTTTGTACATGTGTGTGAGTGTGTGCATGTGTGTGCGTGTGCGTAAATGTGTGTGTGCCTGTGTGCCTGTGTGTGCGTGTATGCAAGCAAACAACACTAATTTGCACGCAAATCTGTCAATTGAGGACACACGCCAAAGAATGGGCTGCATAATTTCTCTCACCTTCAATGCGTTTTCAGCGGGTGCTTCTTTTTCAACCTCCTGTTCCTCCTCCTCCTCTTCCTCCTCTGCATTCCCTTCAAGACTGCTGGGGGTCTGGAAGCCCACGCGGCCAGATTTTATGGAGCACAGACCAACGTGACCTGCAGGCGCACACATGACCGAGTGGCTAATTTGGCGGTGGTCATGGTAATGTACACTCTGGTCATGGTAATGTATGGTCATGGTAATGTACACTCTGGTCATGGTAAAGTATGATAATGTACACTCTGGTAATGGTAATGTATGGTCATGGTAATGTACACTCTGGTCATGGTAATGCATGATAATGTACACTCTGGTCATGGTAATGTATGGTCATGGTAATGTACACTCTGGTCATCGTAATGCATGATAATGTACACTCTGGTCATGGTAATGTATGTAATGGTACACTCTGGTCATGGTAATGTATGGTAATGTACACTCTGGTCATGGTGATGTATGGTAATGTACACTCTGGTCATGGTGATATATGGTCATGGTAATGTATGGTAGTGTACACTCTGGTCATGGTAATGTGTGGTCATGGTAATGTATGGTCATGGTAATGTACACTCTGGTTATGGTAATGTATGGTCATGTACACTCTGGTCATGGTAATGTATGGTCATGGTAATGTACACTCTGGTCATGGTAATGTACACTCTGCAATGCGTTGTGAGAGCATCAGTGGCAGGTCAGGTCGAAGAGAGGTTGCTGCTGGCAGAGTGCCATGCATCAGTTGGGGGGTGGTTACAGGGGTGTCATGGTAATGCACACTCAGCAATGCGTTGTGAGAGCATTGGTGGCAGAGTGCCATGCGTCTGTCAGTTGGGGGGTGGTTACAGCTCGTTACGCTTAAATAACCGCACTCATCACACAAAGTGCCAACCAGTCATGGTGCCAATCTGACAAACAAGCGGAGGCATTTTCAGTGCAGTACCCACACAATGGTGAGTACAGCAGTGTAAGTACGAGTATGCAAACCTTTTATCTTTTCTATAATTGTGAGTATTGATCAAGCTCTGATCATTAGGTGAGTGCCACATCTTGCCTAGTCTAAAGCCCTACTTCTTACGCGCATAACAATGACAAGCCAATACTGGCTTTCACCTACTTTGCAACGCCCTCTGGCTTTGACACAGCTGCGCATCATACCTTTCATCAGTAGAACCAGTGTCATTTGTGTCAGTTGTACTCAACAGTTTGCGGATCTCAATCATACCTTTCATCAGTAGAACCAGTGTCATTTGTACTCAACAGTTTGCGGATCGCAATTGCAAGCATTTGCCTGGTTGCCAGGCTCACAGCAAAAGGCCACCAAGCCCACATCTTTGAACCCCTATTTCTAAAGCCCACAACAGATGACTTTCAAAGACACACAAATCCGCACAACCAAGCAAGTCTGCAATGCGCCATGTCTGAAGCACGTGGCGCATGATGTAGTAGTTGAACGGCTTAAAGAACAATGAGACAATGGACACAAGTGAGCACGACTGCGCCACCCTGTTTATTAGGACTGTCCTGCATGGCTGTAAGCATTTCATGAAAGACACACTTGACACACTTTGAGTTGCCAAACAATTATGGAGTGACGGGCTGCCCTGACCCACTTCCACTGTAGCTCAGCATTGACTAATACCAGGGCTGGCCACAACAGTGTCCTTTTCTAGGGTTGGCCAGAACCGTATTTTTACACCGTATATGACCGTATATTTGGTAGATCCCCGAATCCCCTGCGAAAGATACCGTATATATGCACCGTTTATTTATGGTTTTGCCCAACCCTATATTTGTTGCATTCTGGAGCGACTGGCTGCCCTGCCCTGCCCTGCCCTGCCCCGCCTCCGCTACAGCCAACACAGCTACCCCCCGCTATTATTATAAAAAGTACGAGAGAAGCTGAGGATTAGAACACGCACCGTGTGTGATCATGCACTTGGACAGTGCCCTGCTATTCATTGGGCGCGCGCACCACATGCATCATCATACAGCAACCATCGCTCACTTCCATTACCTCTAAAATGCGTCTGGCTGCCCAGGGCCTTTGAGGAGGGGGCAGCGGGCCCCTGTGCTCCAGTGCCCATACCAATGAGCAAGCTGTCCTGTTTGCCGGCGCTAGCACGGCTGCTGAGTGTGGGAACAGCCCTGCCCTGAGGGTCGGCTTGTGGGTTCACGGGCAAGCTGCCTGCGTGCTTGAGGGGGGCTTGCTCTGAACATGTTGTGTGCCAAAGTGTTTGATTTACGCGTGTGTGTGTATGCGTGAGTGTGCGTGTGTGCGCACGTGTGTGTATGTGTGTGCGTGTGTGTGTGTGTGTGTGTGTGTGTGCACCTCAAAGACGGTAGGAGTAAGGCTTGTGGACAGTGAGCCTGCGTATCTGAGGGAAATGTGGCTCTGCCAAGGTGGCTGGAAGGGTAGGTACGTGCTTATGGGGTTGAATGAATCGCCATTTTCAGCAGCACAGCCGACGGGTCAGCACGGGTCCTATACCTTTTTATTGAAGCGATTGAGTGTTGTATTGCAAATTCACGTTGTATTGCACATTCACGTTGTGTCTTGTGAACAAGCCACGGTTTTCAAGCTGCAAAAGAGAGGGCTTCAAGAGCATATGCATGTGTGAGTTGTGAGTGATTTTTGCTAGCGCGCAACAAAATGTGAGTCCCTACCAAACATTCTGAAGGGTGTCAAGGCATGGATTGCATTTTGCACACAAATTTGCATGCACATGTCTGATATGTGGTTTGGGCTACCAAGTGCTTCACACACACATACGTTTGCACACACCTATATTAGAGGAGAGGCCAACACAAACAGGCACATATATATATATATATATATTTTTTTGTGTATCTAAATATGTGTGCAAACACAACCATACACCTAACACACATACACACACGTGTACACCTACCTTGCTGCACAGCGCCACACATACACACACATGTTTAATCTTACCTTGCTGTATGCCCTGCAGACCGGTAGTGTGGCTGTGCCTGCAGTCTGAAGTGGCGGAGCTCACAGAGCCTGGACGCCGGGAAGACTGCAGGATTGCCGCCTGTGCACATACAACAGATCAGGGCACCACTCAACTTTCAGGGAGCAGGCGTTGTTGCACCTTGTGATGTTGATTATTATAACCTTACATATATATACGTATGTGTCTGTTGGGAGAGAGGAGCGTGTGTGTTTACAACAACATATCCTGGCTCTCACTGCCTGCGCAAATTCTCTTCTTCCCTATGATACCAGCTAATCCACACACTGCCCTCATCCTAAAGACACAGCTGCTGTGCCTAAGCATACTGTTCCCTCAATATATCCCTGGCTGTCACTGCCTGAGTAAATGTTCCTTTTTTCCTGCAACACAGTCGCTCTCTCCCACATTTAGTTCAACTGTCCTTAAAGAAGGGGAGGAGGGGAGGCCACGTCCGACCACCACACCCTCTAGGCTTCTTTCGAATGCTTCCTCCTTATTGAATGCTTCCTCCTCATCGAATGCTTCCTCCTTATCGAATGCTTCCTCTTTATCGAATACTTCCTCCCCTTATACCTATAGCCCTACAACGTATAGCCAACATCCACACCTGGTGCATGTAACTGTCCTCAGGGAGGCTACCCCCACCACCGTTCCCACTCCAGCGCTGGATGGCCTGCGCACAACATATACAGGATTGGTCTCACTGGTGCGAGCATCCACAACACACAGTATTGCACAACATTGCACAACATACAGAATTGGTCACACTGGTGCGAGCATCCACAACACAGAAATCATGCTGATTAGCATGCTTTTGCTTTGATGTTGTAGCAAGGTGAATGTGCACACATCGTTCACACCAAGCATGACAAGTAGGGTTAGCCAGAACCGTATATACACACCGTATACTCAAAATCCCTGCCAGACCCCATGTGCACTTAGTATATACGTATATACATGGTTGTGGCCAGCCCCAGTTAAGAGCTTTCACCTAACTTTGACAGTCATGAATGGCCCACGCTTTACGTGAGCAATGGGGCTCAACAATTGCAGTTGCAGCATGTGCATACCCTTTCCACTTTGACAATTCTTAAATTTAAATGCAGCAGAGCGTACCTCTCTCTCTCTCTCTCTCTCTCTCTCTCTCTCTCTTTCTCTCTCTCTCTCTCTCACACACACACACACACAGCTAATTACAGGTGACACACACACACATATAGCTAATAACAGGTGACGTATAAGTAGCCACCTTGTTTTATACATTCATTCCAACATTCAACGGTGCTATGCACTCTTGAATAAATTACAGCCAGCACAAGCCATGTGTACGCTGTGATTTGCATGGATGCTTCAAGCTGTCGCAACACGGTTCCTCACTCGCAAGCCCCACCCTGCGCACGCGCATCCATACTTTGGAAAAAAACAAAGCTACGCAGGCAGCTGAAACCACACTTCAAGCTTCAAGCTAAGAAGCTGTTCAGGACTTGAGCACCACGAAGGAAAACGGCAACGTTCACACAAGCCACTGTGCATGACATAAGCCGCTGTGCACCACATAAGCCGCTGTGCATCACATAAGCCACTGAGCAAGCCACTGTGCATGACATAAGCTGCTGTGCACCACATATGCCACTGAGCAAGCCACTGTGCATGACATAAGCCGCTGTGCACCACATAAGCCGCCATGCATTACTTGAGAAAGGCACACCTGCAAGTCTTGCTCCCCCTTGTTGGTTGCTGCCCTGAGATTTGGCACGCTAGAACGCATAGGCTTACTGCCACCGATGCTACTCGCATCGCTGCCTGCGCGCTTCTGCAGCAGCAGCGGCAGCTGATCCGGAGAGGTAGCACGGCAGCTGCCCGTGGCGCCAAATGGGGGCGGGAGCAGCGGGGGCTGTATGAATAAGTGTAGGTGTGTGCTTACGTGTGTTTAATCATATATGTGAGAGGTTGTGTCCATTAGTGTGTGCATGGATGGACCTGTGGATGTTTGTTTTTTCAGAAGCAGTCCTGCTGATCTCTGGAAGTGGCACAGGGAGATTTCAGGGCATTGATGTGTTTGCTTGTGTGCTTGTACGTGTATGTGCATTTGTGTGTGTATGTGTGTGTATGTGTGAGTGTGTGAATGTGTGTGTATGGACGCCTCATTATTAAATGTGGCGGTGTGGATACATTCACACAGCCACGTGCTTGTGCACGAGTACTTTACAAAACCAGTTTGTGTGAACATGAACACGCTTGTTTCATCGTACGAGCAAGGGCACACACTCACACATAAACATATAGGCATGAGTGAGCTACTGCGCTCACCAGATGAGACTGCTGCAAAGAGCAAGGAAAGTCCGTGCTTTCCACGCTCGGCGAATACAGTCTGTGGTCCCCAGGGGCACTGTAGCCACTGACGCTGTTTGCGTTGTTGCCGCTGATGTTGTTGCTGGATTCAAGCAAGCGGGAGCGTGCGTGTGGGGAGGCAAGGGAGTGGAAGTGCTGGTTGGTAAAAGCTGTATTGCTGCCGCTGGGCTGCACGCTAAGGGTCTTGCTCGAGGAGCCTGGTGCGCGCCCACGGTTGACAATCCCTCCCTGCAAGCAATTGTGTATTGCGTGTGTAAATGTGATTGTGAGTGTGTGCTGTGTGTGCGCGTGTGCACGTGTGTGCGTTTGTAGGCATGCGTGTATGTATGTGTATGTATGTTTGTTTGTTTGTGTGTGTGTGTGTGTGTGCGTGCCTGATGCTCACGTGCAAAGTCGTGAGCAGTCTCAACTGCGCGCACGGCATGGCGTGGAAGCTGCAAGTGCCTGTGAATCTTGCTGGAGAATGCAGGCGCGTTAGGTGGCAATTGAGGGGTGCGCAATGCCGAAAAAGGTAGCAAGCTACGTCATATCATACCACTGCATGACAAGCACACAGTACAAGGCACGACACAAGCGTGCAATACAAGGCACAGCTGTAACCACGCCATCCTCCCACCTGCTTTGCCCCATCCCGCTGCTGTGCAAGTGCATTTCTTAACGCACCCTGAGGCGTGGGGAACAACGCACCCCCCACCCCATTTCCTCCGCCCACAATTGAGCTCAAAATGCCCCCTCGCAGCCCCCCTCCCCCCCCAGTGCTGTTCACACTGTTGTCGCTGCTCGTCACGGTACTGCCCCCTACAGGAGCGTCCCCACAGTCCCCACCCCTGCCTGAATGACGTACAGCGCTCTCTGCTGCGGAAGCAAGGGAGGCGGTGACCAAGGCAGGGCCAGGTCTTTGAGACTCTATGCGGTGGAGGCTGGGAGAGTGGGGGTGGTTGGGGGAGAAGGGAGCAGGGGGGAAGTTAAGGTTGGAGGAGCTGGAGGGGTAGGCATCAAGGGTGGGGGGGTTTACGGAGCCTGTGGTTGTGATTTGTAAATATGTGTCTGTATGTGAGTGCGTGTGCTTGCATGTGTGTGGATGTTTGTGTATGTGTGTGCGCATGTGAAACTGTGTGTGCTGCTCAAGGATTTGTGCAAGGATGAGTGCTCGTGCGTGTGGGCAGTGTGTATCGCGCTCATGTGCATGCAAGCCTGCATGCACGCGTGCTGATGGTGTGAGGACTTTGGTGTTGTGATTGCGCAGTGAGAGTTTGTAGCATGTGCTCACTGTGAATCAGGAAGCGTGAAGACTGTGGTTGATCTAGGTTTCACGGAAGCCCTGTAATATATATACATACGTATGTATGTAGTATATATGTATAATAACTAAATATGTATGCATGCACGTATATAAACGTACGCAATACAAGCAGGGGAACTCCATTCAATCAGACACGGCGGAGGTACATTGTTCTGGCCGATTTAAGCTTTCTTTAGCTTCAAGTAAGTCACGTACCCTGTAACCTTGTGCGCACATAGCACCTATACACATGCCACCTAAAAGTGGTCTGCATACATGCCACCTACACATTACCTACACACACGGCACCTGTACGCATGCCACTTGCACACTGGGCACCTACACACACTTGTGCACATGCCACCTGCACACTGGGCATCTATATACAGGCGTGCACTCGGTTGTTCACATGGTGACGCTCTTTGAACACAGCAGCTGCTCACCCCTGTCTTCCTCTTTTCTCTTCCTCTCCAATTGCAGTGCACCTCTTTTTCCTCCTTCCCTTGTGAGATTTTCCCCACCTGTGGCCAAGGCCTCGTTGAGCTGCCTAGAGGAAGAGTTCAAGCTGCGTGGCTTACGAAGGGAAGAAGACGCTGACATGTTGGGTAGGGGGGCGGTGCCTTTGGCTTGGGCGTCTGTGTCAATGCATGTGATAGGCAAGGAAACTAATCAGCACTTCAGGACTGAGTGTGTTGCGCACTTTTATTTTATCGAGGCCGGGATTCAACATTTGCAGAATTGCACACAAATACAACACAAAAGCGTGCGCACACAACAGTGCACGCGTTTGTGCAGACACACACATGCATGCACAAACGTACACGTCACAAGCCGGGCACGATTGATAACACACATACATACACGCACGCACACACACGCATACACACATGCACATACATACATGGCACAAGCGCACAAATAAGAACAAACACACACGCACCTGCTGCCCCACTGCTAGGGGACACTCGGCCGGGTCCTGTGACGCCCAGGGAGATCTGGGACTGGCTGCAAGGTGAATGTGATGAGGACACCAACGGCAGCTGTCCATTGCCTGCGATTTGCAGAGTGGAATACGGGTTTACATACTCTGGGTCAGGCCAGCCATCCCTGTGAGAGTTCTTGCCCTAAAGCAGAAAAGTACATTCAAGTATCTAGGAACCTTACCTAGATATACCTAAGCACCCCTGCACATTCAGTTTGTGGCGGGAGGTGCCCAGGTGGGCAGGGTGGCAATCCCTGCCAGAAAGCGGATTTCCAAAAGCTCCGGTACCATCAACTTACCAGGGGTGTTTGAAATAATATTGGAGACATTTTGGTGAAGGTCCAGGGGTCTGGGGTGAAGGTCCAGTTTTGGACCCCATTTTGGCAGGGAAAAGTGCTACTTACAATTAGGCACCAACTGCTGAACCGTTTGGGGTCGCGTCTGTTTTGCTGAACTTTAGAAAAGCATAAGTCCGACATTTAAGTATAAGTCTGCCCCCCTCGTTTGAGAGAGGCGGCCTTTTTTTTCCTAATCAGTCTGTGCTCGGAGGGGCTGATGTTTGTTTGAAAACCTCAGCTGTCACTGCCCATTACGGCCCAACCCCAGCATTCCTGACCATTATACTTGACAGTGCATGCCCTGGAAGCATACTGAAGGTCTCCCAACACTCAGGTGGTGGCCAGAAAGCGTGTTTCCAGGGTTTCCAGAAATGCACCATTTTTGCCCAGCTAACAGGCCCACGCACTGTCTTGTAGGGACAAATATTCAACCCCCTTTTTTTGCTTTGACAGGTGTGGTTTGACCCTAAACCTGTCTGGGAACAAACCTGTCTGGGAACAAAAGATTTGGTGAAATTTGGACCCAAATCCACATTTCTACACCCAAGCCACCTTTCTGGCAGGGAAATGACACGAATCCAGCCCCTCACTCACACCCTCGACCCCAAACTCATCATTTTTTCCTGCAGAAGTGCTAACACTTATGTATGGAAACCTGTGACCTCAGATGTGCATTTCAGGAAAGGGGCATTAATTCCCTCTTTGTTGGCAGGGCTTGGCTGGGTGCGATTTGTAAACTGGGGCATTAATTCCCTCTTTTTGGGAGGGGCTTGGCTGGGTGTGATTTGTGAAATGAGGGCGGTCAGGATGCATGTCTGGCCTGCCCACTGCCAGCAAATACAACGTACTGCACGTGCTATGCAAGCAACCTGAGCATGCTTTGCGAGTTGGGGAGAAGGGACTCAGGTCTGCCTGATCACGGCCACGCCTGATGCCTGTCTGTTTCTCGCGTAAAGTACTGTCTGGTCAGGATCCGGTTTCAGGCCAAGCCTGCAACCTGCAACCCTCCTGATCCACGTCAACTTTCCTTTCTTCTTTCTACGGGGGAGGAATTTTACAGGACTCGGTAACAAAGCGGCTCCTATTCCCCAAGTGATGTGGGAGTGGTGTTTCAATGCCTGCGTGGTTTCCTTTCTTGTTCTCGTGAGGATCCGCATTCCAATGCAACTACAAATGCAGGCTACAACACCTGGTGATGATCCGGCGTACACTATACTGAAATGAAGTAATCATACAACGTCTTGCATGAAAACCAGGGTTACGTGATGTAGCAACCGCACTCGGAGGACCCCTCACAGCATCATATGAACGAACGACGCAAAACACACAAACACACACAAACACACACACCTCCTGACCCAGCAGCTGCTGCATTTCCGCCCCCAGACGTCCTGCCTGCTTGGCTGCGCAGGTGCTCCTCGCCCACAGTTTCTGCAGCCAACGCCACGGATCCAGCGGGGAAGGGTCCTCCTGCATGTGAGAAGAACGGGGTAAACACGGGTGGGCGCATGGGAGCGATGCCTCTGCGCGATGAAGGCAGCTGAACAGTGGAAAATTTGCAGCAAGGAGAGGTCACGCTGGGTGAGAGGGAAGATCAGTGTACAGTGATGATAGTTTTGGCAGGTTTGGGGCAGTTGAGGCGTCCAGGCACACATGGACGCTGCTGTGTGAATTGCCCAGTAAAACCTTTTAAAGGCATTCATCCACCCACCTACACCCACACCCACACCCACACTCATACACGCACACACACGACGCACCCGTGTGCAGGTCCGGGTGCACCTTTGCCGTCCAGAAATGTGCGTCTGTTTGGTGGTGCTCGTGTTGCTGCTGCCCAGGTTGCTGCTGTTGCCCTGCTTGGTGCACTAGTGCCGGAGGCAGCCGCCCCTGGTTGCTACCCAAGTCAGTAGCTTGGTGCAGCAGATGCCGAGCACTGCCATATCCAGACGCACGGCCACCCTCCCCTGCGTCATAAGGTGACCTGCAAGGGAAGGAGTTGGTGGCAAACTGAGTCATGCCAACATGCGATTGCAGTGCGATGGTAAGTCAGCATGCAATCCGTGTCGTCCATCAAAAGAGGATTACACAAGGAGGTGCCGGTTACACTACTGGTCCATGTCAACATACAGAAAGTGAGCTTCTTGTCCGATTGCTGCTTCCTCCGCCACTATTGAAGGCACCTGAACACTTTGTTAGCAAAGATAACAAGGCGGGTGTCTAGCACCTCAATGGCAGTCTAGCTTAAACCGCAAAGCACTCATTCAGGTCCGACAGCCTTAACCTATGCATAGTGCACCTGCCTGTCTCATGGCGAGCAATGTGCCCGGAGTACGATGTTAGGTTATTTAAAATCAGACATAGCAAAGGATGTGTAATTACATTCTCATCTGCGCAGTAGTGTAGCTGGCATACTGCTGCATGCGCAAGGAGGAAAAGGGCACGAGAAGCCACGCACACATACAATAATACACACACGTGTCCACAAACCTACACATAAAACACACACACACACACACTTCCACAAACACAAATGCACACACACAACATAAACACATTTACAAACATGAACACGCACATATCCAGACACACACACACCTGCGCAGTGTTGCTGGCAAAGAGTTGCGTGCTCGGGGCAACGAGCGGCCACGAGGGAGACTGTTTGTGGAGGGCAGCAGGTTTAAAGAAGAGCCCAAGGTATGCCTATCACCCTCAGGCCTCTCATCGCCTTTGTGCATCACGTGTGTGTGCTTACTGACCTGCAGTATTGGAGAGGTGTGGCGTGAGTAAAGCTGGAAGCAAGTGCGTCGTTTGGTTTCAACATTGCTAGCATCGACAATCCCTTAGCCACAAAGTCTGGAAGCATGAGCGTCGTTCGGTTCAAACATTGCTAGCACCGACTATCTCTTTGCCACAAAGTCTGGAAGCATGTGCAATTTTAGTTCCAACATCGCTAGCATCGACAATCCCTTTGCCACAAAGTCTAGCACCGTTCTAAAGAGCATGATCTTTTGAGAGATCTGCCAAGTCTACATTTTGGGGTAGGATCAACCAAGTAGTGCATGTACACACACAGGCAAAGAGCACGTAAGGGCATGCAACCGACAGACAACTGCGCACCAGGTCTTGAAGTAGATGCTCCTCCTTGACGACATGCTGCTGCTGCACAGCCAAGGCTTCCCTCAAGGCCTTACGGTCTGGAGTAATTAGGGGAATGGTGTTGAAGGGGTGCGTCTTCAAAAAGGCCACCATATCCCGGATCCTGAAGTATGCGTGTGAGGATAATGGTCTTTAATTACATGTAAGCTGCAAATGAAACCTTGCATTTTGTCACTTCTATAACCAATGCTTATTCATATCATATCGTCGTGTCATCTGGCTTGACTGCGAAAGCAAAGTTTACCTAAGGCTTGTGTTGCACAGAGGAAGGGATTTTAAAAGGTGCAGGGTTCGTATTTGCGTTGATGTAACAAACTGACATTTGACAAGTATGAACGTGTGGCATTAACTGCTAGAGGTACAGGCTTGCAGTGGAGTGAACAACAAACGGGAGCAAGCAATGCGCAGCATGACACAAGTGAAATGTAGCCAGTGTGTTTGTCACCATACTTTGAACTCGAGCCTGGGAACAAAATACCGCGCACAAAATGTGTGTACACGCGCACACACAAACACACAACACGCACACAACACACACGCACACACACGCACCTAATTACCACCGGCATGGCCACAATCTTGGGTGTCATGACATCTGCAACCTGGAGCTGGTGGGAGAGTTTCAGAGCCTCTAACCCCTCTGGCACCTCTGGCAGGAATGGGTACGCATGGCGTTCCATATTCGTATTGTAAAGTCCTATGGTGAGGAAGTCCGCCACGATCTGAGGAATGACACACACACAAGTTGGCTGAGGTCGAGGCTAGATCAAATTTTGCAGGTGCAGCAGCAGAACAGGACACGGCTGGTGATGGTGCAAGCAGTAGGGTGCACCAGTGCTCATCATCAGTTGATGATAATAAAAAACAAATATGGAACAGGCTGGTTACGTGCAAGCAGAAGGGAGCATCAGCATTAAGATGGCAATTTGATACAAGAGCTTACAACTAGGTACAGCAAACAAAACAGGACCAGGCTGGTTTAGAAGCAAGAAGTAGGGTGCAGCCGCGCTTTGGTGATACCGTCTGTTCACGATCACTTCGGATATAAAAAATTATTTGGCCAAAAAACCAAAATAATAATGTTCTCGGAGCCCTCTCCGAACTGTAATTCAATATTTCTTGGACACTCAGGGATACAAAACACACAGGCAAAGTGCCCCTTACAAAATTCAAAATAAATCTTCGGATCTTTCTCCAAACTAAAAGGATATAATTTTATTTTGTCACGAAGTGATTGTGAACAAGACGGTATTCTTTATTTTTACAGACCTTCGCCAACTTTCAAAATCTGCTTCTTGCATCCCCCTTTCCCCCTCCTCACAGCTTTGCAGTTAGTACTGCATGATCAAAACAAGCTGCGCACGCAATTTAGACAACATTCCCCCACACACACCTGGCCAACACCTGAGACAACAGACGTTGCAACGCACCCCACAGTGCCGGACTGCACGACAAGCATCACTCACGTTGAGCAGCAACATGCGTGTCCCGCTGCCTAACAAAGCACCCACTTTCCCTTCTCCCCAAAGTATCCACGCACCTTGCCAATGGCAGACGCGATGATGAGAGGCACCGTGAGGTTCTCAGCCCCACTGGTCTCCATGATGAGCACAACAGTGGACAGCAGCATGCGCGTTACACCCCCCAGCAGGGCACCAGACCCAACAACGGCATAGGACGCAAGGGACACGGAGAACTGGGCGGGGCGGACGCCATTCCCCAGAACAGAGGCCCTGCAGTTAACACAGTCAGTGGGTGTTGCAGGAATTAGCGATAGGACGCAAGAGACACGGAGAACTGGGTGGGGCGGACGCCACTCCCCAGAACAGAGGCCCTGTAGTCAATACAGTCAGTGGGTGTTGCAGGAACTTGCGACTCGTTTAGGCATGTACTTGGGGGTTAGCACATGTGGGACTTGCGTCATAGTTTGCAACTCCCCAGAACAGAGGCCCCATCTGTATAATGGGGTAAACAAGCATATCTGCAACTTGTCGTGAATCACGTGCCTATAGAATGATGCGTGCAAGCCCCGTGGTAAAGATCCTGTAGCCGGCAGTGCACTGTCCATGGTAGAATCAAAGGAGGGAGGGAGAACAAAATGCAGCGAGTTGTGTTAGAGTCGTTTAAGGAGGAACAGTTGTGTCAAGGTTGTTTAAGGAGGAACAGTTGTGTGAAAGTTGTTTAAGGAGGAACAGTTGTGTAAAGGTTGTTTAAGAAGGAACAGTTGTGTAAAGTGCTGATCAAGGAGGAACATTTCCAAATGTTTAAGGAGGAACAGTGTGCTGGCCTTGCTCATTCATAAGAGGAGCGCAGAATACAAAGCACACATTGATTGCGAAACAAGCATTGAAGAGCACAGAACGTGAAACGTATGGCATACTCCTTTGCAGTAAAAGAGAAAGGAGGAGAGCCCCCCATCTCTTCCAACTTGAAGACGTGTAGTAATAGAAAGAGGAGGAGAGTTCCCCATCTCTTCCAGCTTAAAAGACATCTGTGACTCACCTCACAATTCTGCCCACTAGCCTCCCTCCTGCCGCCCCAGCCAGGAGTGTGGGCACAAAGATGCCCGCAGCTGCACAGGCAGGAGCACAAATAATGACCAGCAAATAGACTTCCACGTGGACAAACAACACATAATGTTAAGGCAGAGCGTGGGCACAAAGATGCCCGCAGCTGCACATGCAGGAGCACAAATAATGACCAGCAAACAGACTCCCACGTGGACACACAACACATAATGTTAAGGCAGAGTGTGGGCACAAATTTGCTTGCAGCTGCACAGGCAGGAGTACAGACAGACGCACACACATAGACGCACGAATAACGATCGGCAAACGGACTGGCATGTGCACACATAATGTCAGGACAGAGCAAAGGAACCACCTGTTGAAAGCTGTGGCCGCTTAAGCTGCACGCATGTGTCAGACCAAGCAAGTTGTGTGGCACGGCCAATTTTGAACATGCGCGGCTGATTGCAAGCCTCACCTCAAATGAAAGCAGCTGAATAACATACAAAACACACGTACAATAGCACGTGGTGGTGCGTGCTGCACGTGCTTGTACTGATCATGCAGGCATTCAACTTTTGCATGCATGCAAGCAAAAAAACCACTCCATTTGCGCAAAACCTGTCTCCCCACCTGCTCCAATGCCGTAGGTGGCATTCATAAGCACGTAGGTCAACACGAACAAGCAGCCGAGGCCGGTCACAGAGTACACAACTTCTTCAGAGCTGATACGACGTTCCTGGCTGCTGTTGTCTTGGGAGCCCTGCAAGTGCAGCATGCAGCATGCAAGAAATTAGAAAGCAGGGGATGAGACCAAGTGTAGCAACCGGATATAAGAAAGGAGGGGATGAAACAAGCTTGTGTGCGTCAAACGCACAAGGGCATGACATAAAATGCACAAACAGGACGCTACCCCTGCCAATCCACAACACGGCATTCCTTCACATCTACTGTTTTGCCTGCACAACGGAGTTAGGGCCTGTGCAGGCCCACCTGCAGAGCTGGGTTGGCGTACATGCGCGCGAGGGTGTTGGCTAAGGGCGTGAAGAACATGACCCCGTATTCGCTGTGCTGGTCCTCCTTTGGACACCACAGCCGCTCATACATGTTTCCACTCGCCCTGCGACAGCGACAGGAGTCAGTGAACAGTGCTGGGTGGGGCAAGCAGCATTTCATGTAAGGCAAACATGCGTGCAAGGGTGATGGCCAAGGGCGTCAAGATCGGCGCTGGGTTGTCAAGAAGATTGCCGAAACAAGTGGGTGTAAAAGTGTGTAGCAATTTACAAATTGCAACTGCATCACTCATTATCAAATTAGCAAGCGTGCTTAGAAGAGCATGCATGCACTTTTTGGGGCATGCCTGTAATTTGAGGAGCAAGCACGCTTATGTTGTGCTGCGCGGCTTTTGGCAAGATGTAGGAATACTGCAGAGGGCCATTTGCTGTCTTTCCTTTTTTATGGGAGGTGGTTGTGTATATGTGTGTGCTCACCCATGCAGGTTCAGACAGGAATGAGCTTCACCCTCAACAGGCGTTGGCAATTTTGAGCTCTGGCTAGTGTGCGAGCATCGATGCAGAGCTTTCAGTCCCAATGAACAACACAACCAGTCACTGCGGACAAATTAATGGTTCAAACTCTCTCGATCTGTGTTCCGGCTGGCTTGCCTTGCTTTAAAGTGGCCGTTGCCTGATACAATGCCTGCGGTCTCGGCGGCGGTGTTTATCGTCTGGTCAAACACGGGGTTGTCCGCGCAAGGAGAGGCGTAAGAAAGGAAGAACCAAAGGGTGGTGGCCAATACTGAGTAGAACACGACCTCGACCATGCGCCTGAGAGAAGAAAGGGAAAGGGAGATGAAGAGCGCTTACATGTGCAGAGCAACGTGTGGTTGTCATTGCGCCAGGTTGAGGTGCACACGTGTGCATATCTTTGTGAGCACATGTGGTGTTGAGGGGGATAATGTGTGTGTGTGTGTCTGTGTGTGTGTGTGTGTAAGGTGGTGATAACGAGGTTTGCGAGCGTTTTTAGGGTTGCTCTAGAGTAGGACACATCCTTGAGAATCCGCCTGAGAGGAGGCAGACGACACATGTGCGTAGTTTCATGCTGTCGTTCTACTTGCTGTCGTCGCCAATTTCATCGTCGTATTGTCGTGTTGTTGCCATTGTTGATGTTGCATGGAAGGGGTGATCATGAGGAATGTATGAGAAGATGAATTGGCTGTTAGTCAGTACTAGGTGACTGTTTATTAGTGGCTGTTCTTAGTACTAGGGGACTGTTTATGAGGTAAGCAACTTGTTAAACGCAAAGCTGCTGCAGCTTCAACAAAAACGCTTGGCGCACCCATATTGCTGCAAACACGCACATACTGCATGTTCACAACACAAGTAATGGTCCTTTTTGTCGTCACAATAGTAGGGGTTGTTTTTTCCAAACGACACACTGCACATGCAGAAGAATGGTGCTCTCACCGAAAAGGCTTTGTCCTTGGCACCCAGCGCCGTCTGAACTTGAACAACTGCAGCCACAGGGTATGTGGGTGGTGCTGTGTGCGTTCACATGATTGATAAGGCAGAAGGAGGCATCTTGACCAAATACAAAAAATCCATTCTCTACATCATTTAGTGCCGGACATCACGCAAGCATTCAAATCAACGCAACTGTCCTCCAGGTGCCTTGACTTCAAATAGTCATTCGACACACAGACAAGCACACATATACATACATCCTTACAATTTTATTTGAGAAAAAAGTTTAGGTCGTCCCTAAATATGTCAAGAGCATGGCAATGCTTTCACGCGGAGGTCTGGAGCCGCAGTATGTGTCTCAAACAGGTCTCACCATAATACGCCTTAACTTTCTTTTTCTTGCTTTGGAATACGCATGGTCCGAAAATGGTAACGCCCAGGGCAAAGTCAAGTATCTGCCTTTACTCCTGGAGCGCAATAGCCTGAGATTTGTAAGCCCAGCACTCGCGCGTATGAATTGCAAGCATCCACAAAAGCAGATGGTGAGTTACATACTCACGCTCACACAATAGTCGCAAGCATACACAAGAGCAGGCACCACAGGGCACCATAGGGCATCTTGCCAACATCATTAGGGAGTTTACTTGCACAGGAGCGCCCACTCTCTCATACACAGAAACGGTACAAGGTCGAGCTAACCAAAACCTGTACACTAATGACGCGTATGTGACTACTTTTGAAAATCCCTCTGTCAAGGGTGTCATACATATACCGGATGTACATGCATGTTATTGTGTTGCAGCTAATTCTTCACATAAAGTTGCTATACACGAGGAGGCCTCACACATTCTGCCCTTGTGTTGTTTTCAGTGATATTATGTGTTATCATAATCGTTATTATCAGTGATATTCTCAGTGTTATTATCAGGTTGTAGTCCAGTTTTGAGGATTGCACGTATTTGTGTGCACTGGCCTACGTACTACAGTTTACGCATCCCACACATCATGGCACTCCATGGGTCATCTCAATATCTCAATCATTCAATACAAACCCAACAGTCTGCACAAATCTTTGCACAAGGTTGACACATTCCAAACATCACATGATACATGGCACTGCTCGATACATGGGCCATCTCAATATCTCAATGAATCAATACAAACCCAAGAGTCTGCACGAATCTTTGCACAAGGTCTACACATTCCAAACATCATGTGATACATGGCACTGCTCGATACATGGGCCATCTCAATATCTCAATCAATCAATACAAACCCAAGAGTCTGCACGAATCTTTGCACAAGGTCTACACATTCCAAACATCATGTGATACATGGCACTGCTTGATACATGGCACTGCTCGAGCCATCACATGCACAAGCCTTGCAGTCTACATGCAATTTGCGAGGCGCTCACCAACTCAATTGCATGTGAGCACGGTTGAAAAATAAACGCTCTCACCTCTCTAACAGCTTTAAGCCATGCATTTTCAATCAGCCACTCACAACAATACGCACAGGGACCTTCATCCAACAGGGCACACGACAATTCACACTCAGCAGGGTGCATTCCAGGTATGCAGAGGTCTGACCAATTCGTTCATGGGACAAAGCGTCAGGAAAAAGCAAGGTGGGGCAAGAGAAAGCAGTCGTACCAACAGGGTGCGTTGCGAATCTACAAAAGCCTCACCATTTCGTTCATGGGGACGATCAGGGCCCCCAGCAGTCCTCCCGCAACGCCCATCAATGCAAAAATGAGCAATTCCCTGTGCAGCGCATAGAAGCACATAACAAGATCATGCGTGGGATGAGAGAGCATTTGCTTGTGCAGTGCACCAAAGCACATCGCAGTGATTATGTGTGAGTGTGAGTGTATATGTGTGTGAGAGCACACAGCAAGAGTGAACCTGTGAGTGTGCCTAGCAATGAGCGTACAGCATCTCTCAACGCACAGGGAAAGAGTTGAAATAACCAACGTAGTAGACAAGACATTCATTCTGTTACTGAGAGTGCGTGGGTGCGAGTGCGCGAGTATGGAGATGCGTGATGGAGATGCGTGATGAGATGCGAGGGGAGTGCGTGAGTGTGAGTGTTTGAGTATGGAGATGCATGTTTTAAGTAGGTTCAATTGAGGGTCTTGCACAGCGCAAATTCCTTTCTTCTCTTTTTGTTGGTGAAGATTGCAGCTGCGCGTAAGTCAGGCTTGCAGGCAAGCATCTCCTCAACATTTAGCCAAGAAAGCCTGTACCTCAATATCCTCAAAATGCAACCTTTTTGAAAGGAAACTTTATTATTATTAGTCTAAAAAGTCGAAACACAGGGAACAGTAGCGCTAAATACCTTTGTGTGGGTTGCCTACCTACCTAAACACCTTTGCGTGGGTTGCCTACCTAAACACTTTTGTGTGGGTTGCCTACCTACCTATACGCCTTTGTGTGGGTTGCTTGCCTGAATACCTTTGTGTGGGTTGCCTACCTACCTGAATACCTTTGTGTGGGTTGCCTGCCTACCTAAACACCTTTGTATGGGTTGCTGACCTACCTAGACACCTTTGTGTGGGTTGCCTACCTACCTAAACACCTTTGTGTGGATTGGGTGTGCAAGAAGTATTAGGCCGGCAGGTCTACACTTAGGGTTACGGCAAGTACCATCCAACCACGCACCAAGGTGTGTAGTAAAAAATGGCATGTGAGTTAATGGACCCTCCTTTGACACCAAAGTCCAGAGGGTTTCCAAAGTGTGAGGTCCACAAATTCCCTGGGCGCAGCAGCAATGGTTGCGTGATGACGTGTGTGTGTGTGTGTGTGTGTGTGTGTGTGTGTGTGTGTGTGTGTAAGTGTGTGTGAGTGTGTGTGTGTCTGTGTATGTGTATGTGTATGTGTGTGTGTGTGTGTGTGTAAGTGTGTGTGTGTAAGCGTAACTAAGTGTGCGTGTGCGCGTGTGTGGTGTGAATGTGTGTGAGAGTGTCTGCACATGCGTATGAGTGTGATTGCACCTGTACAGCACAGCCTCAAAGCCATTGACACGGCAGGTGTGTGTACACGTGTGAGTGATTGTGCAAGTGAAATCTAGCAAATGAGTTTCTGACTTAGGCAAGAATAAGATCGAGGAAAATAGAAAGGGACCCTGATGGTCTCCAAAGTGTTATATCCATTTTTTGCTTGTCTCTCATATTTTATTGACACATACAGACATGTGCCCTAGCACACAAAACTGCGGTTGGCTGGGACACACACACACACACACACACACACACACACACAAACACACACACACACACACACAAACGAGGCATAACACTTTAGGCAGGGAAAGCTCCCAGTTCACCATATTTGTAACTGATGGTCCAGACCAACCCTACATAAAACAAAAGGACGCACACACACATACGAAGAGATACACACACACACTCATACACACGCAAACACACACGCACCTGGGTCAACGTCTGTGCCCATCCACACTAACGTGGTGTACAGGGCAATGCCTGCCGCCACTGCAGCATGCCAGAGCATGTTAAGGCTGTAGAAGCTGGACACCTGCTCAATTGCAAACACCACCCCTCCAATGGGCGCGCCAAATGCTGCATGTGTAGGCAAGTGCGTCTGTTTGTGTGCACGTGTGTTTGTTTGTGTGTTTGCATGTACACAGGAACCAGGGAGCACGCTGAGTGAGCGAAATAAAGGTAAAGCTGTCTTTTGCGATGGGCATTTAGTGGGCAAGTGGTAGTTAAAGTTTGAGCTAATAACTGCATCCTTGCAGCAGCAGAAGCAGCAGCAGCAGCAGCAGCAGAAGCAAAAACTTGAGCACATACACAGAAGCAGACACATACATACGCGCGTGCAAGTACACACTCACTCACATATACAGGCACACACATACACGTGCACACATACAAACACACACAGACGCACACACACGCACGCACACACACACACACACAGATGCATACACATGCGCATGCGCACACACAAACACAAACCTGTAGCAATGCCCGCGGCGCAGCCCACAGCCACGTAATCCCGGTGCTCTATGGGCTGGCGGAAGTACGAGCTCAGCCTTCTTCTCAACCTGGCCCGTACCTTCCCCCCTGTCCACCTACACTCACGTCACGTTTGAGCTACAGTTGTCACGACAGTCAGACCAAGTCGTGCCAGGGGTGTTTAGATAATGGATTCAGAGGCAATGCGCTTGCGCAGGGGTGAACATTACAGGCGCACTAGTGTGGCGGTCACAGATAACGAAACAGGTACAGGTCAAGGCTTTTTTCTTCCTGTCGACGCGACATCGCCGCCTTGCAAATGTCGATCATTTATACGGCTTCCTTTTTGTGGAGCCGCTGCACAGCTTTTTTCATTATTATTTTATTGCATACAGAAAGTTATGACGAAGAAGGCTCTTAGCCACTGTCCAGGACACGGCCAAAAGGGCCACCGTTTTCCGCAGAAAGTGCTGTATAAATATGCAGCTGAAAGTCTTTCAAATTGTGTTGTGGCGTGCTTTAAGACATAAGTAAAGACTATCAGACGAAACCAGATTTTGCTGCACTTGATTTATTCTCTGCTGCCTGTAGCCGCTGAAAAGCAGGCCCAAAACCGACAACCCTCGAATAAGCAAATCATGCTTGCACCATGGAACAAAGGAGATGTGCGCACCTGGTGACTCTTTTTTGGCGATCCTCATTTGCAAAGAACAAAAGCGGCCTGTGCACCTGATGACGTTCTTGCTCAGTAGAGCACGCTCGCAAAGGACAAAGACACGCGCACCTGATGACACTCTTAGGCATGCGCACCTGGCGACGTTTTTGCTCAGTAATGCACGCTCGCAAAGGGCAAAGACACAGGCATGCGCACCTGATGACACTCTCGCTCCCCATGTTGGCAAGCCCTCCCCCCAGAATGGCTCCGATATGGATGTACGGCCCCTGCAACCATGCACAACGGCGTAAAGCATTTCGAAAAGTACTTTGGCATTGGTCCTTCCTGATCTCAATACAGGCATTACTCGGTACATTACGCAATATCTGACACTAGCATAATACATAGGGTTGGCCAGAACCGTATATATACATTGTATGACCGTATACCTTATGGTGATTTCCCTGCCAAAATTACCGTATATGCACCGTACATATATCTGGCCACTTCTAATAATACATTATATTCCTTAAAACTCTACTCAAGTGCAGAACATGAAAATGCGTATAACGGAATGTTCCAAAGGCAATATTCTTTTGAATTCAGGTAAAGACTCACACTCACAGGGAGAGACATTTGTTCTTAGGAAGCACGTCCAAAGCCTCCAGCCCATGGTATTCTAAGGCAACAAAACACACACATTCTCATTTTGGAATCTATGCAACGACCTTGTTATTGGATGTTTGCCACCGCATGGCTGTCCTCAATTTCCACACACCCACCTCTTTGCCTGCTACCAGCCCGGAGGCGATTGCAAAGGACACGCCAAACGACTTTGCAATTAAGGTCCGGATGGAGAGCAGGTTCTTTATATGAATGCCATTAAGGTAGGCACGGATGTCTGAAATGCCACTGCAGGGTGGGTAAGGGGGAGGGGGGGGGGGCCGTGTGAATTTGTACAACGCAAGGTTTCTGTTTGAAGGCAGTAGACATGTGAATTTGTTGGGGGGAAGAGGAGTGACGCAGTGATCGACCAGGCCTGCACGAAATGCCTTTCCAAGGAGATGCAGGCGACGAGAAATGGAAGGGTAGAGGCACTAAGGGTGTTATAGGGCTGGAGGTAGACGAGGAAAGGTGTGTATGAGGAAAGCGCATAAAGGGGGGGGCGGAAGGGTCGGGCATGTGTAGGGTTGCCCCGAACACATACATACGGCGTGTTTACGGAAATTTTGACAGGGATTTAGTCAAATACCTTTTTTGTGATATACAGCGTACACATACAGTTCAGGCAAACCCTAGGCATGTGACAATGGTTACAATGTTAAGTGTGCCACTCAAAGCAGAGGCAAAGAATACAAAGGCACACATTGTTCTCACCCCTGGGGAGTTGCAACCACGTAGCGTACAGGCCATTCTCTTTAAGCAGCAATAACATGCACACACACATGCGTCATTTCAACGCGCGTGCTAACACGACAGCAGCTGAAGAAAAGAATATGATAAAAGTACGGGCGTCAATTTGATTGCCAACATACATACACACACACACACACACACACACACACACACACACACACACATGCACAAGCCTGCGCACATGCACACGTTCATGCACACACCTCCCGCCAGCCTGGGGTGAAAAGTACGAGCCCAAAAATCCGGCCACAAGGGCAAACAAGGTGGAGAAAGCAACAGACACGAGCCATGGCTTCCACCATGTGCCGCCCGGGTGGATAAATTTCATGGTGGCGTCGTAGCGCACCCTGTGTATTTGTGTGTGTGTGTGTTTGAGTGTGTGAGTGTTTGAGTGTATGTGTGTGTGTGTGTGTGTGTGTGTGTGAGAGAGTGTGTGTGCGTACCTATACGCACATACGCACATGTATGCATATGTGTGTATTTGTGTGGTGTGCGTGCGTGCGTGCACGCAGTGGTGTTGACAATATTGTGTCAAAGCTTGCGTGTGTGTACGTCTTTGAGTGATGCATTGCTTTGTTTGTGAGCGTGAGGACATGTGTGCATGCTTGACATTACATTCATGGGGAAGGCAAACACACAGAACATTATATGCATACGGAATAACACTGCAGAGGTTGTGCCCCTTTACAGGTACGGCTGCGACTGTTCCAATGTTACAGTGCACACGTGTGTGTGCGTGGGAGAGGGCGAGAGTGTTCAGTGTGCTTCTCACCGTTTTGCAATGGCCTGGTAAGCAACGGGTACCTGGTAAGCAACTATTAAGTGGTTAGCACGATCAATGACTCTGAGCACAAATACCTGGTGAGGGCTGCGATGCACAAGTTAAATCCCGTGCCCAGGCACCCAATGACGATGCCAATCAAAATGGACATGAGCCACGACATGATCTGCTCTAACACGTACTGGCCCTGTGGGCGTGCGTGTGTGTGTGTGTGTGTGTGTGTGTTTTGTGTTTCGTGTGCGTGTGTGTGTGTTCGGGAGTGTGCATGTGAATGTGCGCGCGCGCTTTTGTGTGAACGGGCAAGCAGGTGAATTTCAAGAGCAGATATGCCAACAGCGGCAAGACATCATAAGTGCTGACATACACATGCCCTAATGTTGCTTGACGCAAGCACACACTCACAGGAGCCTACCTAACACGCAAGCATGCAAACGCATGTGTGTGCGCGCACAAACTCGCACACACACACACGCACACACACACAGACACACACACACATTCACGCACACACACACGCACACACACTCAGACACACACACGCACACACACACACTCAGACACAGACATGTACACACACATGTTCACACATACGTACACACACACGTACATACACACACGCGCACACACATAAAAACTAACATTCCGTACATACACGCACATATGGACACATTCCTGACCTTGGTGGTTGCTAGCACAAGCTCTGAATGAAGATCAGACTCAGCGACATCGTAGTCATCCGCATGGTAAGCAGTCATCCTCTTTAACTTGTCCTTCATTGCCATAACCTGGAGAGCATGTGGGCGTATGTTGCGCATGTTTATTAACATGTGTGTGCATGTACCTGTGCGTCTGTGTGTGTGTGTGTGTTTGTGTGTGTGTGTGTGTGTGTGTGTGTGTGTGTGTGTGTGTGTGTGAGAGAATGTGTGTGTGAGAA
>Ga0307945_1000127_pt1 | contig 41890 bp, 48 predicted proteins | sample OrgLakmetagen228_FD_201818 | JGI IMG/M metagenome (GOLD analysis project Ga0307945, IMG submission 201818) | Saline water microbial communities from Organic Lake, Antarctica - #228 | ecosystem: Environmental > Aquatic > Non-marine Saline and Alkaline > Saline | place: Antarctica: Organic Lake...
CACACACCCACACACACACACACACACACACACACACACACACACACACACACACACACACACACACGCACACACACACACGCATGCACGCTCACACGCACGCACAATCACATGCATGCACGCACGCACGCACATGCATATACACACACATGCGCTCAAACACATACACACACGCACGCACACACACACACACACACACACGCACACACACACACACTCACACACGCACACCTTCGCACACACAAGCGCACGCTCACACACGCACACACACACGCACACAAACACGCACACACATACGCATATACGCACACACACACACACACACACACACAACACACACACACACACACACAAACACGCGAACACATACACACATGCACACACGCACACACATGCATGCTCACGCACATACACACACGCACATACACACACGTGCACGCACGCACGCAGCCACGCACTCGTATGAATTTGGAGATCAGTGCAGTTAACACAATTTGCACACACATACGCATACATACTTATGCACTCATACACATACACACATGCACAAATGCACGCATGCACATGCACACTTGCCGATTTACATGCATGCAAGCGCGCACACACACATGCATAAACACACACACATATACACGCATACATGCATAAACACACACTCATACACACACACACACGCACACACACACACACTCATAAGCACACTCCCCACATTCACACACAGCATTGCGGACATGTTTGACTCCAAACGGCAGCGGGAGCCTTTTGACTCGGAGTACATCCTTGGCCTCGTGTGGCAGCAGAAGAAGCACGTGGCCATAGCAGCTGTCATGCTCGTCGCCTGCACATGCAGCGTCCTGGTGTCCCCCGTCATTTCTGGCATGCTGCTGGAGGTCCTGGTCAAGCAGCAGCCGGTCGAGAAGTACACCCAGGTGAGCTGCGTGGTAGGAGAGGGGGAGCCTCCTCAGGTCACGTCAGGCTTGCTGAGGGAAAGTGCGCGGCAAGCAGCTGCCACGTTGGAGATCTAGGTGGGTGACACCATCCAGCCCTTTCAAGAGTGCTGCAAGGGAAGCCGGAGGGTGACTTAGGGGTTCAATCATTGTAAGCTTGCTGCAATGGGCACGCAGCCACTGTAGAGGTGCGTTCATCTGCATGTATGTGCGCATGCGTATGTGTGTATGCGTGAATCATCAACAGCCGCTGCAAGCCTTGGACTGAGAGGAATAGGATAGGGGTGGGATGCCCTAAAATGGGCCTCTAAGGGTTACACTGGGACGGTCCACACTCAGGTGAGGCCTCTCAGAAAGGCTGCATGGTTACTCACGGCTGCAGGCAGCCCTACTTATGTTAACTGTTTGAAATCGGTTGGTCCATACTCAGGTGGGGCGTTCACCAAGGTAGGCTGCAGGATAGGATATAAGGCAACGTTTCTTTACTTTACATGGAGGCAGGACGAGCGGCGTGATAGCCTCCCTCACTTGTATTGTGTCACTTGAGTAAATTTGCTCTCACGGGTGTGTGTTGCCAAGGTGTGGGCCTACGAGGGACAAGTAACAGAACGTCAGGTCTGAGATCTTTCACACAACATTCCCAAAGCGCGCACCCACAACGTGTGTCTAGGTGCGCTTGTAGACGTTGCGATGACAGCAAGTCGATTTTTTGCAGGCAGGCCTTGTTGTCTTCCACATCTGTTATGTGCTGCGCGCTGTAATGATGAGGCACGTGCGGTGTGTTGCGTGCCTAGTCAGGTTCAGTTATGCAGCCCTTGGATTTTCTGTTGCAATCAACTCGCAACACACTTCCATGCACAAGTGTAAACACACACACCACACCACACAACACACACACGTGCGCGTAGCTGCTGCTGCTGCTGACTGCCATGTACGTGCTGGAGCCCCTGTTTACCCGAGTGTACATGGAAAACCTACTCACGGGTGCAGAGAAGGTCCTGGCCGTTTTGAGGTGAGGAAGGGCCGTCAGTGCAAGCAGCAACACAGCAACACGGCTTACTCTGCACTGCATATGCAAGCAGCAACACGGCAAATATTGCACTGCATTACGTCATAAATTTATCATAAACAGTCTGTATAATCCTGTGATCGTGGTGTTCAATGGTGCGACTGAACGAGAAAGAGCAGGTCATGTGTTTGTGTTTGTGCGTGTGTGTGTGTGTTTGTGTGTGTGTGCGTGTGTGTGTGTGTGGTGTGTGTGTGGGGGGGGGGGGGAGGTGTGGGTGTGGGTGTGGGTGGGGGTGGGGGGGTGGATGTAGATGTAGATGTGGGTGTGTGGGTATAGGTGTGGGTGTGGGCGTGGGTGTGGGTGATGTAGTATGTGGGGGGGTGTGCCTTTGCACATTTGCAGTGTGCTTATGCTAAGCTACATCCAGGATGAATTATCCAAAATTAAATCCTAAAATGTGTATCCTAAGCGTGTTATTAGCTGCAGTGCGTTCTCTCCCATGAACATAAAGCGCGTCGTAGCACTATAGTGTGATTCCGCATCAGCACTCTGTACATATTAGTAACTTACAGTACTTAGTAAACCCTAATAGTAAGGATGACCAGGACAACACGTGAGCCTACACATTTTTAAAACACGCTCACCCTTCGGTAGATTGGGATGAGGGGCTGCCTGCTTCAACTTCTCTGGCTCTTGATACCATCGCTGTACGTCTACTTTCTTTTTCATGGACCTTGCCGGTATCCCAATCCTACCTAAACTGCAGGGGTTCCAAGGCAGAAACCAGGTGTATTTAAAATACCATGGCAAGATTCTGTCGCACTGGTCATGTTGGGGCATCACACCCTGGACTAGTTAGAACGCGCTCGATGACATCTTGAATTTTTGTTGGGCACACACACACACACACACACACGCACACACACACATACACATACACACACACACACAACAAACACACACACCTCACTTGTGCATCCATGAATGTGTGAGCAATGCAAGCACACAGTTAGGTAGCCAGTGCAAGCTAGTGCTCCCTTCTACTAGCTTCTTTATAACTCCCTATTTCCAGGATAAATGCAATCGATCAGGAGAATAGTATGCCACGCGTTCGTGCTGACCGGGAAACTACTTATACACGAGGCTTGTTCATAAAGCCAGGTATCCTATTATGGGGGCGCCCTGCGTGCCTGTCTCCTATAGCAGACCACCATCAACATCGCTTTGCGGTTGCAGGATGGAGCTGTTCCGCACATTGCTCATGCAAAAAGTGAGCTACTTTGACAAGCACACCGCGGGAGAGTTGGCCTCGTTAATCAGCATAGAGCTAGACACCATACGCTCATTCGTGTTCAGGTAAGGCTTTGCTGTCCACATGGATTTGGTGGATCCCTAAATGCTCCCCTACCACCAGTTGCTGCATCTCATTCGCAGATGGCACTGTAGAGGTGTACGCACTACTGTTCTTAACCACCTTGAGACCATGCGTCTGACCAAGCTCGTTAAATAAAAGAGCACAGTTCATTTGTGTTCAAGTACCGGCAGCGTCCTTTTCTCATCGCCGATCTCACACACAGCAGCATTTCAGAATTGTGGCTTGCGTGCCCTACTTCAGATGTGCTGTGTGCAGATGTGGCCGTGATGCTCTGCCGTCCTTTTTATAGCTTTCAACCTCCTGGGCTTTCCTAAGTCGAGTCCCTCAATTGCACTTCCTTCACACATACACATACACTTACACGCGTCCACACACACACACACACACACACACACACACACACACACACACATACACACTCGCACGTACGCAGCAACGTGTCTCGTGATCGTGGCTTCCGTGCCTTACTAGAAATGCTTGGTGCCGTGGCTGTGCTGTTCTACCTTTCTTGGCGCCTGGCCCCAGTGTGCTCCATCGTCATTGTGGCTGCTGCCATGGCTGCGGGAGTGTACAGGCGCAAGTGAGTATGGTTTATAGGGGTCAAATATGTGTGCATCTATATCTGTGTGTGTGTGCCCAAGTATACATGTTTGCTTTATTGTCGTCAGGGCTAGTGCCATGGCTGCTGCTGTTTACAGGCGCAAGCAATGTAAGATGTATGGACTTACTAGTATTAGAGTGTGTGTGTGTGTGTGTGTGTGTGTGAGAGTGTGCAATTGTGTGTGTGTGTGCCACAGCGTTATTGTAGTTGCTGTCAGGTATAAGTGAGTGAATGTACGGGGCAGAGTTGTTACTTTCAACGCATGGTTGATTGCTGGTGGGTCCCAGTTGTTGTGAGTACCTGCTCTCGATTAATACTCTAGCACAATACACTCAAACGGTTGACAGTCCTTATTTCCCTTCCCGCACATACGACGCACTCACTCACTATAAGCTGCAGTACACGTTCTTGCTTTCACCTGTTCACATCACGCCCTGCTCCTACATACACACAGGACGCGCACGATTGAGCAGCAGCAGGCAAAATCCTTGCAACGGATGACCGGGGTGGCGCTGCAGGCGCTTGAAAACATGCGCACTGTCAGGTGTGTGTGTGTGCGTGTGAGTGTGTGTTTATATGTGTGTGAATGTGCGTGCGCATACTATGCGTGTATGTGTGCGTTTATGTGTGTGTGCAGGAGGCAGGAATTTGTGTAACTTTTGGACAGCATGTACAAATCCCAATAGAAATAAGATATTTGGAATCCTCTCATCAGGAGCTTTCGATTAATATATGTATGGGTCTGATCCGCGAGAGGGGGGGGGGGTCCTTCAGGGGGGGTCCGAGTTTTTTAAGGGGGGTCTCCAAAATTTTTCTGGGCCACTTCTACAGAATCTCAAATATACTGTCGGAATCCTCAGCTTAAGCCCAGTCGATTGGCACCCTTTTCGGGCAAATTGGGTTAAGGGGGGGTCTATGGACATGTCCAAAAGTCAGAGGCACACGCGCTCAGGTGCAGGCCGCGGGATTAGTCAAGTCAATGGAGCAGCAAATCGACCCAAACTTACAGGATTGTGCCAGCATGAAATAGTCATTGGAATTCTGAAGAAATGGAAGCAATGTGGGACTGTGCAAGCCAGTTGTGGTTGCTTGGTAGGTCATGTGTGCATGGGCGTCCATATCTCAATTTTTGCCCCATAACTCTGCAACACTTCAGTTTCAAGTCTTGATGAGTATGCAGATGGATGCCTTGTTGAAAAAGGAGCAGATTGGTACCCATTTTGTCTGGATGGGGGCACCGGAAGGGGGATTTGGGGGGTGGGTGATGGGTCAGGGCGGTCCAGCACATGCCTTCCTTCAAAAACAAATCCTGCCTCCTGATGTGTGCGTATTTTTTTACGCGTGTGTTTATACGCGTGTGTGTGCATACTATGCGTGTATATGTTTAGATGTGTGTGTGTATGTGCGTGTGTGTTTGCGTGTGCGTGAATGTGTGTGCGTGTGCGTGTGCGTGTGCGTATGTGTGTGAATGTGTGTGAACGCACGCTTATTGTGCACGTGGGTGTTTTTGATTTTATTATGTGCATTAGTGTGTGCGTGTGTGCGTCAGTGTGTGCGTCAAACAGGTCACAAGGAGCTCAACACCTTGTGAGCCTTGCTTGGTAATGATGTCCTGTCCTGTCCTGTCCTGTCTGCCTCGGTAATGATGCCCTGTTCTGGCTGCCTCGGTAATGATGCCCTGTCCTGTCCTGTCTGCCTCAGTAATGATGCCCTGTTCTGGCTGCCTTGCAAGTCGCACGACCAGTCGCTACCCAAGTCTTATTCACGTGAGGATCCTTGTATCTCGTCACAAAGGCCACACGGATATGTAGTTGCAGGTACTTGAGCCCGGCTTGCCACATCCCTTTTGGAAGTCCTTCGTGGAATAAGCCAGAGAGGCCCACTTGGAAATGCCCTCAAGCAAGTGCATCAAACCATCTGTGGTGGTATGCCAGCGCTGAAGCAGCTTATCACGCAAAACAGTAGCAACTCCACACTCTCTTTGCAGATCGTTTGCGGGAGAGGCCCTTGAACGGGAACGCTTCCAAAGCCATGTCAGCCAAAGCTATGCGGCAGGCTTGGGGTTTGCAGGGGCAAAGGTGAGGGGCGTTGTGTGTGCGCCCACCTGTTCTGTGTGCACATATCTGTTCTGTGTGCGCCTATCTGTTCTGTGTGTTCTTGCACGTGAGAACAGCGGCACCTTCCATATTGTAGTTGAGTGTGCTCGCTGGGGTAATTCGCTGAAACCACAGTATTGTAGTTAAATGTGCTTTCTGGGGTCCTTTGCTGAAACCACTGCTTGCATAGGTCATGGGCAGGGCCGGTTATTAAGTATTGAAGTTGTCATCACTGGCTATGCAATCAACGGCTTGGTTAGACTTACCACAGACAGAGGGGGTGGTTAACTCGAGCATATAATTAGTAGTGGCTCATTGCTGCCTACAATTGCGACCTGCAGGCCTGGTTTGAGGCCACCAACAGGGCAGCCATCCACATGTCGCTGCTTGCGCTGTACGGCTGGGGTGGCTGGCTGGTTAGCGCAGGTCTCATGCCTTTGAGAGTCATGATCAGCGGCATTGGCTTCACCTTTTCATTGCTGTACGCTACGCAGGTGAGTGTGTTTGTATGTGTATGTATGTTTGTGTGTGTGTTTATATGTGTTTGTATGTTTGTGTGTGTGTGTGTGTAGTTCCACCTTATTATGTGTGTGCAGTTGTGCATGCATGAGTGTACATGTTTAGACTTCGCGTGTGTAGAGTATTTGTACCTTGCTTATGCTGTGTAAACAGAACTAGAATTCAAATGCTACACATTGAGGTCGATGGTGTATTCCAGGGACCTTGTCGAACTTTGCCGTGTATATCGCTATCACTTCCAGGGCGCTGTGAACACGCTGTCAGAACTGCGCCGTGCGTCAGGGGCTTTCTCAAGGGTGGGTCTGATGTGGAGATGGGAGTAGAATGGAAGCGTTTTGTTAGTTGGCCGCAGGTATCACGAGGGTCGGTCTCACAAGCAGTCATCTCTTGTTTTGGCGCGCTGCTTACCACTCATGCAGCATTTTCCGGCAGCTTCATGTGTGTGTGTGTGTGTGTGTGTGTATGTCTGTGTGTGTGTTTGTGTGTGTGTGTATGTCTGTGTGTGCTTGTTTAAATTCTATTGAACTTGCTCTGCGCCAAATTATATTAGAGTAGGCCCAAACCCTGACCTCACTAAGTCCCAAATATAATAATTCATTATAGCTTGAATATGATGTTTGATAATTATTCCTGATGTCTTGGAACATCAAAGTGTAATCAAGCTGGTGACGGTGCCTCTACCCCTCTGTGTGCGGTGCCTCTCCTCTCTCAAAAGCACCACGCTGCGCACTCCCAGAAGCACCTACACCTGCATCGCTTTCACTCTGCTCAGATACAAAGCATGCTAGTGGACTCGGACCCTGACCCCTCTATGTACGGTGCCCTGCCCCCTGGCGCTTGGTGGGAGGTAGCTAACGGGCAGCAGGTCAAGTGGCAGCCATACGCTGACATGGCTGGCGATGCTGCGGTGGAGGTGCGGGGGTAGTCAGGAGGGTGTGGCTGTTTGTTTGGGGGTGTGGGAAATCGTTTTTATTCGGAAATGATGTCAATGCAGCCGTACGCTGACAATGCTGCAGTGGAGGTGAGGGGAGTTGGGTATGAGTAAGCCGAAAAGGGTTTTTGCAGCTCAGAGGACATGGGTCTTTTTTAGCTGTGTCATTAAGCAGGTCGAAAGGTGGCAAGCTGCCAAAAGAAACCCAAGGCTGTTCAACGTCCATTGGATAAGCATCCATTGGAATAGTGTCCATTGGGTAAGTGTCCATGGATAGGTGTCCATTGGATAAGTGTTTATTGGACAGGTGTTTATTGGATAAGTGCCCATTGGATAAGTGTCCATTGGATAAGTGTGGCGTGTATTAATTACCCTGTTTGCCCCACATGCCCCAAATGCTACTCAGCATCCTCCCCTCTGAACTTTGCCACCGCTCAGGCTGCTCGCCAGGGGCCCCTGGAGATTCGTGGCGTGCATTTCTCTTACCCCGTCCGCCCAGAAGCACCCGTGCTCAGCAATTTAGATCTAGTTCTACCCAAAGGGTCCATGACAGCTCTAGTGGGACGATCTGGGTCAGGGAAGTCCACCGTTGCAGCGTTGCTGTCAAGGTAGGTGTGGTGTGTGAGTTTTATGTGTGACTGTGCATGTACGCTATATGTGTGCCAGTATGTGGGTGGGTGGGTGGTGGTGGTGGTGGGGGGGTAGGCAGGGGGAAATGCGTGCCATATGATATGCTTGAGTGAAATGGTATGCTATTGAGATGGGAGTTTGAGTGGATGCTATCCAGGAAGTATATGCAAAAGCAATATACAATAGATAATAGAAAACACCACCTTGATCAGGTTTGATCTCTTGGTTTCCAAGGAGCCTGACCTGATCAGAACTGATACAATTTCAAGGCAGCAACACACATAGGGGAGGGGATGGTGGTATTTGGAAGGGAAAGAGCATTTAGGTGGGGTGAGTGGGTGGATGTCGTCAAGGCAGCAAAAGGTTAACTGAAGTAACCGACGTTGCTGTGGGATGAAAGAGAGGGACTGCTGTTGGGGTGCATTGTTGGTTGATGATGAATGAGGAGAGAGGGGCGCCAGCAAGCGGAAAGAGCGTCGATGTGGACTTAGGGGGCTAGGTGGGGGAGCATAGTGGCAGGCCATGGGCATGCGTGAAATGATTGCCTTTCTTTAGGAATGTGGTTGGAGGGAGCACCTCTTTGGGTTTGGTTGATGAGGGAGCACAGGGGAGGAGGAGGCTTACGTAAACAAATGTATGTAATATATTGTGCACAGAGTGCCCAGGGAGTGTTGATTCACAATTGCTTGAATTACAGTCGCTATAGAGCTTTGCCAAGCTGAAATTTTGAAACGGGTTTACGGGAGTACGGGTGGCGGCAAGGTGCATGGGCAGGGGCGTCTCTTTCTTATTAAGCTTACCTTCATGCATGGCATTGTATACCGTGTATAGGACATGCCACATCAGGTCACATAATTGTGCATCGTACCTAGACAGCTGTTCTATCACATGTTTAGACAGCCTTCTATAGACCGTGTTATATCTCTGCAGGCTCTGTGCCCATTCCGAGACAGCCTTCCCTAGACAGCTGTTCTATCACATGTTTAGACAGCCTTCTATAGACCGTGTTCATCTCTGCAGGCTCTGTGCCCATTGCGAGACAGCCTTCCCTAATCCCGTCCCCCTTTTGTGCATGTGCTCCACAGGTTTTATGAGCCGCAGCAAGGGGATATTTACCTCAACGGCCAACCAGTGGCTGAGTTTTCGCGGGGGGAGTGGGCAAAAGCTATAGCCATGGTGAGTGTGTGTGCGCTGTACTGTATGGTAATTTGTGGAAGTAGGGAAAGTATGCGTGTGCGTAGATGTAGATGTAGCATGGGATCTTCAAAGGCCGTGTGGATGGATGTATATGTGTTCAGGTTTTTGTGGTGTTGGATTTAAACAGGCGATTCTGTTGTGGGGCCTTGTTCTGAACCAAACTTACTTTGGTAAAAGCCGTCCCCATTAGTAAACGATACGATATCAGAGATATAATTTGATTTACAATTCTATCCTGGGAACTTAACCGCCCTGTGCGTGATGTAATCCGCGTATAGTTGAGTCCGGTACAAACTTACGTACAAACTTCAATCAAGAGAGATGCTACACCTTGGCATGAATGGTTAATCATGCAGAGGCACTTCGGTTCAGAACTGCAAATTTTAAGCCTTTGGGCAGCCTGGAGGCTGTGACTATAGAGTTTCCAGAGCCAGCACATTGATTAACAACCTGCCTTGTGGGTGAAGAGGGTTACGGCGGTAGCTGGTGGACATGATCGTGATGAAGGTGTGCGTGCGTTTGAGTGGCGGCGGAAGCAGCAGCCATGATGAGCGCTTGCACATGCACATGTTCATGAATGAATGAGCTGGTCAAGTTATCCCAGCACTAAGTACTCTTCACCTCATGCTTTAACAATTATGTGTGCGCCATTCAATCGAATGCAGGTGAGCCAAGAGCCTGTTCTGTTTGCAGGCACCATAGCAGACAACATTGGGTACGCAAGGCACGGCAATGCCAGCTTAGAAGAAATACAGGCAGCGTCAGAGGCTGCAAACGCACACGAATTCATCAAGGTGTGCCTGATGTGCGTTTTGTATGTTCAAGCGTAACAAAGCTTGGCTTGGCTTGCAGCTAGGAAGAGCACTTGTGCTTCTGGCGTGTTAGGGTGAGCAGCCATATTTTTGTGCTCGATTTAGGTATTTGGATTTGATGAACTTGCATAGGATAAGGGCAAAACTCAAAAGTAACACACATTTGACCTTGTACGCAAACTGGATCGTCTCTCTCTGCTCTTCAACATTGAATCAGAGCCGTGTGTGTTTTGTAGGTAAGAAGGGTGATGGAGGCAGCACTCGGCATTTGCCCACACAGCCACCCGTGCAAGACTCATGTTTATATACACATGCACCCACACACTCTCGCATACTCACACGTACGCACACACATGCACGCACACACATACATACAGACGCGCACGCACGCACACACACGCACACACACGCACTTACAGAATTGAGGTATACAGGGTGATGATTTGAGGACCAGAGGGTGCTGTCCTGATGCCAATAAGCGAGGGAACGATTGCCCATGGTGCAGGGAACCTGTTTTGATAAGAGTCCTTCATGCTTAGTGGTACTTAGTTGGTTGCCATGTACATTATCTGGGAGGAAATTTACATCCCTGTCTTGTGTGCCTGACTGTAGGATCTGCCTGAGGGCTACAACACGATGGTTGGAGATAGAGGGGTGCTGCTTTCAGGGGGGCAGAGACAACGAGTGGCTCTAGCGCGCGCATTGCTCAAGGACTCGCCAGTGATCATTTTGGACGAAGCGACTAGTGCACTGGACAGTGTCAGTGAAGCCCTGGTACAGCAGGTGTGTGCGTGTGAATATGTGTGTGCGCGTGTGTAATTAGGTCTGTGTGTGTATGCATGCATGTATGTATGTATTATTGTGTGTGAGGTACACTGTCATGAACCCCCCCCAAGGCTATCGATCAGTGATTCGTCAATGAGGCGGATTACACCATTGTGCCTAGCCCACGCATACAACACACATACACACTCACAGGCAGTACAGCGACTAGTCAAGGGACGAACCGTGTTGGTCATTGCCCATCGACTATCCACCATTCAGGTGAGCTTTATATTTTTTAATACCTCGCTTGAAGTCAAGTTGTTATAGCTTAGCCTACCTCTCAGATTGGACTGCATTTGCGGCAGATGCAGGCTGGACATCGAATATTCTGTACATATTGTTTGGCTTACTTAACCAATGCGCACACAGAATACAAATATTTGTAAGCTGCAGGTGGCATTCTGGCTTGAAGCGGCTTTCGCTAGCCTGAGTGCTGCATTGTATGATTGTGTTACAATGATGTCACAGCTGTTTAATACGAACAGCACATTTCAGAAGCCGTAGCTCCCATTGTTGCGCTTGCTGGCTCCATTGTACTTCCATTACAAATGCAAAGTAGCAACTTCCGAGATGCCCTTTGAGGCATATATAGTGATGTAACCTTACCTTACCTTACCTAGGGTAGCAGTTTTAATGGCCTTTCCGGTTCCTTCTTGGTTACTGTACTTTTTGCTTGCAGAGTGCCAACCAGATAGTAGTGATGGCAGGGGGGCGTGTGGTAGAAGTGGGGACGCACGCACAGCTGAGTGCTACTTCGAGCCACTACAAGGAGCTTATGAAGGCGCAAGAGCTCATGCTGGCCACTGGTTAAGCTACTATGTAGATTTGGCTGTATTGATTCGTGGCGTGCTATATTAATGTGCGGCCATAACCTTAAGGCAAGTATGACACACTTGCGGCATGTATGGTAAAATTAGTTCCTTGTATGTATAGTTGGTGATGGCACAGAGAGCAAGGGATAACAATTTTGTGGAGCTGGGTGTAGAGAGAAGGACTGACGTGCAGTTTTGGTTGATTGTGTGTTTCATTTTGGGGCTTGTCAAAACCAGTGACATTACCAGCTTCAGCTGATGACGTTGTAGAAAATGAGCTATTCATGCCACAGTTGAGACAGTGTGCACGGCACAGTCATAGGTATTGTTGTCAACCTTTCAATTCGATGCCAATTTTTGGGGGGCCCCTTTGCAGATACGCCAAACCTTCATAAACCCAAATCATACTCAATTATGCCTTGTGGTCCCCCTTAAGTCGAGTCATATTAAGATGTGCCTTTCACTTGGTGGAGTCCCAGCCGTCACAGACTATAAATGTTGGATTTCACATTGCCTTAACATACGCAGCCTAGCAGCGCACTTTTGTACTGGCGGTAGTTAACCTGTAACCTGCATTGGTGTTACCAAGAAAATGGGTTATGGAGTGCTCATCTTTTCAGCTGGTGGAAGTCGCACAATTTAAATCATAATTATATATACTGTGTTGATAAAGAATGTCGATTTAGGAAAAATAAGACAGCCTGGTACTTGAACATTTAAAAAATAGTAGAGGTTTAATCTACTTAAGCAGTCTTTAAGTACTCGTCCAGTTTTTCACCCGATACCTCCTCAAGTAATTTAACTATATCCTGTGCCCTCGCCTCTACTGCACTATCTGGGTCCTCCAACAGCTCTGACAAGAAGGGCAAGGTCTGCAATTTCATGAGGGAATTAGAGGAGTTAGGTCAAAGCAAAAAAAAGTGTGACTTCAGGTAAGCCTGCAGGAAGGGGATTAAGGGATGCAAATCAAGTCTGAAAGAGCTACCATTAAAAATAAAAGGGAATGCAGACAGTGAAACCACTCCCTACAAAATAGGAAAAGGGCCACTCCGGTACCGAATACCATAGAACCCCTCCATTACAAATAGGGAAATTATACACCGCAGGTTGGTCACTTCATGGCACCAACTTATCAAAATTGATTAACATTTCGATTTAGTTCGTTATGGGGTCTGGGAATTAATTTTTGAGTTCTAAGGGACTTGCGAGGCTCCTGTTTGGAATTAATTTGTGAATTCAAGAGCCCTCCCCTGCTGGCTGCTGCTGCCTGTATAGTGCTGCTGCTGCTGGGCAGACTGACCATTGGCTGCATGGAGAGAACGACTTGTCTGTGAGTGCTTGCATGTGTGGAGGAACCTAAATCAGAGAAGCAACCCTCTCTTACCCACTTGCAGTCTTCACCAACTCTGCGTGGATGCCCCAGAGGAATGGTCTGAAGGCGCTGTGAGAGGAGGAGCCATATGCATGGGCGCCCCACAGGCCTCATCACAGCCTTGCCCCTTGCCCCTTGTTTCCTCTGCCAGCTCCCTGAGTTGCCTCTCCCTCTGCAGCTTCTCATGGCCTCTCTGCTGAGCAGCCAACCCCTCAGCAGGGGAATGGGGCTTCAAGAACAGGGCCAGGGGGTTCACCCTGGCACGCTGGGAGCTTGTAAACCCTAAAACAATTGATTTTTAACTTCAAATTCGGTTTGGAGAGGGCTCCAATAATTATTAAAAATTTCCGTTTTTTGCCAAACAAATAATGATTTAATTATAAAGGTGATTGTAGCTTCACAATCACTGACAATTAAATCAATATTTGGCAAGTAAAACGGTTGCAGGCTGAGTGCAAACCTGGTTCCACTTAAATACTTGGTAATAGCCACCAAGGACCCAATGACATGCAAACTGGTCCTTGAAGAGTGAACGCGCGCTTACTGGGTATGGTAATGAGTGCAAGTTTAGTACAGGTTATGCGGTGAAGTGGTTGCCAAAGCAGGTTTATGGTTTTTGAGTCTGTATGCTTTGGTGTAGGTTGTGCAGTGAGCATGGTTGTCAGTGCAGGTATAATGATGGAATTGGAATGGCCTTTTGTACCGTTGTGGTGGTTGCCTGGGACTCAGTACTTCTTAGAGGGGTTATTGAATCCTCAGTTATGATTCAGCATTGTTTTTACATCATCGTCCAGGGCTTTTGTTAGAAAAAGGGCGTTTACACGGAAACAAAGACAGAGGGTGCAAGAGACAGGTACTGGAATGTGAACTCGCGAATGTGAACAAAACAATACATGAAGCTGAGCATGAAGCTATGCGGCAGAGGGACTCAGTACTTCTTAGAGGGGTTATTGAATCTTCAGGAAATGTTCAGCTTTTTTTTGCATCAACGTCCCTCTTTATGCAAATTTGCAGCATGCAAGTGTATTTAACAAACACCACTATCATTCATCACAGTCATAGCACATGCAGGTATGTATGAGGGCAAGCGGCTGACTCTTTTACGAGCAGGCAGTGACCATATCTCAGTACAACTTCATAATCTAGGACAGTTTTAATGCCGCAGTTAAAACATAGCGTGAGGAGCTTTTCTTGCCGACTGGCCATCTAGCTAGGGAGCCTCTCCCTGAATGTTTTAGGCTCTGGACCTGAGTGCTGTTAGCTGCCAGGTTTGGGATAAGCAACAACCCAGCATGGCGCGCACATGTCTCTCATGATTGATGCCCTTGCAAACACTAAGCCTCCCCATGTCCTGTGCCGTATGACGTACGACTTAGTTTCCCACGGAAGGGTGTCTGTACGTCAAATGATACACGTGGTAGGCTCTGATGTTAGTCAAGGGCATTACATGGAATTTGTGTGTGTGTGTGCATCCACTCCATATGATGTCCCTCGACACGAGGTACACAAATCACCCTCTGTCACATATCCCCATCCCCAACAAGGAAATATCGAACCCATCTCTATTCACCTCTGGCAGCAGCACAAGGTACTCCTCACGCAGCCTGTCCAGCATGTGAGCCACAACCTCTAGGGCCAGGCAGCGTGTGCGGCTGGATGCACTGCGCGTCTGCATCAGCACCTGTGGGAAGGAAACAAGGAGAAGACACACAACTTGGAGAAGGCAAGTACATCTGGACAAGCTGTGTCCTGGGGGCATCTAAAGTCCTTTTGGGCACACTGAAGACAACATATAGCCCCAGGGACAAAGCAAGCAGCTGTGTTTACATACAATTGCTTGATCTGACGCCTAAGAATCTGGTGCCTCTTATTATAACCTGTGCGCAAATTCACTAACAACTAAGACAGCATGACCACTTCGTTTCAAGTCCTGAAGCCATCAACCCCCGTGCGTACTCAATTACTGAGAAATTTTGACCCCACGGGGTCTACTCATGCACACACACACACACAAACCACCACACACCTGCCGGTTCAATGGCTTCCAATGTAAGTCTGAATTTGCTGCCACTGCTAGCTGCACCAAGGCACCCACGGTGGCCATGCCGTATGTGTCGCATGGGCTGCGTGCACCTGTGTGTGTGTGCAGTATGAACAAGGCGTTGCACACTCATCACAGTTCACAACAGCATGTTGATTACCAGGACGCATATCTCTGGCAGCCTTGCGAACCGCCCTGCCATCCAATCCAAGGGTAAACGCCCCGATGCAGAATATAGCATGGACAATGAGGATGGCCCTGATGATCAGACATTGTGCAATTCACAACTGAGCCATCTCTACCTGGTGTAAGGGCGCCGTCCAGGTCTGGGGCGCTGCACTGCACGGTCACAGCCAGGGCGGCTGCGTCAGAGGGGGGCTGGAGGGCCAGCTGTTCCACAAGGGCAGGGAGGAGGCGCTCCACCTGGTCAGAGAAGCGGCGAATGTGTATGTATGCGTGCGTGCGTGTGTGTGTCTGTGCTGCATCCTTGCTTCATTTACCATGAGTGGATGTGTCAACCAGGCAAAAGTACAAGACAAGTACGGACCTACATTGCCAACAAAATCACACACGTTTCAGTGCACGCACACATCATTGCTACACAAACACAAGCGCGCTTGTTGTGGTCCACACATGGCCAATCATAACCTCCACAGAACACAGGCGAATAAACCTGTACACACCAATCCACACACCTTATCCTGGTCCACAAAGCCGACTGAGTCGTACAGAAAGCAGCGGTGCAATGCACGCAGCACTCGCCCCTTCAGCACCCACGCATCCAATGCAGTCAAGCTGCCAGGCTCTCCTACATTGACGTTTATTACAAGGCACTAAATGTGATAATGTGATGACAATAGTTGCAATAAGAAAAATGCAGTGGTATGGGTAAGAGACCACACAGACTATGTACATCACTCTTTGTCTCTGTCATTGCATTAAATAAAAGCGGTGTGCCAATGAGTGCGGTTGAAGGTTGAGGAAGGCTTTCAAATGACAAATTACCTTCATACCAGTTTGCTACTTTGCGTGCATATCTAACTGGTATGGAGATGATTTGTCATTTGAAACAAATAAGTTTATTTGCTAGGGAGTAAGTCCAGGTCCCACATATTTCCAAACCCATGCTGCAGAAACAGCATGCAAGATTACTGAAGCATGCGTAGTTCCAGCTTGTATATACCAGTGACGTGCGCCTCACCCTCAGCACCATCCAGGAGCTGCTGCTTGCGTTGCTTCTTCTTGGGGCGGCCAGCGGTAGCATCGGCATTTGAGCTAGCAAGGTGCTGCACACACAAGTCCACGACGTACCTGCAGGTGGAGATGTGTGTGTGTGTGTGTTGCCTGTTGGCTTTTTTGTAATCACAAAATCAAAGGTGCCGTACATTTATAATATCAAAAGTAGCTATGAACAGCGCAGGAAAGAAGTGGACGCAATTGACATAGGGCACGGCATCAGGAACAGGAAGGCAGACCACAGCTTCAAGAGAGGCACTTACTTGTAATAGGGCACAAGCACAGAGCGCAAGTGCACCGCCAGGGCATCCATGGCACCAAACAGAGCTACAAGGCGGCCCAGGCCTCCCCCTCCTGCTGCAATTGCAAGTGTATGAATGAGAAGAGCAATAACTCATGGTGGGAAACGCAGATGGGCACAAGCTAAGAATGGGCAAACAAAACCTAGCCAGGAAGTTGCACGTGATGGGGACCGTGGGCAGCATGCGCATGTGCATCAGCCAAGGATGGAAGATTAAGGCCAATTTTATCAGCAATTTTAATTTGCGAGCATTTAGCTTTTGCAAGAGTCCTTAAAGTTAAAGAATCTGCAACATTTGCGGGGCCCCCCCGTTAACTTCCTCTGGAAGCTTCTCCTGCTGCATGCAGGCACACCGAGTTTGCACCTGAGACAGCAGCAGCTAGCTCTGCTTTTGTGCTTCTCTCAACCCAAGCATCAATTCAAGAAACGGGACCCAATGACTAAGCGTGCGGTAAAACGCAGGTGTAAAATGTGTGCTAAGAGAAATTGACAATGTTAGGCCATCTCCACCCTGCTAGACACAGCTATCAGTGTCGTCGCTGCCACCCGACAAGGAAGATATCCTACCTGACAAGGCAGGCAGGGTCGCCCACTCCAGGAGGCGCAGGAATAGGGGCTTGAAGCGCACCTCTGACAGCTTGAGCACCAGCGCCACCAGGGCAGAGATGACTGCCTGCTCGGCCTCTGGCTCGTGACCTGAAGGAGTTGCAGGCGAGAGTGAGCATGTGAGCTTCATGTGCCCCGAGGGCTGTGATGACGGCCTGAGACTCGTGACTTGTGAAAGTTGTACAGGAAGGTTTTGCAGGAAAAGAGGGCTTCACTAAACGGAAAGGAGTTATGGAATGAGAGTGAGCAGCTCGTAACAAATTAGTTGTATGTGCCAACAAAAAGAAGACATTGTCAGCCTCTGGAGCTGTAAAAGATACGCGTAATGAAAGTGAGCAACTTAATCGCTGATGTGATCACAGCTATAGGAGGATGCACCCCAAATAGCACATTATAAGTTTAAACCACTATCAAAATACAAAAGCACACAAACTGGAGAGTGCCTCTTTAGAAACCAAGACTTTCCAGCAAGTCATCCTTGTTTTCAAACAGAATTGGTTGGCAGAGTTATTAAAAGCGAGTGTACATACATGTTGAAGTATAGCTTTGTAGGAAGGTGAGGTCATGTAGGGAAGTACTGGAAGCTTGGCAGCGACCCCTGAAATACTGTATGGAAAGCAGGATCACACCACAAATAAGCACCCTTCCTCATGCCTCCAACATAGGGTTGGCCAAACAGTAAAAAAACTACTCAGCTTTCAATTGCAATTTCATACAGCGTTTGCAGTTGTAGATTAAAGACACTCAATTGGCCAACCTCACTCATTCAGAAACCTGTAACAGTCTGCACACCTTTTAGCGCTGCAGGCGCTGCATGCCGCACATCCAGTGCACGCAGCAAAAAGCCAAAGATCGCCTCGTGGTGTGCTGCCGCCACACTCGCCTCCATGCCAGCTGCCGCAGCTGCCACCATACTCATGAGCACCGTCATGGGGCCCATGCCGCCTCCGCTCATGGCGTGGTTTAAGCTACCAAACAAGGGCTGCAGGAGGAGGCGTGCAGGCACGCATGCTGGGAGGCTTGCACGCACGGCTGCAGCTGCGGCTGCGATGGAAGGCGATGCGGTGCCGCCCTCTCCGCCCCTGCCAGCGTTGTCCTTTAAAGCAGGAGAGGGGGCTTTGTGGGCTGTGCCTGTGGCAAGAAGAAACGGCGGAGGGTTCAAATCAAACCGACATCATGTGAGTTGGGAGCCTGTTTTCTTGAAACAGATTAGTCTGCTTGTGCGCCTCTCCAATACTGCTGCCGAGGTTAGGTTGCTGCACCAGGGCCTGTTTCCCGCACATGCGCACGCACACCTGCACACACTACATACCTTCAGGTGCACCGCGCGCAAGCGTGGCGGGGTGGAGCAGTGCACGCAGCAGGCGCGGGAGGTAGGGGCTGAGGAAGGGGCCAAGTTGCTGCACTAGGGCCCTAAGGGCAGACAGGGCGGCTGCCAGCTCTACCACGGCCTCTGAGTCCTCTCCCTCCTCCTCCTCCTCCCCACCATCACTCTTGTGCTTCTTGGGGGTGGCCGCCGCAACCTTGGTACCACTACCACCAGCTGCGGCAACGGCTGTGCCAGCTTCACTCTTGCGTGCAGCGGTCGCGAGGGCATCAGGAGTGGACAAGCGGCTGCATGCGGACTCCACAGCACTCAACACGGCGGCACTGGCCAGAGGCAGGACGGGCACAAGCTGAGCACCGCATGCGTGGGCAGCTGCAGCTATGGCGGTCAGAGCTGTTCCGCGGACTGTAAATGGATGGTGTGTGTGTGTGTGAGTGTGTGTGTGAGTGAGTATGTGGGTTAGCACAAGTGCGTGTGTGCATCGTCTGAAGTTAAGCAGCATGTCCACTTCTGCTGCCGAAGGTGACACCAGTGGAGTGGGGTACTGGGGGTTAGGTATTTCAAAACCAAGTCAACAGGTTTGAAATAGAGGTGTCACCAAGCCAAATGATTAATGAGCAGGTTATACTAGCCCCAGCACTGGGAGCAGCACCAAGGAGGCCGGATTGGACAGAAGACAAGACATGCATGCACGGTGATGCCGACACACCTACACGGTGATGCCGACACATTGACACGGTGATGCTGACTTGTTTACACGCACACGCGTTGATGCTGACACGTTTACTCGCACGCACGGTGATGCTGACACATTTACAGTAACAAACAAAGGCACTGCAATCCCTGCCTTGTATCAGACAATTATAGCTGTGCAGCACCACTTGCACTGCTGACCTGGCAGGCCGCTGTGAATCATGCTCGCACACGAGTAACCTGTGCACACTCGCACCTGCGCAGCTCGGGTCGTCAGTGGCACAGGTTACAGCTGTGGGTAGAACTGCTAGCACAGGCTGAGGGTATGAGGCACCACAGCCGCGCACCACACTGGTGTAGGCAAGGAGGGCAGCTTGGCGGGTGAGGGATGAGGCGGCGGTGAGGGTGGGGGAGGAGAGCATGGGGCACACCTGACAAGTGTGTATGTGTGTGTGTCTGTGTGTATGTACATGTGTGTGTATGTGTGTGTGTGTACTGTGTGTGCACCAGCGCTAAGGTACATGCACGTGAACACCTCATCTTCATACAAGCGCTTCAAGATCATTGAGCTGCAATGTACTCTACCATGCAATGTACTCTACGCATGCCATTTGTCAAAGCCAATCTATACTAATCCTAACATCCAAGGACTGTGATTAATGCTACATACACCAGCACCTAATCACCTAGATGCAAGGGAAGCCTAGCATTCACATCAAGTACCTTTCCACTTCCAGAACTCTGAAATCCATAACTCTGACTCCTACTTAAGATCTTCACAAGATGACACATTCCATAACGGCAACTCTTACTTGAAACCTTAACAAGGTGACACACACACACCTGCAGCGCTGCCAGTGCCAGGCTGTGTGCTCGAATTTCCTTGTCCTTGTTGCTGAGACCCGGCAGGTGGGCAATGTGCTCCATCTCTGCAGGCAGGCCAGCTGCTTTGTCGGCAAACAGGCGCAAGGCCCGACGGCACACTTTGTCCCCAGGAGAGGCAGCCAGGCGCAGCAGGGCCTGCTCGAATAGTATGTATTGAGCAAGAAAACTGTGTGTTAATATAAGGGTGTGCTTGAATGAGTGCCGACAATAACTGGTAGGTTGCCAGCAGGGCCAAGAAATGAGGACTGGTTTTGTTGATAACGGAAGACGTCTTTCAACAAGATGCAGCAGCAATTGGTGTGAGCGCATTTGCTGCATAAGGCAAGACAACTCACAAACAGCAGGAACCAAAATGCAGCAGCAAGGAAGGACCACCCACATCCGTCAGATGGTGATGCATGTGAACGTTTCTCAGTCACGGATTGTCAGACAGGTTTGGTGTGGTTGTGTGTTTTTCTTCATCCGGATGGGTGCCCCTTAGGACCTTGCTGCTTTACACATGCGTGTGCTTTGCGTTGAACCTACACCCTGATGTTTCACGTGCAGTTACACGTTTTGCCACGATGCTGACGACGCTATCAACAAGCAAGAGAGATGAAAGCAGGGGCGGTGTGCCTGTTGACGAGATGCAGCCACACTAGATCACTCGTGCTACATGTTGTGCATTGTAAGAGAGGAGTTTGTGCTGTTGAACAAGCTCGCTCCAACAGGGCTTGTCGAACAGCTTCATGAGGTCCTCCCTTAAAATGCACTACACTACATGCTTGGAAATGGGCAGCAATGGACGTAGAACAGACAGTAAGGGAGTCAGAGTGGTGCATGAATGTCTCACCAGCCAGGCGATGCCTGTCAGATCAGGTCTGTGGTGTTCAGTGTAATCATCAGCCTCCCTAGATGTTTTCTCATTCACATATGCCCAGGCACATGCATGCATTGACAGACAGGCTTGGACTTGGAAGTGTCAAGATCAGTCGATTTGAGCAAGCCCAGGTGCCATAACGTGCAGGTATACACGCTCCAGACCAGAAGCAGAGCCCTCCAAAACAAGAAGATGAGGCGGCACAAGGGTTGATGAGTGCATATATGACACTACGAAGGTCTTCTGACCTCATGGCTCAGCTGTTCAGAAATTGTTTTTATCCAGGCAGTGCTTGTTAGGCACCGCATCATGTGAACTATGCCTTGAACTTTTGCCATCACCGCCATGGTCACGCACGAAGCAGGGGCATATGCCAAACACGCAAAAACACAATGGGGCACAGAGATTAGATTGGTGGAAGCACCCTGTTGTTTGGAAGAAAGCTAGTTGTTGCCCTTGCAACCTACACAAGCCTCCTTTTTAGCAGCTAGTGTATACAATACATGTAGCGTATGAGTGCACTCACACGGCACCTCCGTGCAGCTCCCACCCACCCACCTCCATGTAGCTCTGGCTGGCCATGATGGCTTGCAGCCCCTCGAACAGCTTGTACAGCCCTTCAATGGACAGCCTGATTGCTCTCTCCTGCCGACGCACGGATGCTGAGTCAGAGGCTTTGCCTGCCTTCTTTGCCGAGGCTGTCTTGCTGATTCCAGGTTCCTGCTGGTTTAGCTGCTCACGCACGTTTACTAGGAGTTGCACCTGGAGGTGTATGTGTGTGTATGTGCGCGTGTGTTTGTGAGGGAGGGAGGAGTGGGAGCATGTGCAACACATACATGTCGGTGTTTGTGTGTGGGGGGGCAGGGGGGAAGGAAGGGGGGGGTACCTTATAGGCATAGGAAAGATAGGCTTAGGAAAGATACAACGTGCAAGCTGTATGCCTTTTAACTTGGGTGGAGTAAATGTTCAGCTTTGATGTTATATTACTTGACATACAAATGACACCGCCAAAAAAGTCCTAACGCCCACACCCCGCACGGGCGACGCTGGATGAGTACATGGCGACACAGTTGCTGTTCTCAGAAGTTTAGGGACTGTACGCTCCATAGGAAAGGAAGGCCAGCACGGAGGATGGAATCTGAGGTCATTTATGCAGTGCTAAAACAAGACAATTGTCACCTCAATGCTGTGCTGGGGATGGTTATATCATTGTGTCCAAGGCTCCTCTGTGTGCTGGGAGTTGGTGACTTGCATTTGTGTTTTGCTTGACTAAGCATGACAGATGCATGCGTGCGTATGCGCGTGCGTGCTTGATGATGGCAGTCCTGCCAGCATGCACGCACGCGCAATATGCACGCATGCATGCGTGCACGGGGGCGATTGGCATGCAAGCACAAGACATTGAAGCAAAGGCTTCCAAAATGGCACCACCGTTAAAAGTCCTAACGCCCACACCCCGCACGGGCGACGCTGGATGAGTACTAGGTGGCGAGTTGATATGCTCAGAAGTTTAGGGACTGTACGCTCCATAGAAAAGGAAGGCCAGCACGGAGGATGGAATCTGAGCCTTGCTTGCATGCACGACGACGCATGAACAAAATGCATTCCTGCAACTCAAAACTTTCACAGCAGTGATGTCATGCAGCTGATTCAGTAGGTAGTTGCTGTGTTAAGGGTTTTCTGCTATGATTTTACGTGGTGAGGTTGATTTTTTGGGTATGCGCTTACCTGGGACAGCGCCTGTGCCATGAGTGCCTCACACCCGGCCTGCAACTCTTCACTGGGGGCTCCTCCTTGCGTGTGCGCAGCTCGCAGCGAGCGGGACTGCAGGGGTGCACACTATTTGTGTTTTAGGGTGCAAGCAGGCCATACGAGCAAGCAGAAGCAAAGAGGGGGCGCACACACTAGACTGAGGAACAACAAGGTGCGATGTGCCACAGCAAGCAAGACAGTTGGTGCGGCAAGGGTGAGCGGTGAGCAGAAACAGGAGCAGAGCCTCAGCGAAATCCGCTTTTTTGTAATCAAACTTGCAAGGCACGTGTGCCTCGCTCATTGTGTGTAACAATGGAAACATCAGCGGCTGCTGCTGCTATTGTGTGCTCAAGGCAGTAAGGGCATCAAGGAAGGGGAGCAACTTGCATCAAGATTGTGCTGCTTGGGCAGGAGAAGGGCCTCAGAGAAATCCGCTTTTTGTAATCAGAAATGCGCAGCTGAAGAGCTGAACTCATCGTGTGTAACAATGGAAACATCAGCGGCCGTGTATGTATGTGTGTGCGTGCGCGCATATATATGTGTGCGTACATGCATGTTTTTGTGTACATTGGTGTGCAGAGAACAAATGAAGGCAATTGCAAGAAATGATCTGCCTCGCAGGTAAGCAGTACACGTGGGTCCCAATGTAGAGAATAAGCCTCAGCGAAATCCGCTTTTTGTAATCAGGAATGTACAGCTCAAGAGCTGCACTCATCGTGTGTAACAATGGAAACATCAGCGGCTCATGTGAACGTGCAAAGTGTGCCACTGCACAGAGTTCAGGGCAGTAGGTGCAGGTGAGCGCATGCTTTCTGGCTGCCATGTTCAATGCCCAACAAAGCAACTGCGATTGATAAAATATTGCTGCAGCGACTGCAAATTAGAGCTACCTTGCCAAGCCACAGCCTGTACTTGCACTCACACATCATAACACACCACAGGTACACACACACAAATATATACACACCATGCTAACATGCGCACACGAATATATGCACCACACCTACACGCGCACACACATACAAACATGTGGCAAATCACTTACTCGCACTCACACATCATAACACACCACAGGTACACACACACATATTACATACACACCATAGTAACATGCGCACACGAGTATATACACACCACACCTACATGCGCACACACATACAAACACGCCACACACCACACACATACGCACAAGTACACACCTTGATCTGCTCTGCCACAAACATGACCGTGATGCGAGGCAGGAGAGCAGCAGATTGGGAGTCTGCAGCTTGGACAGAGGCAGGCAGCAAGGATGCAAAACACAGAAGCCTTGCGCTGTGGGGGACCTGCATGATGATTCACAGGTTTTGTGTGTGTTGTATGTGTGCGCGTATGTATGTGTCAATGGAACACATGAGGTCTGCTTTGTTTACCAGTAGGAGCGTAGGGTTTTGTCTGGTATGTATCATGAGGCTTGCTTGTTCATATGCATGTGCATCGTTTCACTTTCACAAACTGGTGTGTTCAGTGGATTGAGTATCAGTCAACCCATTTCGGTGGAAAACACTCAACTCGTCAAATCGTACTCGAGCAAGTGAAATGCACCAGCCTAACAGAGCAAACGTGCACAAGAGCCTCAGATGAATTGACGTCATCGGAATGACTAGCGCCCGCGCGGCAGGCCTCAGTAATCGCTTTTCAGTTTGCGTGTCTTCAGCAGTGCATAAGACTGACGTGCAAAAACGATCTCATCCTGAGCCAGCAAACAGGTCGGGTAAACTCCATGCACGTCGGATGTTTTGATGCATACAGCGTTACAAATTGGGGGATATATTAAGACAACGTCCACCGTATGGATTTCACAACCAGACCATGACATAATTTGTTTTTATGGGAAACCTGCGATCAATTCACGTATTTTGTATACAAATTCAGTTGTTGTGCACGTGCAGGGTACAGACATGACGCATATGATACAAGTATAAATTACAGGCTGCATAGGCAGCAGGCAGATTGCCGGACAACACAGCAGTAGAGAGATAAAACAATGGAAACCAAGAATGATGACATGATTCTGACGTGGATTGGATGCTGTTAACGCACAACGTTCCTTCCAAGCCACTTAATCAATGTCATTTCTGGCTCTAATTATTTTTTAACTTGCTAAAGAAAAGCAAAGGGACTTGTTATTGGCGTTATACTGAAAACCGTGGATACATGCAGAAGTCAACATGCGAAATGGGGTGAGAAGACGTGTATGTATGTGTGTATGGGGAAGGCCTCAGAAACCGTAGTAATTCATAATGTTTGTGTTGTCATCAGCGTTAATCAGCCTGACGTGCAAAAACAGATCATCATCAGCCCCTCCAACACAGCATGCAGGATGCTCACAAACAAATGCCAACGTCTGGAATGCGTGATGAGGTGGTGTGAGAGTGCTTTTTTGATATGGTCATGTTGGTTTTGCAACTAGACGATTTGAAGGTACTTTGGGGCAAGGTTGTTGATGTTCTACACTTCACAATCACACCACTGTACCCTGTAACAACGAGATCACGTACTTGGATTTCATTATGCTTGGGTCTTCAACAACAAGCCCAGCTTTGCCTGACTGCAGGGTTGCGTTAGCCATAGCTATATGTATTTCGTTCATACAGAACAAGGGGGATTTACAAAAGACCACACAACCAGCAGCGAGTAATTAACCAGTGCCTCACCTGAAGCGACAGCTGTGTCGCCAAGTCCATCATCCACTCGCTCATTGGCTGCTGTCCTGCGACATCAAGCCCGGTCTCTTCAGCAACAGCATTCCTCTCCTGTGATTTGGGCTTCTGCTGGGGAGCACCCTCTGACGCGTCAGCTGCAGCGCGCAGGAGCGTGACGAGGGCACAGGGCAGGGAGTCCTCTTGTGGGCTGGCCTGTGTGTGTTGCAGCAATAAACACAGGTTTTCTTCACAGGAGGGGCTGCACATCGAGGCTGTCCTCTTAATCAATCTGTCCTCTCAATCATGTGAAGAGGCACGCTTCTCAGCACGACACAAAACACAGCACATGAAGTGCACATACACACAAACCAGCCCAGGACAGTACATGCTGTGCTCACTTCTTCAGGTTGCAAGATAGTGCATTATTCAGGCCCTCATTCACATCCTTTTCCACATCTCACCTCCTAAGACGCACATAAAACATACACACCTGCAACAGCGTGCGCACACACACACACAAGCCCAGCTGCCTGTGACCCAGTAGGCCAGGCAGCGCACTTATTAGGCCCTCAATTACATCCCCCTCCACAACTCACGCAATTTGACAAACATTAGATCATACACACCTGCAGCAGCGCACACAGTAAGCCAAGCCGCCTGTGCGCCGGTAGGCCAGGCAGCGCGTTTACCACACAGCTCCACAGGTCCTGCAGCGCCTTGCCTGCCTCCAGCCAGGCTGGCACCACAGAAGTGAGGGCGGTGAGGCCCACTTTGTGAGAATATGTGTCGTCAGTGGTTGCACTGGAGCGGTGCACGAGTGCCAGGACCTGAGAAAGACGTAAGAGTGTGCATGTATTTCTAAGTGTGTATGTTTGTCTTCTATAATAACACGCTCTTGATAGGGTGTAGCCAAAGGAGGGAAACAACAAAGGGTGGACCTGCCATTTGCTGACTGCATTGCCTGACAAAATTACACCAGAGAAGGTGCAGTCAGCCCATGGCAGGTTCACCCTTTGACCTTGTAGATGTATGAGGCCAATCACCACATCAATGACGCTCATAGTATGTCGCCAAAAGAGGGAGTCACGAGCGTCTTTGATGTGGTGATTGGCCTCATACATCTACATCTTGACGAGAGGAAGGAAGTGATTCATGTGGATGCCTTGCAAACCCAAAGATCTCACTCAATGTGCCCCACTAGTATTTAAATCTCATGTTCCGACTTTGTAGATTTAGATGATTTTGATTTTTTCAATGCCATACGTCTGTTTAACACACTGACCCCGACAGAATTTCTCAGCACATCAGGTTGGGGCAAAGCATATTGAGATTACAAGGACCTGTACACCTTGGCACCAGCCCTCACGCAAGACATTGGAGGCAAACAAATGAGCGAGTGCAAGAGAGGGTGTAAAGCAATAATTGGCAATGCGTGTGGTCGTGGTGCTGCGTACAGGAGTGCTGTAGCGCATGCAGCTGGCCTCATATTGTTGACTAAACTCAAAGTTCAGAGAACTCGTAAACTGTGAAAGCTAATTATGGAGTATAATCACCGGCCAGGTGTTTGATGTGCAACGAAATGGCTTTTTCCAAAAGCAGCAGCGTATCAAGGCAGGCAACAGGACTGTTTGACAGATCATCGTGTTAGGGTTTAGCCAATCATTGTGTCAGCAACACAGGCGAGCAGTCCTGTGCACATATCCTAGCAGAGATTATTAGGCACAGCATCAGCCATAAGTGTCGGCCTGCAAAAACACACACTTGAGCATCATACCCACCTCCAGGACATGACTCAGCACCGCCTGCGGCTTTGCTGCGGCCAGCACAGCTAGCAGCGACAGCGCGGCGTTGCGCACTGCAGCGTCAGGGGCCTGCTGGGCCACACGCACCACCAGGGGCAGGCTGAGGGCCTCAAGGGCTCCTGAACTTGCTGTCTTGCTGCTGTCTTGCTGCTGCTGCTTCTGTTTGCGCTGCTGCTGCTTGGCCACAGGTGCGGGGAGGGGGGCTGCGAGGTGCAGCTGGTGGTGGGTCTGCACAGATAAAAGGAAACAGAGGGACACTTATCAGTACGTGTGTGTGTGCATATATTAGAGTACGTGCGCACTGGAAAAGTTGCACTGGTTATGAAGCTATCTAGGCAGAGGCTCTCTTTTGCGTTAAGCTTTTTAACAGCATTTGGTTTGCCTATCTGTTAAAGCAAGCCTAAATATGGCAACCTCTAGTAAACCGGTTCAGTTATTAGGATTTTGAACACGATGCACAATTTTGATTGAAATGGCGATGCACCTAACAAGGTTTTCCTAAAAAAGCAAGGTGGTGCGAAAATCCATTAGGTTGTTCTCCACCTTCCTCATGGATTCAGATCAGAGCATCAGTCAGTGAACATTTGAATAAACAGCCCAGGGAGTTGTGGACTACGGCGCTGATAAGCACAGTGCGGCCAAACTTGTCAGCGTTGCGGGGAACAAGTTCTCAAGGCTTTTCCAATTAAATAAAATATGGTGGTACCTGCAGGTGGCGGCGTGCGATGCCCTCCATGAGACCCAGTATGAGCTGAGCAGCATAGCCCGCCAAAGAAGAGCCGGCAATTCCAGCAGCTGTTGCGACTTGCGTTTGCTGCTGCCTTTTCTTGCTGCTGCTGCTGTGGGGAGGTTGGGCTCCGTCACCTCCTGATAGGGCAGTGTCAAGCACAATATTACTTGCGTGACCTGTCCTGTGACTTCTAGGCATTGTGCCTAAAGTTGAGCTCGGGCATGCACTTTCTTGGCATGATTGGACGCATTGAAGTCATCTTGAAGTCATCTTGAATGTAACCTAACTGGCTTGGTTGAAAGCGGCATAACATTTAACGCCCGTCAAGCTCACGTTGTGGCATTCATAAAAAAACCAACATGATTGCTCAAAAGTTCTTTGAGCAGGCAATCATGTTGGTTTTTTACGAATGCCACAACTTCAGTGCGTGCAAGAACAAGCCATATTGAGTCACGGTGCACATATCAAAGTGAAGGGCAAATCAAGTCAGACTAATGGTGTATGCACCAGGCTTTTCATGACCACCAATCTATCTGCCATGCCTTACGCAGGTTTTTAAATGACCATGCATTTTGACCACAATATGCCTGCAGTGTCTCCCACAGGCTTTTAATGACCATGCAAGTTTTGATGACCACCAAACACACCTGCAGTTCCTCTCAACAGGCTCTCCCCTCCTTCAGCTCAACTGTGGTGTATGCAAAAGGTTATAAAACATCATTCAAGCTGTACCTGCAGCGCTTTCAGGCTTCGTGCCCTCCTCCTCTTCCTCAGACTCTGCTGTCATGTCAGAGACGCCATGGGGTTGAGAAAGTGGACCCATGAGGTCTGCTAAGCCCCCCAACAACTGCTGGGCTGCAGCCACCACGTGCTCCTCGCCTGCATGTGCGGTCACCAAGAGCTTGCAAGCATATGCACCGTATATGAACGGTTCCCTGCCCTAAAAACATCGTATATACATGGTTTGGCCAACCCTAGTTTATAATGATTGAGCAAAATGCTAGCCTATGCAAGATCTTTTTGCAATGTTTTAAATTAAGCAAGCAAGGCCTTCATATACATCAAAGGCAACAGCAGAAAGAAACACGCGGTGAAAGACTTTTTCAACCCGAATTCAAACCCAACTCTAGGATATTTGTTGCTATGCATCAATACAAACTCTGCAAGGTGTTTAATATTTAACTCTTCATTAGATTGCGACACTCCTTGAGTGGGTCAACAACTATTGTGATACGCGGTGAAACGTGCAGTACGGTGTACATGTACATATGATGCCATTTGAAACAAGAACTAGCATGCAAGCACCAGGAGAGGGGGGAGACTTGTGTGTCAGAAGCCAAGCGTTCATGCAAAGTCTGTCTTATCAGCTGGCGCGGCTGTGCTTTGATCAGGCAGCAGCACGCTCAAAAGTTGTGACGATCATCATGCACAAGCGTCTCGCCCCACTCCTCCACCAGCACACACACAGCAATTCTAGCAAATGAACTCCAGCCTAAAGTAGGTGCTTAAGTACTCAACTAGTGTTGCTGATGCAGCTACAAGGTGTTACGCAACATGCTGCATAAGTTACAGGAAAAACACCACCTTTTCAAAACAGACATATCAATAGTCGAGCACTTCAGCACTTACTTTAGCTTAGCGCAATAAGACTCAACTGTATAGCCACATAAACCACACAAACAATACTTTTACAGCCATATAAATCACACGAAAAATCAATAAAAAGAATGGGCGTCAACACAAGGCGTTTGTCTATCAACAAAACAATGATATAAAAGTTGGGTTAATACACACACTTTGGGTGTGAGCCTGTGTTCATTCGTGCATGCAAATCGGTGTACCACAGCATTGAGATACATACACAAGCGTGGCCTGACTATTCACAACATCCTACACATAGTCGTGGGTAAAAAGGGTGATAGCCGGTTCATACATTTTGGAGGTGTGTGCATAGATAAGAACTGTTCATGCTGATCTGTAATTGAAGGTTCAAGGGACTAGTACAGTTACTGATTACTAGTCCCATGAACCTTCAATTACAGATCAGCATGAACAGTTATCACCAAACACTCGGTTTCCCCTTTCCACCACAATCACACACACAGACACATACACACACGCACCTTGCACCGCTTTCCACTGCAGCACCTCCAACATCAGCACCGCCAAATCAAGCCGCCCAGCCTCCATCACAGGCCCAGCTGCCATAGTTGCTCCTGTGTCTGCTCCCTTCTTTGCAGAGGACTTTTTGTGCTTTTTGGACGGCGTGTCATCTGCGTGATGCGAGGGTGCCCGGCCTGAGGGAGTCGGCACCGCGGCTTGCAGCACAGGCACCACTGCTGATTCGGATACAGGCATGGCCTGCAGTGTGTATGAGTGTGTGTCTGTGAGTGTGTGTGTTTGCGCAGGCGCACGTGAGCATGCTTGCGAATAAAGGAGAAGCTGGTGATGTGCAGGCAAGGGCACAAACAAAAATTAAATATTTCATCTGAACATTCTAGCATACATTGGATTGACACCCTTAGAAGAAGGGATTTGTGGCGCGTTTTAGTCATGAAAGGATGCCAATATGCAACTGAACCACAATTACTAAATGATAGATTAGGCCACACACACAACTCCAACACAACTAGCTCCGCAGCACCGCAATGTGCCCTTGGAAACTAAAGAGATCAGAACGTGCTGTGGACAAACGGGATAACGAGCACAGCACTCTCATGAAGTGGGTTCAAAATGAAGCATCAGACGAGATGAGCATCAAACGAGCATCAAACAAGAAGACGGACCTCTAGGGCAGCAGACGCAGCCGCACGGCACTCTGGAGATGCGTCGCCAGCAGCACTGATGGCGAGCGAGAGCACCAGCGAGGCATGGAAGTGCTGCTGCTGGGCGGGGCTGCTGTCGCCCTGAAGAGCCTGCGCAGTGGAGTGCATGTGAATGTGTGCACATGCGCAGTCTGTGGCTGCTGTTGCCCTGAAGGGCCTGCACAGTGGAAACTGAATGTACGCGTCAATGTATACACGTACCAATTCTGGAGGCACTTAGACTGCGCATGTGATTGCTCCGAGCAGGAGAGCAAAGGGATGTGAGCATGACGTTTTATTGCTGGCATCAGTGTACCAGCATCCTTGATCTCAGCAGCACTAACAAAACCTGGCCAGCTCACCTGAATCTGATAGAGGGGATCTAGCCAAATGCTGCAAAAGACGCTAAGGGCAAGGACATTGGTGCGACTAGGTCACGCATCAGGTACAGTTAGGTTCCACATCATTGCACAAAAAAGCTCTTCAAGTGCACACCAAAACTACACCCACTTGTCAACTCCAACGCCTGTTTGTACGCAATGCATATGCACTGTAAAAGAAAGAAACGGTGCAGTACAAACCGCCTAAAGTAGGAGTAACATCAGATCCCCCTTGAGTGAAGTCAAAACAATGATTTACACCATCTTCCGCTGTACATAAGCACAGCAGGCAGCCAGGCTACACAAGCCTACCCATACCTGCACGACAACAGCGGGAGGCCCGCAGCACAGCGCACGCAGCGCAGCTAGACGCAGTGGCGTCGCGGCATCAAACCATGCACGGGGCAAAGCACCCTCGTGGTAGGTTGCGGGCACCCCGGGCGAGGTGGGGGAGCACGCAAGGAGTGTGAGCAGGAGCTCTTGGGTTGGGAGGGCGGCGGAAGGGTGGGTGACAGAGTGGGCGGACAGAGGCTCTGTGTATTTGTGTGTGTGTGTGAGTGTGTCGCGCACGCATGTGTGTGCATACATGGCATTGATACCTCTGGGGGGGCATTGACACCTCTGTCTAACTCGGCCAAAGCAAAATTTTTATTTCTTACAACTGTACATGCGCGCACCTGGACATAACGCACAGCCTACGAGGAGGTTCCCTGCTTGCTGTGCTGGAGGGGACAGGGGATGGGGAGCCAAGCGCAGCAGGGACTGCATCATGTGTGTGTGTGTGTAATGTGTGTTTTTGTGCGTGAGTGTGTGTGCGTATGTTCATTTGTGTATCTGGAACGTCGTACTTTGCAACAGTGAGGGAGTACTTAGGGAGCGGTGATGTACTTTTCGTACAGTATTAATTTTCTTCTCAAGTGATATTCGGCAATCCTTTTTATTTCCAATCAAGCTAATCATGACGGCCGGTTTTAAACCAGGAAACTCCTACCAACAAAATGAGCTTGCAAGCAAAGTTGCGTGAGGGAGTAGGGCAAGCCCTGGGAGGGGGTGGCAGCTAAACATGGCGTGTAAAACTTCTTACATGACCCACGCAAGCACTTGGTCGCTCACCTGTAAGAGCTCAATCGCGTGAGGGAGCAGGGCGAGGCGTTGGGAAGGGGTAGCAGCTGCAGGCAGCGCTGTCATGTCTCCTTTATCAACAGCTGCACCAGCATCTTGTAGGAGGCCCAGCAGCGATGTGTGCACGACGTGCGCGCTGTGCTGTGTCTGCTTCTGCTGAGCTGGCAGCTGCTGACTGAGATCGCCTGTGAGCCGGGCTAAGTGAGCAAAGGCGGCATCCACAGCAGGCGCCCCTCCTTCCATCTCAAGCCATGTTTTGGCGAGAGGCAGGTTCTGTGCCTGCTGACGACTAGAACCAGCAGATTGCTCAGAAGCAGCAGCTGCCTTGCTGCCTTTGCCCCCTCGTCCACTTCCTTTGCCCTGCTTTGCACCTCCGGCACCAGTAGTCGGTGCTTGTGTGTGTTCACCTCGCGTCGCACCATCATCGCCACTGTCCTCGCTCCGTGCTGCACCCGAAAATGTGTTACGCAGCAGCACGACCACTGCGTCTGCATCTGCTGCCACCTGCGAGTGTGTGTATGCGTGTGTGCACGAATGTTTGTGTGCGCGTGTTGCATGTATATGCACGGACACCAGACAGCACTTCGACCAGTGTAGCAGGAGTGGGTGCCCTGCCCTGAAGATGTCCTCAGAGCCATGCAAACAGATATTAATGCTCTCATATACCCAGGAAGTGGTGGCAGCTTTGTTGGCTTCCATGAGCCCACTTTTTACTACATCCATCAAAACTTCCTTTTCATCATTTATCAATGGCAGTTTGTTGGCCTTCATCCTAAATTGCAAAAAGATGGAGAGATGGAAGAGGCCATCAAGCAGCAGCAAGCAAGGCTTCCACCTAGTGTAAGGAGGGGACGGGCGTAAGGTAGCTAGAACCTTGGGGTATTAACTCTTTTTTAAAGCTTCTGAAGATCAAGCGCGCAACAAGAGATACCCCAATGACCACACAATACCAACAACGTACACCACTGACTCTCTGTTAGTGAGCACGCTCAAGCTCACCAGCGTAGCGTGGCGCAGCAAGGATCCTAGCAGGGGCGCCAGCGCAGCTGCTGCAGCAGCTCCCTCATCCTTGCCTGCAATCTTGGAGCTGGTGGAGCTGTGATGCTGCAGCACGCTCGCAGCAGCCTGTGCGTAAAATGAGGGAGAGGTGAATGTTATGGGTGCGTGTGCGCGCGAGTGTGTGCGTCATGTATGGGTGTTCTTGTACAGGGCAGGCGACGATTCTTAAGAGCCTCGACAGCAATCTCGGCCTTAGGACTTACACTCATCCCCAGCAGACAGCAACGCTCTACCAGGATGCATCAAACAGGCTTGTGCAGCAAACCTTATCTTTGCTGTTACCACTGCTTGAAAGGAGAAGCAGTGGTAATAACAAAGCTAGCCTCAAGATAGGGTTTTAATTGTATTATTAATAAGAAGCCTGTTGTCAAGCCCCTTTTATGCATTTCAAGGTTGTTGACACCCTTTTCGTCTGTGTCAGAGAAGCATCACAGTTCACCGCCAGCATGTGTACCTAGAAAAAAATGTCTGCAGCAATTTGCGATGAGCATACTTTCACAACTAGCGCTTTAAGCATATGATCTTGTAAACAGAGTAAAAAGTAGCCTGCTTCTATCGCCTCAAATTCATTCCAGTGCTAAGTTCATTTGGCTGCGAGCACTCAACAAGTATAATGGGATTAGGTGCTGTCAAGCATCTCCTTGAGAACCAAGCCTCATCCCCTGTCGCCCATTGATCTGACTGTTTCAAGCGTTGTAAGCAAAATTGAACTATTTACCTTGATCTTTCAAAGGCGACATTTCACAATAAGTCAGACACAACACAAACGCCCCCGTGAGGGCGGCTCTTTAATTCTCGAAAGAGTTAAAGCCTCTTGGCAGGAGCCAAGGCCTTTACCCCGTCGATACCCGCAGTACGGGACTGGGTAACCTTTCTGATGGAAAGAAGCAAATTCGCATCAGAGAAGATAAGTAGACGCTGTCACCCACGCAACTTTTTTAAGTTGCCCACACGACTACACCTGAAAATTCGACACCTCAAAGACTTATCACAAATTAGAACAGTCCCTCACTTCTGGGCTGCTCCCTGAGCCTTAACGCCACCTGCAGGGCTACTAGCACTGCGTGCACTTCTGCATCTCAAGAGATGTTCTTATGTGTGAAAACCGACAAGACTGCCCACTTCCCGCTGTCTATCCCTGTACCCTTATTCCTGACCCTACCTGAAGGGCATGCACTGCAGCGCCACGCACTTCCGGGTGGGAGCTGTGAGCAGCGGTGAGCAAGTGGGGCAGGTACTGCAGTGTGACTTCCACTTGCTGCTGCTGCTGTTTGCCTGCACTACTGCCTTGCATCGATAGGGAGGTGGCATGCAGGCGCAGGGCTGCTGCGCGTACAGCGCCTGTAGCAGGGGCTTGGCGAGGGTGGGCGTAAGGCTGGGCTTCTGCTGCGGGGATTTCTTCTTTGTGGGTGGAGGGCTCTGTTGAGCAGCAATAAAACAAGGTTTCAAGATTGAGTGCTGTGCACGCACATGTGATGCTATGTGTGTGTGTGTGTTTCCAGACTGAAGCGTGCGCACCTCTGTTCTTTAAATTGGCAAGGAAGGGTGTGTGGTGCGGTGGCGAGGCATTTAAAAGCACGCACGTTCACACATTTACAAACACACACATCAACTGTAAATCAACTGTGTGTGCAATGATTCTCCATAAACACACTTGTACACACTGTTACACTTTCTGTTCTTTAAGTGACCATGTATACAGGAATGCTGAAAACTCACACAGACACACAAACTCACACTGTACTCACCATCATCACTCTCCTCAGGCAGCGCGTACAGGGCTGCCAGGAAGGCCACGCGCGGTTGCAGGTCCGGCAGCGCCCTGTCCATCAGCAGCGACAGGTGGGCGTCAAACGCGCCCACTGGCTGCAACCCTCCCAGGCCCAGAAACATGTCGCGCACAGAAGGCAATGAGGAGCCTGCCTGCGCGCCGCTGTTGCCCGCCGGCTGCGTTTGCAGCTGCTTAGCTTTAGCCTTGGCCTTGGAAGCTGAAGGAGGGGGTGGCTGCGAGCCCGTGCTAGCACCTGCATCGTTGCTCTCAGCTGTTTCTGCCTGCTGCGCGTCCAGCTCAGGCAGCGCCTGCATGCCCGCGTGCAGCGCGCAGCACAGCACAGCAGCGTGCACTGATGGAGCGTTAGTGCTGAGCGCCCCTGCGTGGCCTGCTAACGGCAGACCCACACCACCCATCCCCTCATGAATACCCCCTAGCTCCACACACTCTGCTGCGTCCTCCTGTGCGATGAGCACACATACACATGCACACAGAAATTTGGTAAAATGGAAAGAGAAACGAGCTCAGAATGTGCTGTGCAGTCAGTGCGCAATGCTCTACGCACCCTAGCTATTATTCGTACTAGCATAACACACACACACACACACAAGCATTGAATTAGGCATGCCTGCTCACTGCTCAAACATCCACACATCAGACTCACCTGCCAGTGAGCAAGAGGGGCGTCGGAGGCCCCTCCCTGTTCACGCCCCTGTGAGTTTGCAACACCGTCAGCTTGGTGCAACAGGGGCAACGTGGCACGCAGCTCAGGGAAGCACGCGGACACCAGCCCTCGTGCTAGAACGGGCACCCCCGCAGACCCCTCCTTGGAGGATGCAGATGCCCCCCCTTTGCTCCCAGCCCTCGTTCCTTTCCCACCACCACCACCACCAATGCCACCCAAAACAAGCGCACGGTGCAGTGCCAGCAGCAGCACGTGGCGCACACGCAGCGAGCCTGGCTCTGCAGCAGAAGACAGGTCGCTGGAGCCTCCCTCTTTGCAGACACCAGCCCCCTGCGGGCTGTCATTGCAAGGGGAGGGGAGAGGGATGGTGGGGTGGGCTGAACCGCTGCCTCGGGCGACAGCCAGCAGGCGAAGCACCTCTGGTAGGAGAGTGGCGGGGTCAGCAGCTATGGCCTGCAAGCATAGATGTGTAGACGCATGTCAGTGTGTAGGAATAAGGGTGCGTGCTTTGAGCAAAAGCTAGCAAATCACAGGAGTGGTGCTGGGGTCAGCAGCTTACACTACACATACACATGCGTAACCGTGTAAACCAAACCGTGATGAAGCATTTGGTGTGGTAAAGCGTTTGGTGAGGTGAAGCGTTTCACCACGGTTTGGTTCACACGGTTACATATATGTATTTGTATGTAAAGTGTATGTATGTATGCCTGCAAGCGTGTGTGATTATGTGAAAGGAAGGTGCAGCACTCGTAGTGGTTGGTAGGTTAACCAATTAGGCACGCCATCACACAAATACACACCTGTGCCAGCGCGTCCACCACAGCCCGCTCGAGGGCATGCGCTGCTGCCTCCTGCGCTGCCTTTTGCGCTGCCTTGGCTTCCCAGCTCGCCTTGGCGGCACCCTATAATAAGAAATGAGTGTGACAGATATGTCACTCAGCCAGAGTATTATAGAGTATTGAGGAAGATCAGGAACAGCAAAAGGGCCACACGGATTAAGGGAGGGGCAGCATTAGTTTTCTGTTGCATCCCACACCCACAAGCCAAAGAGGATAAGGTTAGTTGATTGGGAATTGCTTCTTGATTTTCCCGTCTTCCAGTAGCTTCTGGGAAAATAAAGAAGCAATTCTCTACCACATGGTATGTACCATTTAATTCACTTGCTTTTGCCAGCCCCTGACCCTGACTATATCCTCTTTGGCTTGTAGGTATGGGATGCAACAGAAGACTAATGCTGTCCCTCCCTTTCTCTGTGTGGCCCTTTTGCTGTTCTTTCTACATCAGCATGATCTGAGTCATGTGTCGTTATGTAACACGCTACATACCCAACGAGTTACCTGATGTGTTGAGGAACGAGCTACATAACCAGCACGATTGAGAAGACTCTTCATTCGTTACCCATTCCTATCAGTTTTATCAGGAGGCGCAGCCTGCAGCGCTATGTCGCCTAGAACAAGTCAGTACAAAGAGCTGGACCATCTTCAGCATAAATCCACTTTACCTGCTGGTGGGGGGCAGCTCCCTCCTTGTCCTCTTCGCTTCCTTTGCTGCCCTTCTTCTTGCTGCTCTTCTTTACACTGCCTGGAGCATAAGGGTGATTGGAAACGTTCAGGTATAACCAGAAAAGGCGGTAAGCGCAGACACTCATCCAAAGCAGTAAGTAATGAGCTGTAAATATGATTTGAATGCAATGGCTCTCATTAATTCCTCGCACTGCCTGGAGCACAGAAAGTCTGAAAGCAGAGCAACTGCCTATCTTTGGCTGCATGAAATCTAGCGGGGGTAATGCAAGAGGGGTTTAAGCGCTGATTTGTAGAAAAAGTAAGGTACTGCGACCCTTTTTGAAACCTGACTTGTTTGTCTCAAGGAGGCTGCCTTCGTCAAAACTGGGGTTCCGGAGAGGGTGTGCTGTATGTGTGAGACTTCCCGTTTAGACTGTGGACATGGCGTCCCTGATAAAAGCCAGGAGTAAAGAGCAGGGAGCACAACGTAACACAGCGCTACGCATGCCCCTGCACAGCACCCTCCTGACTAAAACGCAGAATGCGAGGCCTTGCATTCTAACTCTGCCAGAGGTGCCACAGCAAAACACCCTCCTCTTGATCACAGTGATTAGGCATCATGCTCCCTCAGAGGTGCCACAGCACAACGCCCTCCTAGCTTGCTTAATCATCGTGCAGTGATTAGGCATCAAGCTCCCTCACCCTCTGCCTGAGATGCCACAGCCCCCTCCTCCGCTTCCTGTTGCATATCAGCAGGAGGGTCCAGGCCAGCTGCCATGGCCTGAAGGCCTGCAAGGGCCTTGGCCAGGGGGTGGTCAATTTGGTCGGCTGCCTTGAGCACTGCCTTGGTCACCTGAATAGAGAAAGGGAAAGTAAAAGAGGCAATCAGGGGTGGGGGATAAGAGTGGCGTTGAAGCTTGTTGATAACGACACCTTGTTGTCACGCCTGCGTGTCTTGGCCGCAGCTCCACATCAGAGTTTATGGCTTACTAGTCAAATCCACACACCCTAAGTACAAACACATTCTCTTACCTTGAGCGCGCGACGCACAGGAGCCGCAAATTGCAGCACTAGCAGCAGCGCCTGGTCATGCGCCTCTGGCAGACACGCCCCTTCTGCTGGTGGCGCTGCCGCTGCCACGTTCGCCAGCAGCTGCACAGCCTTTCGTGCAGCAGCGGCAGCAGCACGCGTGCCCTGGCTAGCCTTAGCTGGCCCACACAGGAGTTGGCTCACACGTCGGAGTGGGGTTTGCAGTGCGTGTAGGAGGGCGGCAGGGGGAAGGCAGGAGGTACAGGGGAGGCCTAAGGCAGCAACCACAACCTCCAGGTCTTCGTCCTATGAATATTGTGTATGTATGTATATGTGTGCAGATGTGCGTGTGAGTACATGTGTGTGTGTACACGTGTCTTCTGCAACGAAGAAGGATGCCTGCACACATGTACACGTGTGCTCACCAAACATAAAACCCTAACCCTAAGCCCCAAATTGGGTTTCTCAAGCAAGTCAATAGGGGCCCAGTGTAAGTTACCTTACCCTAAACTTTTGTGAATGCCACAATCAAATCTTTGATGATCACACTGGAGATCAAGGAGTTAATGGGCACACAGCCAAAGCATGAAATGAGGGCAAGAGCTAAGGGAGGGTGACGAACAAACTAGGGTTTACCACTAAAACATGCTAGGTGACGAATTTACTTCATCCCGGAAGGGTGTACAAACTATGTCAGCACATAAGAACATTCAGAATTTGGTTACCACAACACCTGCCCGCCTTTAAAACAGTCCTAATGTTGCTCTGGCCTGTTAATGTACTGAGCATAACAACTTCTCACCTGCAAACCTTTGAGCACATAGCTCTGCAGCTGCGCTTTGGTATCGGAGCTCCCCCCCTCCAGCTGCATCAGCATGCTGCCAATTTGATGCATGGCCTGAAGCAGGGCAAAACAAAACAAGAAAATGGTTGTAGCCTCCTAGTCTGAGGTTATGGATTTCATTGGAGGCTGGCAGACGCCAGCTAGCAGGCTTTTAGCCAGGCAGCCTGGCTGAAGCCGCGACTGCAGCAATCATTACAAGTCACCCGACTGCAACGATCAACACAAGTCAAGAAAACAAGCGCTTAATATGTTGGGTGAAAAAAGGTTGTATAATATAGAATGTTGTCAACCTGTTGTACGCCCAAAACTGAGAAACACAGTTAAATGTATAGTTTTTTATCCATGCTTTGCAAAACATCCTCAGAACAAAGCCGGAAGTGTAAGGCCGCAAATGAGCAAACATCTTTTGTCGTAGTGACGCATCAGTAGTGCTACCTGTGACTCTTTGACATGACCTCTGTCACGTTTGTGACTTGTGTGGCATGTTTAGCCAGGTTGGTAATTTTCTAAACCTAGAAAGATACAGGTATATGGTGTAAAATGATCCTTTGTGGCTTTTGTCACACATATTTGAGCAGCCTCCTTTAATTCAGACATCGTAGGCCAGTCCTGCTAAGCATGCTTGCATAAAGCATCGGCACACAGGGGAGTGCCAACGGATTCCTGCATTTCAAAAAAATTTACTTGCAGCCCATTGGCGCTGCACTTGTGCCGATGTTCTAGGTTGCGAGAAATAATGCTTGTTGCATATTCTTGTTCTTGGTTATGTGCAAGAACAAGCATTACATCTTGCAACCAAGTAACTTGCTAGAAAACAGTTAGACTGTGGCAGCCCTATTACCACGGACAACAAATGAACATATGAACATACGCAAGCCATGCAAACGTGCACGCACACACACACACATACATGCACACAAAGCCACGTCCATTAACTCACCATCCTACGCATGCCCGCTGTGGGAGCAACAGCAGCAGAAGCAAGCGTGAGTGGCGTGTCTCCACACAACGCGCGAGCTGAGCTGTGGCCGCCCCCAAACGCGGACTGGACGGCGGCAAAGATGGCACGGTGGTGTGCTAGTGTAGTGTCTTCTATGGCCTGTGGGAATCAAGCAAAATGTCGAGCAGTAAGACACGCTGAATCGGGGGCACCTGCTATGAGAATGCGTACTATCACTGCATCTTGTTGGAGGGAAAAAATACAAAAAAAGGGCGAGAAACAGTTAGGTTTCCCTATCGCTTGCATTCACACTCCGTGGCATTTTAACCCATTTGCCCACGATGAGCTTGAATAAAACGCATTTCTCTCTTCCCCTTATACTATCATGGCACACATACACTAATTACGGGCACACAAACCTGTCCTTCGTCGCTGCTGCTGCTGTCGTCCCCTCCTCCATCGTTCTTACTGCTGCTCTTCTTGCTGCTGTTAGCACGCAGGGGTGCCAAAGCACCGTTGACAGCAGCATCCATGGCGGCAGGGTGCCTGCGTTTTTAATTGTGTTTGAGATAACGTGTGTGAGCATGTGCAAATGCCTGTGTACCTAGACTGTACCAGTCAGTCTTAAGTTTGATCAGCATGTTCAGTTGCAGGTACACCCTAATTTTGTTACACAGATGGCGAGCTATGCCTGCTGCAAGATCACAGCACCTTTGCAGCTTTGGCAGCCGTCAAGACTTGTAACTTCCTTTGAACCTCCCACTACGACCGGAATATGTAGAAAAGGATTGGAATGCTGCCGGGACTTCCCGGAGTCCCGGCAGCATTCCAATCCTGAGGTTTTTTCAGAACCACCTGCTACGACCAAGATATGGAAAAAAATATTGGAAATGCTGCCTGGACTTTTACCTGAGATCAAGGGCGCGGAGAGCTAGCTGCAAGGTGGCTTGTGCCTCGGGGGTTGCTCCTGTTGTGGCCGCTGCGTGCAGCACTTGCAACGCTACACTTTGAGCTACCTACAAAGTTGGTGTGTGTATGTGCGTGTATATGATGCGTGTATAACAAGCGCATGCGTGTGTGTGCGCATGTGCGTCTTAGGAAACAATAAATGTATCCCCATCCCACTATAGTTCTAGGGACGCAGGAACATAGCCCTGAAAACGCCCCCGTGGGTGAGGGAGCGGTTGTTAGTCGCGTCCACAGCACTATTAGGTGCTGCGCACTGGTGCTTTGGGCAGCCGAAGTGAGGACGCCTGCTGCATGGAGGGGCAGTGGTTCCAGGCAAGGCGGCCCATGTCTTGTATTTAACAATGCAATCCTTGTTTATTAACTGCAAGCTGTACTTTCTCTCTCTAGGAAAAGTAATTCTTTGATGCGAGTGACCTAAGCGAGAATATATCAGCTTTATGGGAGGGCCAGCAGCTTCTGCCATGGCGGTCGTGCCTTTCCAAGACTTGTCACTATTTCAATATCAACAAATGCCAAAGTGAGGAAGCTGGCAGAAAGAGGGACAGCAGTTCCAGGCAGGGCGGCATGTGCCAGGCATTGCTTTCATTTAACGTAGCATTGCCATCATGGCTTAAATTGCCGCTTAAGAGTCAAGACGACGACGTTTATATAAGTAGAAAGCAGAGCCTGGCACAGTTTGCTTTGTCTGGACCTGACTCGTCCTCCATCCCATTGCACAAACAATGTTAAGCATGAGATGCCTG